>Ga0302238_1000267_pt1 | contig 56924 bp, 56 predicted proteins | sample AAG_UR_Asn_MG_FD_193527 | JGI IMG/M metagenome (GOLD analysis project Ga0302238, IMG submission 193527) | Enriched activated sludge microbial communities from anaerobic digester in WTTP, New Holstein, Wisconsin, United States - AAG_UR_Asn | ecosystem: Engineered > Bioreactor > Anaerobic >... | reverse complement strand
CACGTTTGGTTCGCGGACTCATCGTCATGGCTCCTGGAGAAAGTCTCTCTCCCGGTAACATGAATTATGAGTCAACGACCATTATGCATCTTCACCTCCGGTAACATTTATTGTGAGGCAATTCGCGGGGTTGTGTCAGATTTGACATGTAACCGTGGATTTGTTACAAAGACAGGAATCTTCGACGTACACTCTCGTTGGAGAGAGGGGAGAAGAAATGACCGAGGAGATCCGCTGGGTAAAAACGCACTGTGGACGAATGGACCATGGCGGTTGCGGTTTGCTCGTAGGCGTCAGAGGAAACGAGATTGTGCAGGTGAAAGGAGATCCGGAGGGGTATCTCAACAGGGGCTACACCTGTTTCAAGGGGAGGGTGTCGGCAGATCGCCTGACCCACCCGAACCGTCTCCGTTACCCCCTGAAGAGGGCGGGGCAACGGGGCGAAGGGAAGTGGCAGCGTGTCTCCTGGGGTCAGGCGCTCGGCGAAATAGCGGAAAATCTTCTGAAGATCAAGGAAAAGCACGGGGCGCGCGCCGTGGGGTTCGGCGCGGGCATGCCGAAAGGGCTGGAGCACCTGGTCCTGATCCGCCTGGCGAACATCTTCGGTTCGCCCAACGTCGTCGGCATACAAGATGTCTGCCACGCCGGACGGGAGGTCACGGGCATGCACACCTGCGGTTTTTACCCCGTCGCCGACTTCCATAATCCGACTCGGCTGATGTTCTTCTGGGGCAGCAATCTCGCCTCCACCAACGAAGAAGGAAATATCTACAGTCAGGTGACCGCCCAGCTCAAAGAAGGCGCCAGGATGATCGTTGTGGACCCCCGCAAGACGGAGCTCGCCGAAAGGGCCGATCTCTGGCTCCAGCTGCGTCCCGGCACGGCCCAGGCACTGGCCCTGGGGATTATCCGCGTCATGTGCGAGGAATCTCTTTACGACAGGGCCTTCGTTGAAAAGTACACCTACGGTTTCGAAGACCTGGCGAGGCAGGCCGAACCGTACACACCGGAGAAGGTAGAGGGGATCACCTGGGTGCCCGCCGAGGCGATCCGCCAGGCCGCGCGGATGTATGCCGGAGCAAAACCCGCGACCCTTCAGTGGGGAAACGCCATCGAACATGACGTCAATGTGTTCGACGCCGCCCGCTCGCTGGTCTGCCTGATGGCCATCAGCGGCAATCTCGAGGTTCCCGGAGGCAATGTCAATGCCCTGGAACCCGGGATCATGAGTCTGGCGAAGTTTGTCCGTGCCGATCTCATCCCCGACAAGCGAAAGGAGATGATTGGCGCCCATTACGGCACCATCCCGAGATTGATGACCACGCCTCCGTCTTTATTTCGCAGGGCCGTCCTGGAAGGAAAGCCCTACCCTGTCAGGGGGTATTACGGGATGTGCACGAACCCGATGGTTGCCTGGGCCGACAGCAAGGTCACCTATGAAACGTTCAAGAGCCTCGATTTCTCGGCCGTGGCGGAAATCTTCATGACGCCGACGGCAGCCATGGCGGACATCGTTCTCCCCGTGGCCCATCAGTACGAGATAAACGACATCGGTCACTACGGCATAGGCCATGGCATGATTCTCGCCCGTCCCAAGGTGGTCGATCCCCCCGAGGAGTGCTGGCCCGATATGAAGATCCTGAACGAACTGGGAAAGCGGGTGTCTCCGCCCGAACTGTGGCACGAAGATCACGAGGAATTCCTGGAGGACCTCGTCCGGCCGGCGGGACTGACGTACCGCGAGTTCGTCGAGAAAGGGTATCTGAAAGGCCCCGACAGTGTCCGGACCTATGAGACGAAGGGTTTCCAGACACCCACCGGCAAGGTGGAGCTGCGCCTGAGCACGGCCGAGAAGTTCCGGCTCAAGCCGCTGCCGGAGTTCACGGGTTTCCCGGAGCCCGACGATCCCGACTACCCCCTGCTCGTCACCAGCGCCAAGAGCCGCTACTATCTCCTGTCGTCATACCGATGGGTCCGAAAACTGCGCGAGAAGCGGCCGCACCCGCTGGTGGAAATCCACCCCGACACGGCTTCCCGGTACGGGATCGCCGACGGCGACGAGGTCATTATCGAAACGCGATACGGGGCCATCACGCAGCGGGCCTGCGTCACCGACATCATTCACCCCCGCGTGGTCAGCGCCGCCCTGGGGTGGTGGTTCCCCGAGAGTTCGCCCGAGACGCAGTACGACTGGCGGAAGTCCAACTTTAACATGATGACGTCCATGGAGAAACTGGGGAAGGAATTCGGGACGCCCAATATCACCAATCTGCCCTGCCGGATCCGGAAAGCCTAGCTCCATTCTGCTTTCAGCGGCGAAATTCGGCGATCCGGTCCGTTTTTTTAGGACCCCTGAACAATTTTCCTCGACGGCAGCGCCGTTCGGAGGCCGCCTGTTTATCTCACGGAAGAATTTTCCGTCACCCATCACATCAAATCGGGATCACGTCCCGCTCAGGAGCTTCGGAAGCATGAAGATGGATTCCAGGGAAATTGATGAAGGAGCCGGTTATATCGGCTACCGGGATGCTTTTGAGATGATTTCGGAGAATGTCCGTCCGGTGGGAGACGAGGACCTGTCTTTGAATGTATGTGTCGGCCGGATCGCCTCCTCCGACCTCGTCGCCGCGATGAACTACCCGTCCATCGATGTATCGCTCAAAGACGGTTTTGCCGTGAGGTCCGCCGATGTCTTTCATGCCGACAGGCAAAACCCTGTGCGTTTGACGGTGATGGGATCTTCACAGGCAGGCACTGCATTTGAGGGTCGAGTCGACTGTGGATGCGCCGTCAAGGTATACTCCGGTGCGTCCATACCCGGTGGGGCCGATGCGGTGGTATCCGGAGAGTTCTGCGATGAGATGTCGCCGGGAAAAGTTCTCATCACCGCCGATGCCGGCCCAGGGCGTAATATCCTGCGCTCCGGCGTCGAGGTGGCTGCCGGCGTGACGATCGTCAGGAAGGGGGAAAGGCTCTTCCCGGGCCGTCTGGGGCTTGCGGCGGCTGCCGGCATCAGCAAAATAAAGGTCTATCGCCGACCGCGTGTGGCGATCATCAGTGTGGGGGATGAAATCGTGGCGCCGGGCGGAAGGCTTCAGGCAGGGCAGCTTTATGCCAGTAACCTGATCACCATGGAGGCCTGGCTCGGCTCTTTCGGTTTTCCCTGTGTCACCTCCGTCGTTCCTGATCATGAGGGCTCCATCCGGCAGGCGTTAAAAGGATGTTTGCCCGGTGTTGATGCCATCCTGACCAGCGGCGGCGCCTGGGGGAGCGAGCGCGACCTGGTCGTCGGAGTCATGGACAAACTGGGGTGGCGGAAGAAGTTTCATTACGTGCGCATGGGACCGGGGAAAGGGATCGCCTTCGGGTTGTGGCGGAATGTGCCGGTTTTTTGTCTGCCCGGCGGTCCGGCCAGCAACGAAACGGCCTTTCTGCAACTGGCCCTGCCAGCGCTGTCACGTATGGGCGGAGCGACGGCCCATCCCCTTCAGGTTCTGCAAGCCAGGTTGACGGAAGACGTGAAGGGCCGGCACAGGGCATGGACGGAATTCAAAGACGCCGTCATCACCGGGAATGACGGCGGTCATTACACGGTATCTCCCTGCAAAAACAGGAGCCGCCTGCAGGCCATTGCCGTCGCCGACAGTGTTCTCTGCATTCCGGAAGGTACGGAATCGTTACGCAAGGGCGACATCGTACCGGTGCAATTACTCACAGGGCTCAATGATTTTGATCCTTTCGAGCCGCTGCCTAAATCCTCCTGACCGGGATTTCTTCTGCCTGTGGACGATTTCAGATAGCCTTGCCGCTCGCTCCGCTTCAGTCCTTGCGGTCCATTGCCCCGTCTTTGTTACAGTGTCCATGAACCGCCGCGGCGGTGCTTACAGGTAGGGCGATTCGCCCCGGCAGGCCCTGCAGGACTCCCCATCCCGAACCGGGTAGGCCTCGCCGCACCGGGGGCATCGGGCAACGGCACCCATTTTTTTTCGTCTCACCGAATCCGGCCGGACCCGGACGCGCTGAAGGCTCAGCAATTTTTCCCCGGCTTCCTTGATCTCTTCGAGCAAGCGCTCTGAATCCTGCTCTTTCTTGGGCTTCAACTTGAAAAACCAGGCATGCGTCTCCGGCCAGGCCTCCATCTTCACCGGGTCGAGGTACACGCGCACCCCCTCGCCGCCGTACTTTTCATAGAAGGTGACGGCATAACGGCCGAAAGGCAGTACCGTCAGCCACCCGTTTCCGATCGTGCAGGGGGTGAGGAGCTGCACGGAGTCGGGAAGACAGACCGGGGTTTCGCATATCGCGTCGAAATATTGTCCCTCCGGCAGGGATTTCAGTGCAAGATTGACCATGAAACCGCCGATGATGAGTCCCGGCGCAAGGCTTCCGTGGAAGGACTTGACCAGATGAAGGTACTCGTCGTAGGAATAGTTTCCAATCTTCATGGGATCATCCTTTAAGAGGTCGATACCGGCCCGGGTGCCGTGCCGGTTGAAACAGGCGGGACCGTGCCGCCGGTGAAGAAAGCCCCGTGACGTCGAGGGCGGCGTGGAGCATTTTCCCGATTGACCTTTCGTTAATCGGGTTTCTCCGGGAGATTCTCCGACACGAACCTGCCGTCGTCCCGGGCATGCTCGAGTTTTCCCGTATTCTTCTGCACCCAGCCGATCCTCACGTCGTACGCCCCGTCGAACTGCGGCACGTAGGGTTTTATGTCCAGAAGCGGCGTGCCGTCGATGATGTCAACATTTTCGACATGCAGGACATTGCGGCTGATCTGCAGAAGGCGGACCACCGAAAGCCCGATGGCGTTCGGGCGCGACGGGCTTCTCGTCGCGAAGACGCCCCGCTCCTCATCGTCCAGGAAGGGTTTCACCCTCAGCGACGCCGGTTTCGCTCTGTTGCAATGATAGAGCAGGATGACGTGCGAGAACCCATCGAGGTCCTTCAATCCATGGGCGTAGGCCGAATCGATCTCCACGCGACCCGGAACCCCCCTGGCCGCCGCAGGCTGGATCGGCGTACCCTCCGGCGTCCCGAAAGGGGAATGGATAATTCCAATGGATGTATACCGGATGTCCGTCATGGTCCCTGCCCTTTCATGGTCTTTTTGGCTTGTCGACGTTCCTCGACCGCGGGGCTCCGGCTCTGAGCGCTGTGCAACGGTGATCCGGCCGGCCGGGTCGAGTCGCTCGCTATGGGATGGGTTCCCCTTCTTCATGCAAATATTCTTCAATAGGTCAGTGCCAGTTTGGGCACTCTGGCGGCCCTTTTGCGGACGGCGCCTTCGTCCGACGGGGCGACAATCCGATCCATCCACTCCCTGTCGACGGTTCCGTCGACAATGGGCAGAACCGTGTTGCCGATGAAAAGGGCCTCGGTGACGTCGTGGGTGACATAGACCACGGGAAAGGTCCGTTTTTCCGTGATCATCTTCAGCTCGTTGCGAAGGATGCGGCGCGTGACCACATCGAGGGCCGAGAAGGGTTCGTCCAGAAGGAGGAACTGCGGGTTTCTGGCCAGCGCCTGGCAGACGGCGCAGCGCTGCCTCTCGCCTCCGGAGACCTCGTGGGGTTTCCGTTCCCTGAGCGCCGTCAGCCCGAAAAAACACAGGAGAGAATCAACTTCCCCGCGGTCCTCCGCCGCAAAGGCGGCATTGCCGTAAATCGTCAGATGAGGGAAGAGAGTGTAGTCCTGGAAAACATATCCAAGTTTTCTTTTCTGAGGTGACAGGTGGATGCCCCGTGCCGAGTCGAAGAGAATCGCATCCCGGTATCGGATATACCCTTCGTCGGGCTTCACCAGGCCGGCAAGCATTCGGATAATCGTCGTCTTCCCCGATCCGGAGGGCCCGATCAGGGCCAGGGTCTGACCGTCGGCGCAGGATAGTTCCACGTCGATGGTGAAAAAATTCGTTTTCTTTTTCAATACGGCCGTAAGTCCCATGTCTACTTTTTCCTCGTTAATCTGTTTACGAGCAGCAGAAAGGCATAACTGATCGGAATGAAGGCGAGGGAAAGGGCCCAGGCCTTCTCGTATTGCATCGATTCGACGGCTTCGTAGATGGCGATCGATGCCACCCTCGTCTCCCCGGCGATGCTGCCTCCGACCATGAGGACGACGCCGAAAGCCCCCATCGTGTGAAGAAACACGAGGATGGCCGCCGCCGCGACCCCGTTGATGCTGTTCGGGATGATCACCCTGAAAAACGTCGCGATGGGCGAGAGGCCCAGCACGTAGGCGTTTTCCTTCAGCCTGGGGTCGATTTTCTCGAAGGACGCCTTGATCGGCTGGACGGCAAAGGGGAGACTGTAGAAAATCGAGGCGATGACGATGCCGGAAAAAGTGAAAAGAAGGGGCCCGCCGAACAGGTTCTCCCAGGCCTTCCCCACAAGCCCTTTCGGCCCCATCAGAAAAAGCAGGTAAAACCCGATGACCGTGGGGGGCAGTGCGATGGGGAGATTGAAGAGGGCCTCGACAAAGGATTTGCCGGGCCAGTATGAATGGGTCAGAAAATAGGCCAAAGGCGCCGCGATCGCGATCAGGATCAGCGTCGCGATGATTGCCAGTTTTGCCGAGAGGTAAAGGGGCAGCAGTTCCATTTTATTGATAACCATAGCGTTTCTTGATTTCCAATGCCCCGGGGGAATCGAGGAATAAAAGGAAAAGCGAAGCTTCGTTTTTTCTGGCCGTTCTCTTGAGGAGGCAGGCCGCCTGCCGGATGGGCGGCGCTTCCTCGATGACATAGTGGCATCCCTTTGCACCCGTCTCGGAGAGAGCCGAGGAGAGGGCACAGAACGATCCGTCCGTTCCACCCGTTACCGCATACTGGAAGGATTGTGCCACGGTCTGGGCGGTTACAAGACGCCCTTTCGTCTCCGCCCACAGGCCGCTTTTCTTCAGGGCCGCTTCGGCGGCAGCGCCGTAGGGGGCCGTGACGGGGTTTGCGATGGCGATCTTGCGGACGCCGGGCCTTCGCAGCGCCTCCTTCCAGTCTTTTGCGCCGCAAATCTCCTTCCCGTCTCCCCACAGGACGACACGGCCGGTGGCGTAAAGGAACGGTTCTCCCGTCTCACCTTTTTCGAAGAGCAGCCGGGGCGTCTTCTCATCGGCGGATAGAAACACGTCGTAGGGCGCGCCGTTGATGATCTGGCCGTAGAGGCTGCCCGTGGAGGCATAAGTCGCCTCGACGGGTATCTTCGTCTCCGCTTCGAATGCGGCGGCGATCTCCTTGAAAGGGATCATGAAATTTGCCGCCACGGCGGCCTTCAGGCCCTCCGTTGCATGGGAGAATACGGGACAGAGAGAAACCAGGACGACGGCAAAGAGTCCCGGTATCAGGCGGAAAATGGGCAGCGCTTTTCGGAGCAGGGACATGAGAGGATCCTTTCCTATGTTAAAATTAGCATCACGCCGGGCAAAAAAAAAGAAATTTGTGACTCCCCGGGGAAAGGACCCCCCCGATGGAGGGCCCATCCCCCGGGGGATGCCTTTTATGCGTGTCCGGCGGACGAAGTGTCCTTTTTCTTTTTCTCTCCGTAGATTTTGATTGTTCCGTGTTCCTCGATTTCCTTGAGCCACTTGGGGTGCTGCGTCCTGGCCCATCCCCGGGTCACCCAGCCGTTGTACATGGCCTGGAAGGAACCGGGGTTTCCGATGGTCCCCAGGTAGACGTGCACGAAGAAGAAAGCAAAGAGCGTCACAAACCCCAGGGCGTGCAGCGGATACATCCACCGAAGAACGTCCATGGAGAGGAAGGCCGGCTGGAACATCATGAGAAGCCCCGTGACGACCATGAGGGTCCCGCAGCACGCCACGGCCAGGAAGAACATCTTCTGGCCCGGGTTGTACTTCCCCACCTCGGGAGGGTTGTCCACGTGCCAGAGATAACCGCCGGCGCACTTGATCCACTCCCAGTCGGTCGGCATGTCGGGGGTCCCCGCTTCCTTCCACCACATGCTGATGGCGAAGATGAGCGAAAAGCCGAAGACGAGCCCCACAAGATTGTGGACGTACTTGAGGCCCTTGAGACCGCCCAGGAAGTCGCCGATGAAGTTCAGGGAGTGAAACATCATGCCCAGTCCCGTGATAAAAAGGACGATGCAGGAGATCGCCAGCGTCCAGTGAACGAGCCTCTCAAAACCGTCGGTCGCTTGAATCATCCCCTCTTTCACCTCAAACATGTTCATTCACCCCCTTCCGCTTTCTTGGTGGTCTCGGCGTTCTCATCCGGCCGCTTGGGCCCGTGGATCAGATAGTGCAGGAAGGACCCCACCACGACACCCCCCGCCGCGAGCAGGGAGAGAGGCTTGAAGAGGTCTTTCCAGGCGATAATCGACAACGGCACCACGGGGTTCTTGGGCAGTGCTTCGTAGACCTCCGGTTTTTCGCTGAGGATATAGAGCACGTGCGTCCCCCCGACGAACTTGTCTCCGTAAAGGTTGGCATTCCCTCCCAGTTCATTTACCCGTTTTGCCGCCGCCTCGAGCATCTTGTCCTTCCGGCCGATTGTGAGGGCGCCCGTCGGGCAGGTCAGGACGCAGGCGGGCAGCCGGTTTGCCTGCAGGCGGGTCTCGCAGAGGTCGCATTTGTAAACCCGGTCTTTAGATGCGTCGTACTTGGGGACCTCGAAGGGGCAGGCGGCCACACAGTTCTTGCAGCCGATGCACCGGCTGGGATTGAACCCCACCGTCCCGAATTCCGTGTGGTAGAGGGCGCCCGTCGGGCAGGACACCACGCAGGCGGCGTCCGTGCAATGCATGCAGCCGTCTTTTCTGAAAAGCCACGTCAGATTTCCTTTCGGATCGACATGTTCCTGAAAGCGGATGAGCGTCCAGGTGTTCCACTGCAGGTCGGGAGGGTTCTGGTAACTTCCGAAGTTCCGCGTTCTCTTGCCGGGCATTTCATTCCACTGCTTGCATGCAATCTGGCAGCCGCGGCAGGCGGTGCATCTCGTCGTGTCGATCAGCTTTATGATTTCCGTAGCCTGCATAGCCTCTCTCCTATAGTTTCGTCACGTTGACCATGAATGCCTTGTATTCGGGGCAGAAGGTGTTGGCATCGCCCACCGACGGCGTCAGGAAGTTCGTGCTGTCGCCGCCGTCCTTCGGGTGGAGCCAGCCGTAATTGAAGGGCAGGCCGACCTGGTGGACCGTCTTGCCCTCGACAAGGAAAGGCCGGAACCTCTTCGTCACCATGGCGACGCACTCAACGGCGCCGCGCACGGAGGATACCTTCACCCGTTCGCCGTTTTTAATGCCTTTTTCTTTCGCCAGAGGCTCTCCAATCTCAACGTAGAGCTCCGGCATCGCCTCGAGAAGCCACGCCTGCCACCTCGTGAGGGCCCCGGAGCACCAGTGTTCCGTGCAGGAGTATGTCGTGCAGACATAGGGGAATTTTTCGCTGGCGTTGGCCACCTTGTCCAGATCGCTCTTGAAGATCTGGATGGCCGGGTTGATGAGCTGGCCGGAGAGGGGGTTCCTGGTGAGCGGCCCTTCCAGTGGTTCGTAATGCTCCGGGAAGGGGCCCTCGGCCATTCCGGGTCCGAAGAGGGCGCCCAGGCCGTCCGGCTTCATGATGAAGGGGTATTTCCCCTTCTGCTTGTCCGCCTGGGGAGGCCAGGGCCCGTCCGGGACGTCCCCGACCCAGGCATCCCCGGTCCACTCGAGGAGTTTTCTCTTGGGGTTGAAGGGCTTGCCGTTGAGATCGCAGGATGCCCGGTTGTAGATGATCCGGCGGTTGACCGGCCAGGCGTAAGACCAGTTGGGGTAGAGGCCGAGACCCGTGGGGTCGTCCTTGCCCCGCTTGGCCATTTTGTTCAAACCGTTGGCTTCGAAACTCCCGGCCATGATCCAGTTTCCGCTTGAGGTCGAACCGTCGTCCGTGAGCATGCCGAAGGTGGGAACCGTCTGACCCTTCTTGAATTCCGTCCTGGTCCCCTTGGCCTTGTCCTCGATAACCGTGTCCTTGAGGAAGTGCCCGTTGATCTGCTTGGCCACCTTCAGAACGTCAAATCTCCCATTTGAATCCTTGTAGTCCCATTTCAGGTTCAGGATAGGCGTGGGATGCTTGCCGCCTTCCTTCGCGTACAGGGCCCTCACGGCATCCATGATCTTGATCGTGATCTCCCCGACGGGGATCGCATCGTCGGGGGCCTCGGCGGCCTTGTACTTCCACTGGACCCACCGTCCGCTGTTGCTCTGGCTCCCTTCCTTTTCCATGGAGGCCGAGGCGGGGAGGAGAAAGACCTCCGTCTTGACCTTTGCGGGGTCCACACCGGGTCCTTTCCAGAAGGAGTAGGTCTCGTTGTCGAAGATGTTCTCGCCCACGAGCCATTCCAGATTCTCGAGAGCCTTGCGGACCTTGGTCGTGTTGGGGGAACTGACCGCCGGATCCGTGCCGACGGCGAAGAGGCCCTTGATCTTCCCCTTGTACATTTCGTCGAAGAGGTGCATCAGGGAATAGGCGGCACCGTCGTCGAGCTTGGGCAGCCAGGAGTAGCCGAAACCGTTCGCGGCCGTGGCCCTGTCGCCGAAGAGGGACTTGAGGAAGCTGACGGTGAACTTGGGGTAATTCTGATAATAATTCGCCGACTGGGGGTCGCTGGACTTGGGCGTGTTCTTCTCGAGGTACTTCGCCAGCGTGTCCTGGGAAGCCGCGGGCATCTTCAGGTAGCCCGGGAGTATGTTATAGAGGATCGCGTGGTCCGTGGAGCCCTGGACGTTGGGCTCGCCGCGCAGGGCGTTGACGCCGCCGCCGCAGATGCCCATATTGCCCAGCAGGAGCTGAATGATGGACATGGTGCGGATGATCTGGCTTCCCGTCGTGTGGTGGGTCCATCCGAGGGCGTAACAGTTCGTGCCCGCCTTGTCCCTGACACCGGTGGCACTGTAGACTTCATAGACCTTCAGGAGGTCTTCCTTCGTGACGCCCGTGATGCCGGACACCTGGTCCAGCGTGTAACGCGAGTAGTGCTTTTTCAGGAGCTGGAAAACGCATCGGGGATCGGTGAGGGTCATGTCCCGCTTGGGGATTCCCCTGCCGTCCTTTTCGAAGACCCAGGTATCCTTGCCGTACTTCCTTGTCTTCGGGTCGTACCCCGAGAAGAGGCCGTCCTTGAAGTAGAAGTCCTTGCTGACGATGAAGGATGCGTTGGTGTAATGCAGGACGTACTCCCGGAAGATCTTCTTGTTGTTGAGGATGTAGTTGATCATCCCGCCCAGGAAGGCGATGTCCGTCCCCGAGCGCAGGGGAACATGGAAATCGCAGCGGGCCGAGGTCCTCGTATAACGGGGGTCGACATGGATGATCGTGGCCCCCCGGTCTTTTGCCCGCAGGATCCATTTGAAGGCGATGGGATGGTGCTCCGCCGCGTTGCTTCCCATGATCAGGATGCAATCGCTGTTTTTCAGATCGATATAATGGTTCGACATCGAACCGCGCCCGAACGACTCTCCCAGAGCCGCTACCGAGGGGCTGTGTCAGACCCGGGCCTGGTGGTCGATGTATACAAGCCCCATCGCGCGGCACGCCACGCTCATGAGCCAGCACTCCTCGTTGTCCACGTTGGAGCTGCCGAGATGGGCGATGGTCTCGCAGCGGTTGACCAGCTCGCCCTTGGCGTTCCGGGAGACAAACCCCCTGTCACGGGTGTCCTTCACAAGACGTGCGATCCGCTCGAGGGCCCAGTCCCAGTTCTTCTCCTCCCATCGGTCGCTCATGGGGGCCCGGTAGAGGACCTTGCGGAGCCGGTACTTGTTGGCCTCGGTGAGATCGAAGAAGCCCGCTCCCTTGGCGCAGAGCGATCCCTCGTTGATGGGATGCTCCGGGTCGCCCTCAATGTTGAATATCTTCCCCGTGCTCTTGTCGACGCTGCAGATCAGGCCGCAGCCCACGGAGCAGTAGCAGCAGACCGTCGTGACCTGCTTGGCCGTCATCACGCGCTGCATCTTGTTGATTTCCTCGGCATATGCCTTCACCGGCCTGAGGTTCAGGCCCAGGGAAGACAGCGCAACACCCGAACCCAGGGCGCCTGACAGGGCTAAAAAGCCTCTCCTCGTGATCTGCATATGAAACAACCTCCTCCTGCGATGTGTCGTAGATGTCCTATGTCAGACGTGGCATATTTACGTTTTTTCCCTTCTCTTGTCAATCGAAATTCAGGGGGAAATCGAAGAGCGAAAGACGCGGATAAACCCTTGACGGCAGGGCTTTCGCAGGTTTTCAGTCGCGGCCGGTCAATGCTTTTTTTAGCATAGAAACAGGCGCCCCGCCGGGGGTCAAAAGGTGTTCCATTCACACGGGGCCATGGGTGTATATCCCTTTTCCTGCATGATGACGTCGAGATGGATGAGACCCATGGCCGACACGTCCCGGTCCTGCTCTCCGATGTCGCTGATGTGGTTCAACGTGATCAGGTAGCGCTTGCAGAAATTGCAGGTGAAGGCGGTTTCCTGACGCCGGTCATCCACGTAGAAATAATCTACCCCGCTTGGGCTCTCCTTTTCACAGCCGGGACAGAACATCCTGCGGTATCGCCATTCATGGCCACACCGGGAGCAGTGAAGCCGGCGCTGCGTGATTTTTTCCCGGATGACGGCAATTGTCGGATAGGCGCCGCAGACCGGGCAATACCCCCTTTCCCAGCCCCCGGCCTCGATGTGGACGCCGATTCCCTGCGATTTTGCTTGGAGGACAATTCTGGCCGCAGACCTCAGCATAAGCCTGACCGTTTCGGGCTTCACGCCCACTCCCTTCGACCACCGGTCCACAGCGGTATCGATACTCCCGGGGAATTCCTTAAAGGCATCGAACAGTTCGATCCCGCCCGCTTTGATCTTTTCCTCCAACCGGTTGACATCCTCCTTCAGGGCCGGGAATCCCTCCCGGACGGCCGAAAGGACTTCCAGACCGATCTTTTCCCAGGGGTCGTCTTTCGACAGAAGGGGTGTCTGGCTGATGCAGGGGATCCCCTGCCGGAGATGCTCCCCGTCGATCAACGAGCCGTCGGCGGGTTCGACCTTCAGTTCGTCCAGCAGGCGCTCCCTGGCCAGCAGAAGGGGCTTGAAGGCGGCGATGACCTCCCTGCTGTGCGGGTTCTGCGAGACGACGTCGCCGATCACACCCTCCAGCCGGGAGGGCTTATGATCTTCTCTTTTTATCACCTGTCTGCTCCCTGACGAATCCAGCCCCGGGCCGGTTCAATGTCACGTTCTGTCGATCCGCACGGCGCAGGCTTTGTATTCCGCCGTCAGCGAAACAGGGTCGAAGACGGGGTTCGTCAGCCAGTTGGCGCAGTTCTCGCGGAAGTGGAAGGCCATCCAGACCAGGCCCCGGGGAATACGGTCGGACACGTTGGCCCTCACCTTCACCTCGCCTCGCCTCGATGCAACCCGGATCATCTCGCCGTGGCGGATGCCGAGTTCACCGGCATCAAAGGGAGAGATGTCCGCCGTCTCTTCCCCGAGGAGATCGTTGAGGCCGGCGGCGCGCCCCGTCTGTGTCCTCGTGTGATAGTGATAGAGCCTTCGGCCGGTGCTCAGGACCAGCGGATATTCGCTGTCGGGGACTTCGGCCGGCGGTGTCCAGTCCACGGGCACAAGCGTGCCGAGACCGGAGGTGAAACGATCCCTGTGGAGAAGAGGCGTCCCCGGGTGTTCTTCATGAGGAACGGGCCATTGAAGGCCGTTTTCGTTGAGGCGGCGGTATTTGACCCCCGCCATGGAGGGGGCCAGCACGGAAACTTCATTGTCCCAGATCTCCTGCGCGCTCTCCGAGGGCCACCTGTGGCCCATTCTCTTGGCGATCTCCCGGAAAATCCACCAGTTGGGCTTTGCCTCCCCGGGCGGGGGGCTCGCCGTGCGGACCCGGCTGATGCGCCGCTCGCTGTTGGAGAAGGTGCCGTCGTTTTCACTCCAGGCGGCCGCAGGGAAGATGACATGGGCGAAACGGGTCGTCTCCGTCGGGAAGATGTCGTGGCAGACGATGAACTCCGCCGATTCGAGGCAGTGTTCCACGTGCCGGATGTCCGGCTCCGTGTTCGCCAGATTCTCGCCGAAGATGTAGAAGGCCTTGACCTTCCCGTTCGCAAGGCCGTCGATCATCTGGGGGATCATGAGGCCCGGCTTATCCGGAAGGGACGTAACACCCCAGGCCTTTTCGAACTTGGCCCGCACCTCGGGGATGTCCACCCGCTGGTAGCCCGGGAACACGTTCGGCAGGGCCCCCATGTCGCAGGCCCCCTGGACGTTGTTCTGCCCCCGGAGCGGATTGACGCCCCCGCACTCGAAGCCTACGTTTCCGAGGAGCATCTGGAGGTTCGCCAGGGACAGGACGTTGTTGACCCCGCTGGTGTGCTCGGTGATGCCGAGGGTGTATATGAGCATGACGGGTTTGACCGAGGCAAGCCGCCGGGCCAGGGTCCGGATCATCTCCGCGCTCACCCCGCTGATCTCGGCCGCCCTTTCGGGTGGGTATTCCAGGATCTTTGCCTTGAGCTCCTCGAATCCGCTGCAGCGGGACTGCACGTACTCCCTGTCGTAGAGGTCTTCCGTGATGAGGACGTTCATGAGGCCGTTCAAAAAGGCCACGTCGCTTCCCACCCGGATGGGGATGTGCAGCTCCGCCATGTCGGCCAGTGCCGTCCGGCGGGGGTCCGCGACGAACAGCGGGGCCCCGGCCAGAACCGCCTGTTTCACGAAGGAGGCCGCCACGGGGTGTGCCTCGGTCATGTTGGAGCCGATCACGAAGATCATCTTGGCCTTCGCGAATTCGGCGAAGGAATTCGTCATGGCGCCCGAACCGAATGATTTCGCCAGACCGGCGACGGTGGGCGCGTGTCAGGTCCGCGCACAATGGTCGATGTTGTTCGTCTTGAAAACCGCCCGGAAGAGTTTCTGCATCTGGTAGGAGTCCTCGTTGATACTGCGGGCGCAGCTGACACCGGCAACAGCGTCGGGGCCGTGCCTGTCGATGATCTCTTTGAACTTCGCCGCAACGAGGTCGAGCGCCTCGTCCCAGGAGGCCTCCCGGAATCGGCCGTTTTCACGGATCAGCGGCGTCTTGAGCCGCTCCTCCGAGTAGATGAAGTCGTATCCGAAGCGGCCTTTCACGCAGAGCCGCCCGTCGTTGGGGGCAGCCCCCTCGACGGCGGTGACTTTGACGATCCGGCCGTCCTTGACGTGCAACCACATCTGACAGCCCACCCCGCAGTAGGGGCAGGTTGTCCGGATTCGCTCCGTCTCCCATGAGCGACCCAGGCCTCTGAGCTTCTTCTCCGTCAGGGCCCCCGTCGGACATACCTCCACGCACTGGCCGCAGAAAACGCAGTCACTCTGGTGGTAGGGATAATCGCCGCCCGTGACGATTTTGCTGAGACTTCCGCGATAGCCATGGCTGATGGCCTGGTTGACGACCAACTGGTTGCATGCCTGGACGCACCGGCCGCAGAGGATACAGCGGCTGAAATCACGGACGATGAAAGGGTTGATGTCCTCGGTGGGGTAAATCTTGTCGTTTTTCGGGAATGTGCTGCCGTCCACCCCGTACCGATAAGCCAGGTCCTGGAGGCGGCAGTTCCCGCTGGCCTCGCACAGCAGGCAGTCATGCCGGCCCGCCGCGAGAAGCAGCTCCGTATTGAGCTTGCGGGCAGCGTGAACGCGCGGCGTATCCGTGGCGACGTCCATTTCCGCAGTGACAGGCGTTGAACAGGACGCCATGAGCGTGCGGGCTCCCTTGACCTCCACGAGACAGATCCGGCAGGCGCCGGAGGGCGTGAGACCCTTCAGATAGCAGAGGGTCGGGATATGAACACCGTTTTCGGCAGCGGCTTCGAGAATAGATTGCCCGGGTTTGAATGGGACGGTCCTGCCGTTGAGAGTGAAGGTTGTGCCTGACACGATGACCTCCTTTGCGAGATATTTGATCCGGTGGGGCGCCTGGACAGACGGGGCGTATCAATGTGTCAAACATGGCATATGCCGCAGAGTGTTTAATACAGGACAAAAAAGAAGTCAATCTCCTTTTGCTTCTTTTGGAACGGCATTCAGAGGAGAAAAACGGAGGCCGACCTATGTTTTGAAAAACTTATGCTTGATGAAAGCCCGTTCAATTGGTAGGTTGATGCAGGAATGCCGTTTGGGAGGCAATGCCCTTGCTTCAGCACGGGGACCGGTGTCATGCGGATTAAATACAAGGTCTGGCTTGAAAAAGACGGGAAGGTCATTTTCGGGAAGGGGCGGGAGGAAATGTTCCGGGCAATCCTTGAGTGCAAGAGCCTTCAGGCGGCGGCAAAGGATCTGAAGATGTCCTACCGCGCGGCTTGGGGACGGATCAAGGCTTCCGAGGAGCGCCTGGGGATCAAGCTCGTGGAGAGCGACGGAGCCAGAAAAAGTCTCCGCCTGACCGCGGAGGCCAGGACACTGCTCGAGCAATACGAACAGTTCGAAAAGGACCTGGATGATTTTCTGCACAAGAAGACGAAAGCTCTCGGCTGGGACAAAGACCCTTAAACCCTGAGACCTGACGGGGCATTGCTGTCAGGCTGCATGCCCGTTACCCTCGCTTCCGGAACGGGACCGTCCGCCCGGAGATTGCCGGCGCCGCGTGGGGGGAAATTTCCGGTCCCGGGCCGTTTAATTCCCCAGCTTTTCAATCTCGCTTGCGAGCTTTTCCAGGGGGGGCCGCTTGTTGATGTCGTGGACGTCGATGTAGCGGATCACTCCCTTCTTGTCAATGACGAAAAGGGCCCGCTCGGTGGTCCCGTCGGAGCGCAGCACGCCGTATTTCTTCGCTGCCATTCCATGGGGGTAGAAGTCGGACAGCACCGGGAACCAGAGCGGCCCCATCTGGTGGGTCCAGGCAAAGAGGGTGGGAATGTTGTCCACGGTGATGCCCAGGAGGACGGCGTCATGGGCGTCGAAGAGGTCTTTCACGATGTTGTATCCCGGCCACTGGTCGGAGCACACCGGTGTCCAGGCCGCGGGGACGAAGGAAAGAACGACGTTTTTCTTTCCCCGGAACCGGCTGAGAGTGACCTTCCCGCCGCCGACGGCCGGCAGGGTGAAATCAGGGGCCGTCTGGCCCACCCGGACTCTGAGGACGCTGTCCCTGGGTTTCAGGGGGCCCGTTACGTAGATGTTGTCCTTGTAAGCCTCCGAGTGCGTCTGAGCCGCCGCCGGGAGGGGGGTGAAGGAAAAGGCGGCTGCCGATAAAAAAAGAAGGATAAAAAAGACTCTCCTCATGGGATGCCTCCTATTTCAAGCCGGCAAGTTTGATCAGGCTTTCGAGGAAAGGGGCGACCGCCCCGAAACTTCCGGCTTTCGAGTAGATCACCCTGTGGCTCCCGTCCTCGTTGATTTGAACGGCGAAGAAGTAGGGCGTTCTCGTCTCTCCCAGAAGCTTGTGGAGCGTGAAATCGGCATCGGAGAAAAGCGGGAAGGGCACGCTGTATCGTTTCCGGAACACCTCCAGTTCGTATGCGGAATTGCCGACACCGATCCCGACCAGCTTGATTTTCCCCTGGAGGCCCGGGTCGCCTTCGATGGCCTCGTAGAGCTTGTTCACGATGGGTGCATCCTTCTGGCAGAAGGGGCAGTACATGCTGAAAATCTCGATGAGAACGACCCTCGCCTTGATGTCGGTGACTTTTAAATTCTTACCCGAACCCAGCCCGAGGTAAACCCGTTCGGCGCTGGTTCCCGGTGACGGAAGCGTGAAGTCCGGGAGCGTCCCGCCGGCCGACGGCGGACCCGCGAGCGTTTTCGTCGGGGGTGCAAGAATGATCGAGAGAACCAGCAGTGAAGCCCACAGGATTCTTTTCATGTTCAAACCTCCCTTCAGGGTACACAGGGTGCCGGGGGTCTTCTCTTATGGGCGGATTCCTATCGAAGGGATTGTCTCTGAGAGGGTTTCTTCGACGGGAGGCCCTCGAAAACATGTCATCGGAACCTAACAGAGAAGGATTTTTTTTTCAAGGTGAACCTCCGCCGCGATCTCACCGATCGCATGGACAAGTTGCTTGACCGTTGCCCCGAAGTCGGTTAGAAATGACAGGCGGAAATGAGATGTTATGCTTCCCACCGGCACAATCACAAGAAGGCTCATCGAACGTCTCCACGATAAAGGAGAAAAGGCCCACGTTGAAGAGGCCGTGGCGGGCCTCTGCTATGTGGCCGTCCGATTGCGGGAAGGGGGTATCGGCGTCGCGGCGGTCCGGCCCGGGGTGGACGCCGGAGGTAAAAAGGCCGACATGCTTCAGGATCTTAAGGGGGAAAAAGCTTCAAAGATCCTCGAGTACCTGGCTGCAGGCGAGTCCCTGTTTGACAGGGCGCTGGGGCTTGCCACGGCAAATGCCGTCATCCACCCTGCTGTTCCCGAAACGGAACAGGACACCATAGAACTTATGGGACTCGTGCCCGGCGAGAAGGTGGCCATGGTGGGTTTGTTTTTCCCGCTTCTGGACAGGATCAGAAGGACGGGGGCTGAGCTTTCCGTCCTTGAAAGAGACGAACACAAACCGGGGATTTCTGATCCAGGGGAAGTGAGGCGGGTTTTGAAAGAGTGTTCCGTGGCGATCATCACGGCTACCACCCTTCTGAATGACACGATTGAGGACGTTTTAAATGCCCTGGACCGGCCGAGACATGTCGCCCTTATCGGCCCTTCCACGCCTGCCTGTCCCGAGGCTTTTCGAAACTGCGGCATTCATCACATCGGGGGTGCCTCTATTTTAGATGAACGCGAGGTCCTGCGGGTGGTTTCCGAAGGCGGGGGAACACCGACCATGCGGCCTTATCTCCGTTTCTGGAATATCCCCATCGGAACAGGGGTTTTTCCCGGCGGTAGAAAAAAAGGGTCTTAGGCGGAAAACGGTGAAGAAGAGGGAAATACCGGTTGTTTCGATCGTCGGGCGGTCGAATACCGGCAAGACGACCCTGATTGAAAAGATGATCGGGGAACTCGTGGGTCGGGGGTACCGTGTGGCCACCATCAAGCACAATTTGCACGGATTCGACATCGACCATCCGGGCAAGGACAGCTGGCGGCACAGGGAAGCCGGTGCCCGGATGACCGTTCTGGCCTCGCCGAAAAAGATGGCGCTGATCAAAGACGTCGAGCGGGATTACACCATCGATGAGATCCGCGACCGGTACGTGGACGATGCGGACATTATCCTCGTCGAAGGTTACAAGGAAAACGATTTTCCGAAGATCGAAGTATTCCGATCCACCCTCGGCGTTGAACTCTTGAGCAGAAAAGAGGGCAACCTGCTTGCCGTGGCGAGCGACAGGACTCTCGATATCGATGTCCCCTGTCTCGACATCAATGACGCGCGGGCTATCGTGGATCTGGTTGAAGAACGTTGTCTGAAACGGCGTTGAAATGAATGTTCTCCCGGTTTCAAGAGTCATGCTCCCGCAGAGGTCATGAGTTCATGAGCGAGGTCGATCCCTACACCGTCGTGAAATGGATTCTTATCGTTCTTGCGGCCGGTTTTATCGGGCAGTTCGGCAAAGCCTTCGCTCAATACCTGATGAGAAGGACCCGGGAAAAGGCGTCCGAACGAAACGTGCCCGCCGGGAAGCCTGTAGATGCTTCGTCGGGGCAGAAAGTCGCTCATCCGGTGATGACGGGCGAGGGGAAAGATGGGCGAACGACGATGCCGGAGACATCCGATGCGGATTCGGCCATTTCGGATGAGAAGGCTCGAAAAAAAGCGGCCAAGGCGAAGAAAAAGGAGATCAAGCTGTTCAAGAAGCTGTTCAAGTAGTCCGGCGCGGGGCGGATGCGTCCGATGTCCCTCGGGCTTGATGGTTGACCATTTGAGAAAGAGATACGTTTTCGGCCCCATCCTTTCGAGGCGGCTGGGGAAGTCCCTCGGCGTGGATGTCTTTCCCGAAAAGATCTGCAATTACGACTGCATCTATTGCGAACTCGGCCGGTCGGCGAAGAAATGTCCCGCCGAAGGGGATTGTCTGCCCGCCGAAACCATCGTTGAGGCCGTGAAGGAAAGGCTGCGGGAGATCACGCAGCCGGACCACGTCACCCTATACGGGCCGGGAGAGCCGACACTCCATGGAGACATCAGGGAAATCATCCGGGGGATCAAGGCGATTTCAAAATCCCCGCTGGCACTCCTGACAAACAGTTCGCTTTTCTGGAGGGAGGAAATCCGCAGGGCTGTTCTTGATGCCGATCTCATCATTCCCTCGCTCGATGCGGGCGGAGAGGACACCTTTCGGATCGTAAACCGTCCCGCTGGGGACGCGACCTTCGAAAAAATGGTCGAGGGGCTCGTGGCATTGAGGCGGGACTTCCGCGGGCCCATATGGCTCGAGGTTTTCCTGGTGGACGGGCTGACGACGGGCGATGACGAGATCCGGCGAATCAGGCATTGTATCGAGCTCATCAAAGCCGACCGGGTCCAGCTCAACACCCTGGACAGGCCGGCGGCGGGGCCGGGCGTCCGGGCTGTGCCCCGGCGGAGGATGAACGAGGTTGCGGAGCTCATCGGGCCGACATGTGAAATCATATCAAGAAATTAGGACGGAGAGGTTCGGTTCGTCTTGAATTGTCTTGACTTCTTTTTGAATTCGAATAAGAGATACGGCGTTTATTTTTTGAAAAAAACCCTTTAGAATCATCCCGGGGTGATCGGTCATGAGCGCTGTACCCATACCCGAGAATGTTTTTGATGTTGTCGTCATCGGAGGCGGGCCCGCCGGGCTGACGGCGGGTCTGTATGCGGCCCGGGCGGACATGAAAACCCTCTGTATCGAAGGGGGCTCGACGGTCAGTCAGATTGCCGTTACGGACCTGGTTGAAAACTATCCGGGGATCGAGGAGATCGGCGGGAGCGAACTGGTGGACCGCATCCGGAACCAGGCCGCCCGCTTCGGTGTTCAGTTCACCTCGGGGGATGTGGCCTCCATCGAAAGAGAGTCCATCGGGGACCTCGACGGCTGGCGGGTGAAGACGGAGGACGACATCTTTACGACGCTTGCCGTCATCGTCGCCACGGGCGCCAACTGGCGAAGACTGGGTGTAGCCGGTGAGGAAACCCTCATCGGCAAGGGGGTCTCCTTCTGCGCCACCTGCGACGGCCCTTTCTACAGGGATCGTGAGGTTGTTGTCGTGGGAGGAGGCGACACGGCCGTCCAGGAAGCGCTCTTTCTCACCCGGTTTGCAAAGAAGGTCACCATCGTGCACCGCAGGGACCGCCTGAGGGCGGTCGGCATTCTTCGCGACCGGGCTTCGAGGAACGAGAAAATCCATTTTGTCTGGAACACCGTGGTGACGGAGATCCTGGGGGATCCGTCCGTGAAGGGTGTCCGGCTTCAGAATGTCATGGATCCCGGCGACGTCCGGGAAATCCCCGCCGACGGCATTTTCATCTTCGTCGGTCTCGTCCCGAACACGAAGTTTCTCGAGGGGGTCGTGGACCTCGATCCGCAGGGGTACGTCGCGGCGGACAGCCACATGCGAACCTCGGCGAAGGGGATCTTCGCCTGCGGGGACTGTAATCGGAAGCTGCTTCGGCAGGCGGTCACGGCCTGCGGGGACGGGGCGACGGCGGCCGCGGCGGCACAGCACTATGTCGAAGATCTGAAAGGAATCGCGTACAAATAAGGAAAGAGGATAAGAAGATGGGAAGATGAGAAGATAAGAAGAAACAGAAAACGCATGACAGAATGTCTGATCTTCTTACCTTCATAACTTCTCAACTTCTTTCATTCATACGGATCCCGTCATCGCAGAATCAGGGAACGGGGGTTCACCTTGGAGCATCTCATTGCATGGTGGCAGCATTTGCCCTCGCGCATCGATCCGAATATCTTCCAGATCGGGTCTTTCCAGATTCGCTATTACAGCCTGATGTACATTGTGGCCTTTGCCCTGACCTATGTCCTGGTGATGTACCGCATCGAGAAGGAGAAATTTCCCTACTCCCGCGAGACCATCCAGGACTTCATGCTCTGGGCGATCATCGGCGTGATCCTCGGCGGCCGTCTCGGCTACGTCCTCTTTTATAATTTTGATTACTACCTGAGGCACCCCTCGGAGATTCTTCTCCCCTTTGATTTCAGCCACGGGGTGAGGTTCGTCGGGATCAGCGGCATGTCTTACCACGGCGGTGTCGTCGGCCTGGTTGCCGCTTCCCTTTTTTTCTGTAAAAGAAACCGCATCTCTTTCTGGAACCTCGGTGATCTCTTCGCCCCGGCCATCCCCCTGGGATACACCTTCGGCCGCATCGGCAATTTCATCAACGGGGAACTCTGGGGACGCGCGACGACCGTTCCCTGGGGGATGTACTTCCCCCTGGATGCAAGCGGTCTTCTCCGGCACCCTTCCCAGCTCTACGAGGCCTTCTTCGAGGGCGTCTTTCTTTTTGCCGTCCTCTGGAGTCTCCGGGAAAAAAGATATTTCGAGGGGTTCTCCACGGCTCTTTACATCGCCGGCTACGGCCTCGTGCGCTTCTTCATTGAATTCTACCGTGAACCGGACGCACAACTCGGGTTCGTCATCGGGAGTCTCAGCATGGGGCAGGTTTTGAGCCTCCTCATGGTGATCGCGGGGGTGGTCATCGGGGTGGTCAGGAGCACGCCGGCGAGGAAGATTTAGTCGTTCACAGGCGATCCCGGCGGCGGAAGAGAGAGGAGTTATCCGTGAGGAAAAGATACCTTCAGGTCATGACCACGACATCGAGGGAAGCCGATGCCGAGAGGATCGCCGGAGCACTGCTGGAAGAGCGGCTCGCGGCCTGTGTCCAGATCATGGGCCCCGTGACGAGCCGTTACTGGTGGAAGGAGACCCTTGAGACGTCGGAGGAATGGCTGTGTCTGATCAAGACCCGGGGGGACCTCTTCGGTCCGCTGGAGAAGGCCATCCGGAAGGCTCATCCCTACGAGACACCGGAGATCGTGGCCCTGCCCATCCTGGAGGGAAGCAGGGATTACCTGAAATGGCTTCAAGGGGAGTTGAAGCCCGGCCCCCGGCCGGGAAAAACCCGGGGAAAAAAGTAAAGAAAGGGGATCGTTATGGGAAATGTCTATACGCTGCCGAAGCTGCCCTACGGGTATAACAGCCTGGAGCCCTATATCTCCCGGGCCCAACTGCAGATTCACCACGAAAAACATCACCAGGCCTATGTGACGGGCGCCAACGCCTTGTTCGAACGCCTGGAGAAGGCACGAAAGGAGAACGCGGATCTGGATATGAAAGCGGTTCTCAAGGAACTTTCATTTCACATCGGCGGTCATGTTCTGCATACGCTTTTCTGGGGGAACCTCGCGCCGGCCGGCAAGGGCGGCGCCGGACCCGCAGGGGTCCTCGCGACGGCCATCGACAAGGAGTTCGGAAGCTTTGATCGCTTCAAAAAGGAGTTCTCCCAGGCGGCCGTGAGTGTCGAGGGCTCCGGCTGGACGGCGCTGTCTTTCTGCATGCTGACGAACCGGCCCCTGATCATGCAGATCGAAAAGCACAATAATAATGTCTACCCCATGTTCCGGATCCTCCTGGTCCTCGATCTGTGGGAGCACGCCTATTACCTCGATTACAAAAACCTGAGGGCCAAGTTCGTGGAGGCCTTCTGGAACATCGTCAACTGGGACGAGGTCGGAAAACGGTTCGAGGAGATCCTTCACTAGGGAAAGGCTTCGGAAAGACGGCAAGCCGCGCCTGATGGATCTGACCTCGACGTCCGCGTGAAGCTATGAGACTTCGACTCAAGGCCCCAGGCCATGCAACCGGAAACCGAAGCTCGCTGGGCATCTGGGTTCAGGCGGTCCGCTTTCATTTTGTCCCCCCCAGTTTCATCCCCGCCGTTCTGTGCAGCGTCATCGCCTGGTTGCGAGTCCAGACCTTCGACTTCATGGCCTTCCTGCTCGTTCTGGTCGGTGTGACGGTCCATCACATCGGCCTGAACATGCTGGATGACGTTTTTGACTATCTTCATTTCGTGGATCAGTCGGAGACCGGCGAAAGGAACCCCTACACCGGCGGAAGCGGCGTCCTGACGGAGGGACTCCTGACGGTTCGCGAGATGCTGGCGGCCGCGGTTGTCTGTTTTCTGGTTACGGCCGCCATCGGCTTCTTTCTCGCCTGGCTGAAAGGCTGGCCCATCCTCGTCTTCGGATTCGTCGGCATGTTTTCCTCCGTCTTCTACACCGCGCCCCCGATCCGGTTCGGTTACCGGGGCTTCGGGGAACTGATGATGATCGTCAACTTCGGCCCCGTTATCGGCCTCGGCTCCTATTACGTCCAGTGCGGACGGCTGGACCTGGAGCCGTTCCTGGTGTCGCTGGTGCTGGGGTTCCTCATGTGGTCCATGCTGATCATCAACGAGATCCCCGATTACGAGGATGACCGGCGCGGCGGGAAACTGAACCTCGTCGCCCGCTTCGGACGAAGGACGGGTGTGGTCCTTTACGTGGCGGGCCTCTTTGCGGCCTACGGGATTCTGCTGACGGCGGTGCTCGCGAGGGTCGCACCGCCGCTCGCGCTCCTGGGTCTCCTGAGTCTCCCCCTGGCCTTTCAGTCGATCCGTATTCTGACGGAGCATTACCGCGACAGGCTGAAGATGACGCCCGCGAACCTGATGATGATCAAGGTGTATGTGCTGACGGGCCTTTCCCTGATGACCGGGTATGTCCTGGACGTCGTGTTTTGAAGCAACCGATGACGGAGCAAAGGCGGTCATGCCGTCATGACGAAAAAATCCGTTGCCATTGTCGGCTCCGCGACCATCGATGAGGTCATTCGGGGTCGTGAGAGGTCATGCCTGCTGGGCGGCGTTGTCACCTACGCCGGTCTCACCTTCCGGCGCTACGGGATCGACACCCTCGTCGTGACCAACGTGGCCGAGGAGGACCGGGGTATCCTCGAGGCGCTTTCGCGGGAAGAGATCCGCCTCTTCGCGAGCCCCTCGTCGCGGACCACCCGTTTCGTGAACCGGATCGAGGGTGATGCGAGGATCCAGGAGCTGCCCCAGACGGCCGAGCCGATCCGAGAGAAGCAGATCAAGGGGGTCTTCAAGGGCCTTTTTCACGTGCACATCGGAGCCCTGCATCCGGACGATATCGATCCGAAAGTCTTCGACTGCATACGGGCAGCGGGTATTTTCGCAAGCGCCGATATCCAGGGATATGTCCGATTCCGTGACAGGGGCCGTGTCCTTCAGCGCGTGTCGGAGCACGCGGAGACCGTCCTCGGGCTGGTTCATGTGCTGAAGGCCGACGAAGGGGAGCTTCAGGCCCTCACGAGCTTCTTCGGGGTCGATGCCGCCGAATTGCTGCGACGGTTTGAGATCGAAGAGCTGATCGTCACCGCGGGCTCCCGGGGCGGGTACCTTCTGACGAAGGGAGACGAGTTCGTCCCCTACCGGGCCCGGGTCGTCGAAGAACCGCTGAGCACGGTCGGCGCGGGCGACGTATTTTTTGCGGCCTATCTGGCGGAACGTTATTATCAGCGGAGGGATATCCGGGCTTCGCTCGACCGCGCGGCGGAGACGGCGGCCCGCCAGGTGGAGGGTTCCTACATTCCCCCCGGTGCTCTCGTTCTCGGCGAGGGGGCCTGACAGGCAAATCAGCTGAAGGAGGTCGATAGAAGGATGAAAGTCAGTCGAGTATCCGACATGAGGGCTCTCGACGGGGAAGCCGTCGGGGAACACGGCATTGCCGAGGACATTCTCATGGAAAATGCCGGCCTGGCCGCCTACCGGGTCCTTTCGGAAAACGTGCCGGTGCAGGGTGCACGGTTTGCCGTGGTCTGCGGTGTCGGCAACAACGGCGGGGACGGTTTTGTCGTCGCCCGGAAAATCGTCTCCGACGGCGGGGTCGCCCGGGTTTACGTGCTGGGCGCCAGGGAGAAATTCAAGGGCCCCGCCCGCAGAAACCTGGACATCCTCCTGAAAGCGTCGGTGGAGGTCAGGGAAGTCCGGTCGGTTTCGTCGATCCGGAAAGAGGTCCTGCACAGCGATGCCGTGGTGGACGCCCTTTTCGGAACGGGGCTTGCGAGGACCATCGAGGGGCTGCACCGGGAGGTCGTCGATCTCATCAACGAGTGCCGCGGTCCCGTGATCAGCCTCGACATCCCCTCCGGTGTGAACGGCGACACCGGCGAGATCCTGGGCGCGGCGGTGAACGCGGACTTCACGGTCACCTTCGGTCTGCCGAAGGTCGGAAACCTCCTCTACCCCGGCTACGCCCGGTGCGGAAGGCTTTTTGTTTCCCATATCTCTTTCCCTCCCGCCCTGTCACGCTCGCGGCGGCTCAAGATCGAAACCAACGAACCGGTGGAACTGCCGCCCCGGGTTCCCTGGGGGCACAAGGGGGACTTCGGCGAGACCCTCTTTATCGCCGGCGCCGCCGGTTATCTGGGCGCGCCCTGTTTTGCCGCCCGGTCCTTCCTCAAAGCCGGCGGCGGCTATTCGAGACTCGCCGCTCCGGCCTCCATCATCCCGAGCCTCGGCAGCGGGGGTAGCGAGATCGTTTTTCACCCGCAGAAGGAGACAAAGACGGGGAGCCTCTCGCTGAAAAACAAGGGGGACCTTCTCGAACTCGCGGAGAAAATGGACATGGTTGTTCTCGGGCCGGGGCTGTCACTCGAGGGGGAGACCCAGAGGCTTGTCCGTGAGCTGGTCCGGGGCATCCGGAGACCCCTTCTCATCGACGGGGACGGCCTGACGGCCGTCGCCGGTGACCTGAAGGCCTTAAGGGGTCGAAAGGCCGGGACCATCCTGACCCCGCACCCGGGGGAGATGGCGCGGATGACCGGCCTGAGCACGGCCGCGATGAAGGGTAAGGCCGTCGAAGTCCTGCAGAAGACGGCAAAGGACCTCAACGCCGTCGTGGTGCTCAAGGGGGCTCACTCCATGATCGGCTATCCCGACGGCTCGGCGTTCATCAATCTGACGGGCAATTCCGGCATGGCCACGGCCGGTTCCGGCGATGTCCTGGCGGGGACCATCGCCGCGGTGTTCGGTCTCGGGCTCCCGCTGCCGGAGGCCGTGAGGATGGGTGTCTTCGTCCACGGGTTGGCCGGGGATTTCGCGGCAGAGGAGAAGGGTGAAGACGGGATCACCGCCCGGGATATTCTCGAGCAGCTTCCAGTGACGATGAAGGCTCTGCGCGAGGACCGGGCCGACGAGCCGGTGAAGCCCTGGGACAGAATCCGCCTTGTGTGAAGGGTGGGCGAGTTAGATCTTTCGCGCGAGGATGAAATCGGCGATGGCCAGCATGGCTTGCCCGGCATCCGAGTCCGCGAAAGAGGACATCAGGGCCCGGCCTTCATCGATCAGCTCTTTGGCCCGGTTCAGTGCGTAGTCGATGCCCCCGCGTTTGTGGATGAGGGAAAGGATCTCGTTCACATCCCCGTCCCGGGAGCCCCGGCGTTCGAGGATTTCTTTCACGCGCTCCTTTTCGCCTGACGAACTCTGCCTCAGCGCGTGGATGAGCGGGAGCGTGATCTTTCCTTCTTTCAGGTCCATGCCGATGGCCTTGCCGAACTCCTTTTCCGACGCCACGTAGTCCAGGGTGTCGTCGGTGAGCTGGAAGGCCTTGCCGATCCGCATCCCGTAGGCGGCCAGCGCGTCTACCTGAGCGGCCGGTGTCCCGGCCAGCATGGCCCCGACGGCACAGGCCGCCGAGATGAGCACGGCCGTCTTCTTCTCGATGAGCGTGAAGTACTCCTCCTCGGTGATATGGATGTCCCCCGACTTCATGAGCTGGAAGACCTCCCCTTCGGCCATGATGTTGGTGGTGCGGGACATGAGCTTGATGATCTGGATGTCTCCGTCGTCGGACATCAGGGAGAAGCACTTGGAGTAGAGAAAATCACCGACGAGGACGCTGGCCGAGTTGCCCCAGACGTTATTGGCCGAGGGTTTGCCGCGTCTCGTTTCGGCGTTGTCGACAACGTCGTCGTGCAAAAGGGTGGCCGTGTGGATGAATTCAATGACGGCGGACAGGGGGAAGCGCCGTTCCCCCCGGTAACCGCAAAGGTCCGCCGCGGTGAGCAGCATGAGGGGCCTGAAGCGCTTCCCGCCGCTCGTGATGAGGTGCTTGATGATGACGGGGATGAGGCGCACCTCGGAGCCCAGGTACCGCGCCAGGTGCTCTTCCACGAGCTTCAAATCCCTGTCGTAACGTCTCAGGACATCTTTCATGTCCATGGGGTATTCCTCCGGCGACGGGCCGGCCCGATGGGGCCGGTCCCGCCGGGGCCTCTAAGGCTTTTTCGCGTAAACGTTCCGGATGGCCGATAGCCTGGAGTAGTGTTTCCATTCCTCCTGGATGATTTTGTCCACGAGGGCGTGCTGGCTGTCGGTGACGAATTTCTTGACCTCGTGATAGTAGAGGATCGAGTCGAGTTCCCGCTGCATCGCAAAGGTCAGCGCCGAAAGGATGTCCGTGACATCCGCCGCCGGTTTGTCTAACTCCCGGGCGAAGATGATCTTGTTGTCGATATATTCCTTCAGGTAATCGAGGTATTCTCCGGTGTAGGTCTCCCTGGGGTTGATCTCCTCCGCCTTGTCCAGAAAACCCTTGAAGATCTGTTTATGCTTTGCCTCCTCGTCCGCGAGGTCGTTGAAGATATATTTTGCCTCTTCGTCCTTCGTGGCCTGGGCTGCCTGCCTGTAGAATTTCTCGCCGTTCTCTTCGATCCGGATGGCAAACTGGAAGATTTCGGCTGGCTTGAAAATGTCCATCACAATCCCCTTTCCGAGCGGTTAAAAATTTTCGGCGATTATAAACGATATGACTGACTGTTGGCCACATCTTTTTCATGTCCCCTTTGCGGGGGAGAATCCGGCCGGAGACAATTCGATCGTACTGGCTTTTTGTCGGGAGTTCGTTGAGGGGGAGGTGGGGAGGTCTTTCGACCTCCCCGGGGATTCTGTTCCTTTAAGTTTGAAAGGAGGAGAAAATATTCGAAGCGGTAAGGTTGAGGTCTTATCCGCTCGGGTTTTCTTTTCCGCCCGGTGCCCCGGCTTCTTCACATATTCTTTCCGGGCACCACCCTTGCACGTTCTGGCCATCAGGATTGCAGAAGCTGTGCCACAAAAAACGTTCCGCTTGTAACCTATTGATATTTTGAGGATTTTTTATCACACAGAGAAGCTCAGAACTTCCATGGCATCGCCTTTCAATGGCAACGAATGTCGAAGGGGAAAGGGGGTGATAAGAAAAATAAAGCTAAAATAATAACTTGGAACTTTTTGCGGTTTGTAATATGAAACGACAATAATGTCGAACCTAAGGTTCCTCGATCAGGAAAAAGAAGGATTGTCGTTTTCATCTCGAGAGAAACATCGGTCAGGCAGACTTTCGGGGTCAGAATCTCTTTATGACGACTTCGTCAGGGCGAATCCGGTTCGAAAGAGCCGGTAGATTTCCGGGATTGCCTCATTTTTCGAGAAATGGTATGAACTCAGAATTACGGAGAATTTGGATGAAAGGCGTGAGTTTCATACAGGCATTTTGTCTGCTTCTTCTGGCTCTGGCCGCGGGGCCCGTCGGCGCCCAGGCCCAGGGGCAGGAGCAGCAGGCCGTGTCGGGGCGCGTGGAGATTTCGCTCAAGGCGTTGAAGCTGACGGATGAACAGATGAAGGCCGCCCGGGAGATCAAGGCCAGCTACACCAAGCGGCTTCTCAAGCTGAGGGGCGACATCATCGCCAAGCGGATCGAATTTCGTGACCTCCTCCGCGACCCGTCCGCAACCGAAGACATGATTCGCGCCAAGGGAAAAGAGATAGAGGCCATGGATGTCCAGCTTGTCCGGGAGATGATCGAATTCGAAATCGAGATGAGAAAGATATTGACACCCGAGCAGGTCCACCTCTGGTGCAACTACATGGATCCTTCTTCGGTGAGAAAGGTCAGAAAATAGTCCCTGATCGAGGGAGCCCCATATTTTGAAAAACCCCCTGCCAAGATACACCCGTCCCTTTCTTCAGCCCCTGGCGATGATCATCATCTGCGCCGTTTTCGTTTCGCTCATCCTGATCACGGGTCTCATGGACATGAGGAGAGTGGACAGGTCTCTGACGGATTTCATGGAAACCCGGGGCCTCGACATCGCGGAAAAGATCGAGAAGGAAACACAGATCAACTACAGCACCATCAGCCAGATGCTCAGGGGGGAGCACATCGGGGACGCCCTCATCCCCATCACCGAGGATACTTTTCACGTCCAGGAAGCCCTCATCAACGCCCTCGTGGGCCATCTCCGACGGATCGACCAGAGCTGGGGCTCCGCAGGGCAGGTCCGGAAGAGCGATACTCGTGAGGACAGTCTGGAAAAACCCTGGTTTCTGGCCATCCTGAATGACAGCGGGAAGATCGTCCATGCCGCAGGGACCCTGGATGCGGGGCTTCTGGCCCGTGCCCGGCCCGTCATCCGGGGGAAGCAGGACATCATGATCGACCTCTTCGGCAGGCCTGCGGATCGACAGGACCGGCCGAGGCTGATTGCGCTCCGGCGTGCGGGCGGGAACGGCACCATCATCGGTGCCTTTGACGATGCGGGGATGCGCCACTGGGGTTTGAAGGTCGCCATTCAGAGGGCCATCGATGAAACCGTCACCCTGAACGGCGTCCTGTATGTGGCTGTGACCGACGAGGGCGGCAGGGCCCTCGGCAGCCTGGGGGAGGTCCCCGAGTCGAAGTCTGAAAAGGACGAAATACAGAGGAACATCCTGGAGTCGAAAATCCCAAGCGCGAGCCGCAAGATCACGGTGGAAGGCCGGAATCTCCTGGAAGTGATTTCGCCGATCTACCTTGAGACGATGCGGATCGGGCTTGCCCGGGTCGGCCTGGAGAGCGATCGGGCGGACCAGATCCTGCTGAGAAACCGAAACCTCCTGTTCATCTCCATGGCCCTCGTGATGCTCATCGGCCTCTTTTCCCTCTGGTTCCTCTATACGAACCAAAACCGCCACCTGGCCAGGATCGAGGAGATGCGGAAGCAGCTCGAGCAGTCCGAGAGGCTGTCGGCCCTCGGGCAGCTGGCGGCGGGCGTGGCCCACGAGATTCGCAACCCCCTCAACGCCATCAGTCTGGCCAGCCAGCGGCTGCAGCGGGAGTTCCACCCGGAGAAGGACAAGGAAGAGGAATTTCAGCGTCTGGCAGGGGTCATCCGGGATGAGATCCGCCGGCTGAACGAGATCATCGAGGATTTCCTCAGCTTCTCCCGGAGCCGCCGGCTGGAGTTCCGGAATTATTCCCTGAAGGACCTCCTCTACAAGATCGTGAGTCTTATCGAGGAAGAAGCGAAAACCAAGGGGGTTTCGGTCAAGCTCCAGTCCGTCGACTCGGTGAACCCCGTTCCCATGGATGTGGACAAGCTCCAGCAGGCCTTTCTCAACATCATCAAAAATGCCATGGAGTCCATCCCCGGTGAAGGGGCGGTGTCCGTTTCCGTGGAACCGAGCGGCAGCACCTGGATATCGGTCAAGATCACCGACACCGGACCGGGTCTCACGGCCGGGGAAATCGAGCGGATCTTCAACCCCGAGTACACGACCAAGGAAAAAGGGCTGGGCCTCGGCCTTCCGATCGCCCATGAGATCATCCGCGGTCACGGCGGCAGGATCCTGGTGGTGAGCAAACCCGGTGCGGGCACAACCTTCGATGTCCGGCTTCCCGCCGGCGAGAAGAGAGGCTGAGGGGAATCCATGAAGAAGTTGAACATCCTCATCGCCGAAGACGGCCAGACACAGAGAGAGATGCTGAGGGATTTTCTCGCCAAGCAGGGTCATTTCATCACGGAGAGGGATACCGGCGAGGGGGCCATCGAGGCGATCCGGTCGGGGCAGCTCGATCTCGTTCTCATGGACTACAAGATGCCCGGGATGAACGGTCTGGAGGCCCTCCGGGCCATCAAGGAAATCAACCCCGAGATCGACATCATCATGATGACGGCCTACGGCACGATCGAGACGGCCGTGGATGCCATGAAGTCCGGTGCCGTGGACTACATCACCAAGCCCATAGAGCTCGAGGAGCTTTTGATCCACATCGACCGGATTTCGGAGCGCAGGACGCTGATCCGGGAAAACGAGATGCTCCGGGAGCAGCTGAAGGAGAAGGGTGTTACGGCCGAGAACATCGTTTTCCGCAGCCGCGAGATGGAAAACCTCGTCAACCTCGCGGGCAGGATCGCCGGGAGCCGGACGACCGTCCTGATCCAGGGAGAAAGCGGGACGGGAAAAGAACTTTTCGCGCGGCTGATCCATCACTTGAGCCCGCGCTCAGACAAGCCCATGATCGTCGTGAACTGCAGCGCCCTTCCCGAAAGCCTCCTGGAGAGCGAGCTCTTCGGCCACGAGAAGGGCTCTTTCACCGGTGCGACCATGCGCCGGATCGGCCGTTTCGAACAGGCCGACGGCGGGACCCTTTTCCTCGACGAAATCGGCGACCTCTTCCCGTCCGTGCAGGTCAAGCTTCTCCGGTTCCTCCAGGAACGGGAGTTCCAGCGCGTCGGGGGGAACCAGGTCCTTCACGCCGATGTCCGGATCATCAGCGCCACCAACCGCGACCTGGAGGCCCGGGTGAAGGAGAATGCCTTCCGGGAAGATCTCTTCTACCGGCTGAACGTCGTCGTCATGTCCGTCCCGCCGCTCCGGGAGAGAAAGGAGGACATCCCGCCGCTCATCGATCACTTCGTGCGGCGCTACAGTCGGGAAAACGGAAAGGAGATCCGGGAGATCAGCCGTGAGGCGAGGGACATGCTCCTCAAGTACGATTACCCGGGCAATGTCCGCGAACTGGAAAACATCATCGAACGGGCCGTCGTCATCTCGCGGGGTCCCGTCCTCACGATGGAGGATCTCCCCTTCCGGGAACTGCCGGAACTCGCGGCGGAGACCCGGCACCCGCAGGGCAAGCTGAGGGATGCCGTCGAGGACCTGGAAAAGCGGATGATCATCGATGCTCTGGAGGAGGCGGGCCGCCACCAGACCCGTGCGGCAGAGATCCTGGGCCTGAGCGAACGGATGCTGAGGTACAAACTCAAGAAGTACGGGCTGAAATAGCATCGGGATTCTCATCGGGACAGAGCGCAGCGTGCCGGGACGGGGTCCTTTTTTGTCATACGGGTTTTCCCCTGCCTGTGATCCCGGGGGTTCGCGAAGTCAGAGGTGAGCCTGTTGAAAGACGAACTGGATGCCAGACTGAGATCAGCCAGAGAGGCGTTTCATCGAATGGAGGCTTCGGCGGGGAACCGGAAACACCTTCAGCTTCATTTCGTCGCCTGCCTCACGGACCTGGGGGAAATCGTCGGCCCTGTCGTGGACCGGATGGTCCAAAGCGGCCGGGGAAAAGATGTTGCCGATGCCTGGAAAAACGCCGTTTTGCCCTGGGTCAGGAGAGAATTCAATCCGGACGCCAGTGAAAAAATGTCCTGTATCGCCCGGATCCGAAACAGGAAACAAAAACGTCCGCCGATCATCGCGGACGATGAGGAAACCCTGTCGCATTTCGCCAAACACTATTGGGATAAACTGTATCTTCTGGATGAGATATGGCCGGATTTTAAAAAGCGGACGGTGACGGACCCGATCGGACGCATATCGTACGATCTATTCGATCTTTGCAAAACGGTCATTCAGGTCAGCGAGAAACTGATCGCCGAGGATCGAAACACGGAATGAATCGGGCCGGGGGATGAAATTTGCCGCGGCCCGATTCGTCGATTCAACGTTTCCTGAGCCCCAGGACTGCCCTTGCCTCGGACGGCGAGGCAATCTCCCTGCCGTATTCCCTGCAGATGCGGATGACGCGATCGACCAGTTCGGCGTTGGTCCTGGCCAGCACCCCCTGCCTCACGTAGATGTTGTCCTCCATCCCCACGCGGATATGGCCGCCCATGATGAGGGCCAACATGGCCATGGGAAGATAGCCGCGCCCGATGCCGATGATGGACCAGGTGGCGTTCGACGGCATCTGCTCGTAGAGGTGCAGGAAGGATTTCGGCGTGGCGGGCGCACCCCAGGGTGTTCCCAGGACGAACTGGAAATGGAGAGGTTCGTCAAGCTTCCCCTCGTCGCGCATGCGAAGGGCCGTCACGAGCATCCCCGTGTCAAAGACCTCGATCTCGGGCTTTACACCCGCCCCCCTCATCTTTCTGGCGGCTTCGTCGAGAAATTCCGGCGTGTTGATGAAGACGCTCCCACCCAGGTTGATGGAGCCGGCGTCGAAGGAAGCAAGCTCCGGCTTCAGCTGGAGCGGCACGAGTCGCTCCTCGATGGGGAGGTTGCGGCCGGGGATGCCGCTCGTCGTGAGACTCAAGATCAGGTCCGTCTTCTCACGGATCCTCTCCACCACCCGGCGGAAGAGGCCGAGATCCTGCGCACCCAGACCCGTCTCGGGATCCCGGACGTGGATGTGGACGATCGACGCCCCCGCCTGCCAGCACTCGATGGCCGACTGGGCGATCTCCTCGGGTGTGATCGGGATGTAGGGAGCCACATCGCGCATCATGCGGCTTCCCGTTATCGCGGCGGTGATGATGACCTTTTGCACGAATTCGCGTCCTTTTCGTCTTGTATGTTTCGCTTATTCCGTTTTAGCAAATCAGCGGCTCGGAAAAACAGGGCGAAGGACAATGGGTTCAGAGTCTTTGTGGATCGCGGGCCTGAGCCAATTCACAACTCAAAACTCAAAATTCTATGAGATCTCCCTGGAGATTTCATAGATCGACTCGTCCAGGATCCGGACCATCCGGTCGATCTGCGCCTCCGTGATGATGTAGGGAGGAGCGAGGAGCGAGTGATCCCCCCTCACCCCGTCGGCCCCGCCCCCACCGGGATAGGTGATGAGACCCTTGGCGAAAGCGCGGTTCCCGATGAGGATGTTCAGCCTGAGTGTCGGGTCGAAGGGTTCCCTTGTCTTCTTGTCCTTCACGAATTCGATGCCGGCGAAGAGTCCCAGCCCGCGGACGTCGCCCACGATGGGGTGCTTCAGAAGCGTCTTCAGCCTTTCGAGAAGGAAGACGCCCTTTTTCGCCGAGGCGGCAACGAGGTCGTGCTTCTTCAGGTAATCCAAGACGGCGATGCCGATCGCGCAGGAAAGAGGGTTCTGGCTGTAGGTGTGTCCGTGGACGAAAATGCCGCTTTTCTCCCGGATGACCCGGTGGATCGCCTCCCCGGCCACGACGACGTAGAGGGGCGTGTAACCGCTTGCGAGACCCTTTGCCGCGACGATCATGTCGGGCACCACGTTCCAGTGATCGATGGCCCAGTTCTTTCCCGTGCGCCCCACGCCGGACATGACCTCGTCGACGATGAGGAGCACGTCGTAACGGTCACAGATCTCTCGAATCCGCTGGAAATAGCCGTCCCTCGGCACCAGGACCCCGGCCGTCGCCCCCACCACGGGTTCGGCGATGAAGGCCGACACCGAATCGGGTCCCTCGCAGAGGATCGTCCTTTCCAGGTCGTCGGCACACTCGATGGCGCACTTCTCCGGTGCGAGCCCGAAGGGGCAGCGGTAGCAGTAGGCCGGGACGATGTGGGGGGTGTGCTGGATGAGGGGCTGATAATACCTTCTTCTGCCCGTATGGCCGCTCAGCGCCAGCGCCCCCAGGGTGTTTCCATGATAGCTCGCCCAGCGGGAGATGACCTTGTACTTCAGGGGGCGGCCCCGGTCCACCTGGTACTGACGGGCCATTTTCACGGCCGTCTCCACCGCCTCGGAGCCGCCGGAGAGGAAGTAGACGCGGTTCAGGCCCGGCGGGCTCATGTCGACGATCCTTTCGGCCAGCCCGATGGCCGCCTCGGTCGTGAAATGGGTGCCGTGGGTGAAGGCGATGCGGCCTGCCTGCTCGAGCATGGCTGCCTCGATCTCCTTCACGCCGTGGCCGATGTTGACGACGGCGGCGCCGCCGGAGCCGTCGATATAGGCCTTGCCGTCCCTGTCGTGAATGTAGACGCCCTCGCCCCGGTCGGCGGTGGGATAGTACTTGGTCGGGTTTCTGTAGAAAACGTGATCGACGTTCACTTTTTCCGCCATTTGCCACTCCTCTCCCCGCTTTTATCCGACTCGGAAAACGCGAAAAAAATAGCAGAACGGGGTTCCCAGTCAAGGAAAAAAGCCGGACGCCCCGGAGAATACGAATAAGCGCAGTAGAGGATCAGCCGCGGTAGAAAAGGATCGACGCATAAGTGACGGCACTCTGTGTCGTCGCTTCGTTGTAGGTTTCGTAGTCGATCAGGCTGCGGCGGCTGCCCCGGAGGAGATCGGAGAGCAGAAGGATGGCCGGAAGCCCGCAGATCTTGTAGCGGTCGCCCGTTTCGAGGGCGTTTTCAAAAATCCTGTCGGTCTCGCCGTTCAAGATAAAGGAGAGGACCTTTTCGTCGTTCAATCGGGTTTGCGGGAGAAGGGCATCAGCCGGAAGCGGGTCCCCGAACTTCAGGCCCACGTGGGCGAAATCGACGCCGGCCACGCAGAGCACCCGGTTCTCCCTGCGCCGGATGATATCCCGGAGGACCTCACGCATGGCCTGGTAGCGCTCGTCCGCGAAGAGATCCCGGCCGCCCTGAATAAACTCGTGGAGGCTCCCGCAGAGGATGGGTACGATGGGCGTCGAATTCTTCAGGTAGTGGTGGAGAAAGAGGGTCTGAAACTCGATGGAGTGTTCCATCTTGTGGCCGAAGTCGTCGGAGGAAAGCGTCCCTCGTGGAAGCTTCTTCCGGAGTTCCCTCACACAATCCCCGTCGGCGGGAAGCTCGCCGTAGGGGGTGAGATAATTCTTTCCGGACAGCGAGTAAAGACCGTCCTGGGCGTTGTGGTTCACTCCCAGCAGGATGATGAGGTCATAGGATCTCCCCTTGAGAGGCCGGTACGTGCCGACATAGGTCCTCCGGGCCACCTGGATGTCGATGTGCGGGGAGAGGACCCCGCAGATGTTTTCCTTGCCGTCTTCATCCTGCGGCGGGAGGGTACTTTCTACCTCCTCGACGAACCGGGCGAACATCCCGGGGTCTGCGTCGTAACACTTCCCGCCGTGGACGAAGGGGCGCTTCGGCTCCCTTTCGAAGTCCTCCCGGACCTTGCGCATCCTTTCGCGGAAGAGGTCGCTGTCCAGCAGAAAGACGCGGTCCAGCTGATCGATAAAGGACTCGATTTCGGTCTGAAAAACCAGACGTCCGCCCTGTCGGCTCATCATCGCCATCTGGATGTCCCGGGCGCTGTGACGTCCGTCAAGAAGCTCGAGAAGGGGCAGGAGATTCATGTCCACCGCGACCATCCGGCCGCCAAGCTGGTAGGGGTCGTGGAACGTGATGACCCGGCGCCCTTCCAATATGGAGGCGACCATCTGGATGTCCGGTCTCAATCTCGGATTTTTCATCTGCTTCTGTTTTTTCCTTTTTTCATTTCGCCGATCTCAGGCCCAGACCCCGGCGATTCGACGCCCGCAATAGCCGCATTTGCCGCCTTTGATGCGATTTTCCGTCACGGAGAATCCGACCCGGCTGACGATGGTTTTCTTGCAGCCCGGGCAGTAGGTGTTGTTCGCTTCAACGTTGGGGACATTGCCCACGTAAACGTGGTGAAGCCCCATGGAAAGGGCGGTTTTACGGGCCTCCTCCAGGAACGAAACCGAGGTGGGGGGCAGGTGTGTGAGCTTGTACTGGGGGTGGAAGCGCAGGAAATGAACGGGGGCATCGGGTCCCAGGTTGTTCAGGAACCAGTCGCACATCTGCTTCACCATCTCCATCCGGTCCGTGTAGGTGGGGACGAGGAGGACGATCAACTCCAGCCAGATCCCTTCCGCCTTCAGGATCTTCAGGGTTTCGAGGACGGGGGCCAGCCGCCCGGCGTTGAGCTTCCGGTATATATCCTCGGAGAAGCCCTTCACGTCGATGCGAGCCGCATAAAGGTTCTTGCAGAGCTCCCGCAGAGGTTCCCTGTTGATGAAGCCGTTGGAGACCCAGACGCCTCTCACGTTTCGCTTTTTCGAGATCCGGAAGGTGTCGAGGGCGTATTCCAGAGCCGTCGTCGGCTCGTTGTAGGTGAAGGCGATGGTACGGCATCTCGTCTCCAGAGCCTTCTCGACGGCGGCCTCCGGGTAAAGGGTATAAAACCGCACGTCTTCAGGTTTCACCTGGGCTATCTCCCAGTTCTGGCAGTTCAGGCAGTGGAAGTTGCAACCGGCGGTGCCGATGGAAAAGGACCGTGTCCCGGGCAGGTAGTGATAAAAGGGTTTCTTCTCGATGGGGTCCACATGCACGGCACAGGGGTTCCCATAGACCAGGGTGTAGAGCTTCCCGTCTTTGTGGACGTGTGACTGGCACCGGCCGCGGGCGTTCGGGGGGAGAAGGCACAGGTTGGGGCAGGTGAGGCACTGGATGTTTCCCCCCGAGGCCTTCTGGAACCGCACTTCCTTCGACCATTCCCAGAGCTTCTCGGGGGCGTCGTTCAGCGTGATCGCCTTTTCGTTCCTGTCCGATGAGGGGTTCCAGGCGGCAAGGGCCCGGCAGGGAAGCCCCGATATGGCGCAGATGAGCCCCGCCTTGAGGAGGTCCCTCCTCGTCATCGCGGGGGCGCAACTCTGATCTGCCGATCTTTTCATCTTTCCTGGATTCTTGTATCCCCAGAGAGGTTTTTTCACGCTTCGGGCGGGCTTTTTGTCATCATATCATGAACGGCGGGAATGCCAACCATTTTTTATCGCTGCGGGCCGGGCCGGAGGTTCAGGCGTTTCCTTTCCAGAGTGCGAGCCCCCCGAGGATGAAGACCTTGACGGCAAGGAGGATCAGACAGGTCGTGTAGATGCCCGCCATCGGGATGAGAAAGAAGCTCACCGTCGCGGCCCCCAGGCTCGCGCCGAAGAGGTCCGCCGCGTAAAGGGAACCGGCTGCTTCACCGGGGGGAGAGCCGGTGAGTCTTGAGGCGACGGGGAATTCCGCCCCCGTGAGTCCCCCGATGACGGCGGTGAGCAGGGCGAAGACCGAGTCCGTCAGGAATTCCCGGCCGAAGGCGAGGGCGAAGATGTAGACTGCGGTGTAGGCAAGGATGGCCGCCTCGAGCCCCAGGAGGGCGCCTTTCCCGGTTCGCCCGCGCCGTTCGACGATGCGGCTTGCCGCAAGGCTCCCTGAGGCGAGCCCGAACATGAAGGAGGCCACGATGAAACCGATGCCGGTGTAGACCGTCCCGTGAAGGACCTGATAGCTCAGGAGGATGACGATCTCCATGGCCGAGGCGATAAAACCCGTGGTGAAGAGGGCCCTGCGGACCATGCCGATCCGCAGGAAGTAGAAAAGAAAAAGCACGGCCACGCCGATCAGAAAGGGGCCGTAATTTTTCCCGAACATGGAGAGCCACAGCTTCATCCGGTAGAAGAAGGCCTCGGGCCTGAAATCCCCGTTCTCCGGGACGTCGTCTCGGAGGCTTGCCGCCACGAAGGCCGCCCGGTCCGGTGTCACGCGGCCCGCGAGGTAATGGCGGTTGACGTAGGTCGTCGATATTTTTTTCGCTTCGATGAGAGGGGCGACGTCCCAAGTGAGGGGACCGTCGGAGGCGACGAAGACGTTTCGGTCCCCGGGGATGATGAGGACGTTTTTGAAGGACCCCCGCAGGGTCCGACTGAGCGTCGAGAGAAAGGCCGCCTGGTCGGGGCTGATGTAGTTCTCGGCGCCTGGCACGGCGAAACTCAGAGCCCCTTCGGGACGAAGGCGGGATTTCACCGCCGCGAAGAATTCCCTGGAGTAGAAGCGGTTGATCTGCAGGGCGTCCGGCGGCGGCACGTTCAGGATGACGGCATCGTATGTGCCGGCAAATTTCTCGACATACTTTCTTCCATCTTCGAGATGCAGGCGGACGGTTTCCGGGTAGCGGATCCCGAGGTGCCGCATGCCCAGTTCGATGACGGCGGGGTCCAGTTCCACGCAGTCGAGCCGCTTCACCCGGTACTTGAGGATCTCGTCGACCGCGCCGGCCACGGTTCCGGATACGAGCAGGACCGACTGAGGGTTCCGGACCTGCGGCAGGGCGTAGTGGACGACCTCCTCGTTCGCGAAGGTATCGGGGACCGAGAAGAGGTGTCCGCCGTTTTCAAAGAAGGAGACCTGGCCGTGTTCGCGCGTGACGACGATCCTTCCGTAGGGGGACTCGCGAAAGTCCGCGATCTCCTGTCCCGTGAAGAGACCCTGGAGGGTGAACTTCTCGACGGGGAAGAAAAAGGCCGAACCGGTAAGGGCGACAGCCGCAAGCCCGATGACGTAGGCCTTTGGCCCGTTCGAGGGGAGAAGGAGGAAGGCCGCAAGGCAGAGCAGGGAAGGAACGAGGAGGGAGGTGAGGTTCCCGAGAAAATGGATCAGGACAAAGGTGAAGAGAAGCCCGCCTGCGATGCTGCCCAGGCTGTCGAAGAAGTAGATTCGTCCGACGGCTTCAGCTTCAGGTTTTTCCTCGCCGTAGAGGCTGCAGGCAAGGGTGAGGAGCGCCCCCGACATCAGGCAATAGGGAAGAAGAACCGCCGACCCCGCGAGGATCAGATCGGCCACACCGGGGAGTTCCCCGCGGATGAAGAAGTGGTTTCTCAGGAGCCGAATCGCCGCCACGAGGAGTGGGGGCAGGACGGCCGCGAGGAAAAGGCAGATTTGGAAAGTCGTCTTCCGGCGTGTTTCCTTCTTGATGAATTTGGCCGTCCAGGCCCCGGCGCCGGAATACAGAAGCCAGAAGGAAAAGAGAAGGCCGAGGACGATCTCGTTCCCCTCGAGGACGTTGATGAACTCCCGGATGACGGCGATCTGGGTGATGACGGCGGAGAGACCCAGGGCCGTGACGGCCAGCGGCACCGAAAATCGTATCCGAAGGGCAGGCATGGAATAACCTTTCTGAGGGGAGACGAACTTTCCTGTTGCAATCTCCCGGGTGACTCCGACATAAAGATAAAGAACAATCCATCAAATTTCAAAGACAAAAAGGGACCCGTGCATGAAATTCACCGGCCGGCTGCCGGGATGGCTCAAGGCGATCTACACCCTCTGGGTGATCCTCTGGATCCCCGTCTACTGGAAATTCTACGGACCCCAGAATTTTCTCTGGTTCTCCGACGTCTCGAACTTCATCCTCCTGGCCGCCCTATGGGCCGAAAGCCCGCTGCTTTTATCGAGCCAGGCCCTTTCGGTGCTCCTCATCAACACGGGCTGGACACTCGAACTGGCGGCACGCCTCTTCCTGGGCCTCCATTACGCCGGCGGGACGGCCTACATGCTCGATGCCTCCTTCCCCCTGTGGCTTCGGCTCTTTTCCCTCTTTCACATTTTCGTGCCGGTCATCATCCTCTGGGGTCTCTTCAGGCTCGGCTACGACAGGCGGGGGCTCCTCCTCCAGAGCCTCATCGCCTGGATCGTCCTTCCCGCCGGTTTTTATTTCACCGACCCCGCGAAGAACGTCAACTGGGTGTGGGGGCCCTTCGGGATGAGGCAGGATATCCTGAGCCCGGAAGGCTACCTCCTGGCCTGCATGATTCTCTACCCCCTCCTCATTTACCTTCCCACGCACCTTATTTTGCGGAAATGGCTTGGCCCGAGGACGCCATAGTCACGTCGTGTCCTTTCGGGGACGAATGGGAGGTACCTCCCGCAAGAGGGCGTCCGGAGATTTGAATGGCCAGGGATGCTCCCGACGCGCGGCGGTCGCTCCTGTCCGGTCCCCGTTCAGGGATGCCCGCCTCAGCGTCAAGATTCCACTTGACACAGGAGGTTTCCTAGTATCAAAACATCGAAAAGGCGATTCACGTCAGTCCCTGTTGAGGGGATGTTCGCCTGTCAAGGAGGCACCGTATGCTGAAGAAAGCCGTTTGCGTTATCTTGTTTGTACTGTTTGCCGCGGGGTTTTCATGGGCGGGGGAAGGCGCGAGGAAAGAAAAGGTCAGGGATTACGGCAGGCAGCCGTGGGTCGTTGACATTGAAGAGCTGACGCTAAAAAACGAAAATTTTCGCACGACGAATTGGACGGGGCATGGTCTTCAGATGACGGTCATGGCCATCAGGCCCGGTGGACAGATAGGGCTTGAAAAGCACGACGAAGGTGATCAGTTTATCCGCGTGGAACAGGGTGAGGCCCGTGTCGTGATGGGCGAATCCAGGGACAAGATGACTTTTGACAGGAAAGTCTCTGACGACTGGGCGATTTTCATCCCGGCGGGCTTCTGGCATAATATCATCAACGTCGGGAATAAACCGCTGAAGGTCTACGTGATTTACGCCCCACCGGAGCATCCCTCGGGGACCATACACAAAACCTTTGAAGAATCGGAAGTCGCACAGGGCCATTAACCTGCGGCAGTCCTGAAGCATATCCGGGATCCCTTTCACCTTCTTCAGCCGGGGGGCAGCGCATGGTTCTCCGGAAAGCGGTGGGGTCCAACGCGTAACAGGCCGCCTCAGGCCCCGCGACCTGTCGCGCTCTCCGAATCCATCCAGATGGCCGTGATGCCCGATTCCAGCAGGCCGTCGTCGCTCGCCCTTTCGGGGTGAAACTGTTTTTTCCTTCTGCTGCGCGACCCGCGCCACATCTCCCCGCTTTGAATCTCACGCGCCCGCCCTGTGCTGCCGGATTCCCTTTTCAGGCAGTCCATGGGAGTTTCTCAGGGGAGATTCCGAAATCACGTCGGATGTGCTATCCTGACTGCGGTGACCGGGTCACCTATCTGTTTTTGTCTTGAAATGAAGGGGGTGGAACCAGAAGGAAAGAAGGATCAGCGCGAAATAGGCCATCGTGGCGTACATGATCTTCTCCAGGGTCACGTCATCGACGTAGATGAGCCTCTCCACCCACTTGGCGATGAAGGCGCCGGGGTAGACTTTCGCTTCCCCTCCCCCCGACTTGAGCCAGGCCTCGAGGTGGGTGAGGGGGCAGATCGTCCGTGTCACCTGCATGAGGACCATCAGGATCACGGCCCCCAGGTGGATGAGCCGCCACTTCGCGGAGTTGTAGTAAAGAGCGACGGGGAAGCCCAGGATGACGAAGCCGATCCACAGAAAGTGGATCAGGATCACCACGTCAGCGGCAACCTTATAAGACATGCCTTTCCGCCCCCTCGAAATGGATGGACCTTCGAAAAAAATACCTCTATAGGTTAACCATATCACATCCGGGCCGTCCCGAGAATCCGCCATGTGTGAGCCGCCGTCTCAGATGAATAGGAATCGCGAGGGGAGGAGGGAAATAAAGCGAGGACTTTTTGTGCTATTCATTCTCGTCGTGCTCCTGCTACTCTGGTTCTCCGGCGTCGTCGAATCGGCCTCCGACGACCGCTTCACGGAGCAGCGCAATGCCATGGTGAAGGAGCAGATCGCCGACCGGGGGGTCGAAGACCCGGCGGTGCTCAAAGCCATGCGGATCGTTCCCAGGCACCTCTTCGTGCCCGAGGGGATCCGGTCGAGAGCCTACGACGACGGTCCTCTACCCATCGGCCACGGCCAGACCATCTCCCAGCCTTATATCGTGGCCTACATGACGGAGGTTCTCAAGGCAGGGAAGGGGGATTCGGTTCTCGAGATCGGGACCGGTTCGGGTTATCAGGCGGCGGTCCTGTCGCCGCTTGTCAAAAAGGTCTACACAATGGAGATCATCCCGGAGCTTGCCGCCTCTTCGAAGGAGAGGCTGAAGAAGCTGGGCTATTCGAACGTCGAGGTGAAGGAAGGGGACGGCTACTACGGATGGCCCGAGAGGGCCCCCTTTGACGCGATCATCGTCACGGCGGCGGCGGGGCACATCCCTCCTCCACTCATCCAGCAGCTGAAAAACGGGGGCCGCATGGTCATCCCCGTGGGCGGCTTTTTCATGGTCCAGAGCCTGGTGCTGGTGTCGAAGGACCGGAAAGGCGAGATCACCACGCGGAACCTGCTCCCCGTCCGGTTTGTCCCCCTGACGGGAGGACATTAGCGGCCGGAGGCCGCAGTTTTGAATTATGAGTGCTAAATTTTGAATTGAAAAATAAAACAACCCTTAATTCGAAACTCAAAATTCAAAACTCAAAATTGGGACAGGCCTTTAACCCTGTCCCCCGGTGAAGGTTTCTTCCTTGAACATCCGAAGAGTCCAGGCTGCCGTCTTCCTCGTATCCGCCGCTGTCATCGGTTACCAGATTCTTCTCGTGAAGCTCTTTTCCATTCAGTACTGGCATCACTTCGCCTATCTCATCATCAGCATCGCCCTCCTCGGGTTCGGCGCCAGCGGAACGTTCATCTGCCTCTTCAGGGCAAGGCTGGAATCGAGGCTCCCGTCCGTCCTCTTTGCCCTGCCGATTCTGATGCTCGCGTCCCTGTGGCTCAACCTCTATGTCACGAGGGCCGTTGATTTCAATCCCCTGATCGTCGCGTGGCAGTGGCGGGAGGTTTTCAGCCTTCTCCTTCTCTGCCTTGCGCTCTTCGTTCCCTTTTTGCTCGGCGCCCTTTTCATCGGCCTTGCCTTCACATTTTTCCCCGGGGCCTCTTTCGGGATCTATTTCCGGAACCTCCTGGGCTCCGGCCTCGGGGGCCTCCTCATTCTCCTCACCCTCGCGGGACTCGGGCCTCAAGAGATCATCCTCGCTATCTCTTTCATTCTTCTTGCGGCCGCTTGCATCGTGACAGCGGACCGGAAGCGGCTGCTTGTTTTCCCCCTGCTCGGGTTTCTCGTTGTCCTCTATGCCGTCGTGCTCAGGGATCTCCCCCTTCCCATGAGCATTTACAAGGACCTCTCCCAGGCGAGATTGCTCCGCGGGGTGGAGAACAGGGCGGAGGTCTTCGGCCCCCTGGGGCTCGTGACGGTCGTCTCCAGCCCGGCCTATCATTACCTCCCCGACCTGAGCCTCAACTGCCCCCACGTGATCCCCGGACAGATGGGTCTCTTCTGGGACGGCAACACCGTCGGCGCGATCAACCGACTCGGGGGGACGCCGGGAGAACTTGCCTTCATGGAGTGCCGCACGGCATCTCTCGCCTATGCGCTCCTTCCGAGGCCGAGGGTCTTTGTCCTCGGCGCGGGCTCGGGAACGGAAATCCTGAACGCGCTCCACCACGGTGCCGGCATGATTACAGCCGCGGAGATGAACGGCGACATCGCCCGCCTCATGAGCGGGCCCCTCGCTTCCGAAAGCGGAGGAGTATACGGCCTCAAAGACCTGAACCTGCACGTGGAGGAGGGGAGGGGTTTTCTCCGGCGGACAGCGGATCGCTACGATCTCATCCAGATCGCCCTCCTCGAGTCCATGGGAACGGCCTCGGCCGGTGTCTACTCACTGAACGAGAACTATCTTTTCACGAAGGAGGCCTTTCAGCTGTATCTCGATCGGCTGACGCCGGGAGGGATTCTGAGTGTATCACGCTGGGTCGAAAACCCGCCCCGGGGGAGCCTCAAGCTCCTTGCCACGGCGATCGACGCACTGAACGCGCGGAGCGGGGCGAATGCCGCGGAGTCCCTCGTGATGATCCGGAGCTGGCAGACGGCGACGATCCTCGTCAAGAAGGGGTCCTTCCGGAAGGCCGAGATCGACGTCGTGAAGGCCTTCTGCAAAACCCGCCTGTTCGATCTCTGCTACTACCCCGGTATCCCTGAGGAAGAGACGAACCGTTTCAACCGGGTGGAAACCGATTATCTTTCTCTGGCCGCCCGGTCTTTTCTTTCGGGACAGGGGGAGCGGTTCTACGGGGAATATCCCTTCGATGTGCGACCCGCCACGGATGACCGGCCCTTCTTTTCCCACACCTTCCGCCCCTGCATGCTGAAGCATTACCTGGGCGAGGCGGGACGCCTCTACGTCCCTTACCTGGACTGGGGATACATCCTGGTATGGGTTTCCCTGGTTTTTCTTGTCGTCGCCGGCTTCGCGATGATCCTTCTGCCCCTTCTGCTGCCCGGGAAATCGCCCGGGGCCGGATGGTTCCCCTGTCTCCTCTACTTCGGCTTCCTGGGGCTTGCCTACATGTTCATCGAAATGTCTTTTCTTCAGCGGTTCATCCGCTACCTCTTCGACCCCGTCTTTTCGGCCCTCGTCGTGATCGGGTCTTTCCTCGCCTATTCGGGGATCGGGAGCGCCATCGCCGGGAGATGGAAGGAAGTGAAAGCGGGGCATGTCGCCATAGCCGTCACGCTGATCGTCCTTTCGGCGAGCCTCTTCATGCTCTGCGACCCCATTCTGGGCAATGATGTTCCCCTGCTTCCCCTCTGGGCCCGCTGTTTCCTCTGCAGTCTCCTCATCGCGCCCCTGGCCGTCCCCATGGGCATTCCCTTTCCTTACGGTCTCCACCTTCTCGGGCAGAGGGCGCCCGGGCTTCTGCCCTGGGCCTGGGGCATAAACGGCTTCTTCTCCGTTGCGGGGGCCGCCGGGACCGTTCTCGTCGCCGTTTCTTTCGGTTTCCGAACCGTGGTGATCGCGGCCCTTTTATTCTACGTTCTTGCTTTTTCCCTGTCGGGCCGGCTGGGGCGCTGATTCCCTCGCCAAAGGGCTATACAACACCGTCGTTTTGTGGTTTAATGCGCCCCTGAATTTTCATCCAGGACGGTGTGATGATGTTAGTGAAATCTTTCGATGAGAAGATAGGCTCCGTGGCCGACATGATCGTCGAGTCCGGCAGGGTGGTTGTCTTCACGGGCGCCGGTGTGAGCACCGAGTCCGGCATCCCGGATTTTCGAAGCCCCGGCGGCATCTGGGATCGTTTCGATCCCGACGAGTTCACCATCCAGCGGTTTCTCTTCAGCGCCGAGACGCGGGCAAAGCAGTGGCGTCTTCTCATCGAAAGCGGGCTCATCGTCGATGCCAGGCCCAACCCTGCTCACATCGCCATCGCGGGCATCGAAAAGATAGGCAAACTCTCCTGCGTCATCACGCAGAATATCGACAACCTGCACCAGAAGGCGGGGAATTCCCCCGAAAAGGTGTTCGAGCTGCACGGAAACATGCACTGGGCCGTCTGCCTGACCTGTCACCATCGCTATCCCCTGCCGGAAATTCGCGAAAAGCTCAACCTGGCGAGCGGGGCCCCCCTGTGCGAGAAGTGCTCGGGCATTCTGAAACCCGACGTGGTTTTTTTCGGTGAATCTCTGCCGCCCGTCGTTCTGAGCGAGGCGATCCGTCACTCGCGGGAATGCGATCTCCTCATCGCCGTGGGGTCTTCTCTTGTTGTCTATCCCGCGGCTTACATGCCGGTTTACGCGAAGGAGGCGGGCGCCCGGGTCGTGATCGTCAATCTCACGGCAACCTCCTATGACATGATGGCCGACGAGGTCATCAACGGGAAGGCCGGGGAGGTCATGTCGGCGATCATGGAAACCGTGCAGAAACGGCTCTCCTGATCGTCCGGCAGGGAGAACGGCTCCTGCCCGCCCGCAAGAGCGGAAAAACAGGGAAAGATTTATGTGCCTGATCTTTGTCGCCTACAAGTACAGACCCTCTTGCGAGCTCGTCGTCGCGGCCAACCGCGACGAATTTTATGACCGCCCCTCGGCGGCCGCCGAGTTCTGGAAGGAAGCCCCCTTCGTCCTCGGGGGGAAGGATCTGATGGCCGGGGGGACCTGGCTGGGAATCACGAAAAAGGGACGTTTCGCGGCGATCACCAACTACCGGGATCCCGCCTCCCACAGGGAGGGAGCTCCGTCGCGGGGGCATCTCGTGTCGAATTTTCTCACCGGCGATGACGATCCCGGCGGGTATCTCCGGAGGGTGGCCCCCGGGGCCGCTGCCTACAACGGCTTCAGCCTCTTCGTCGGGGACCGCTCGTCGCTTTATTATTTTTCAAACCGCGGCGGCAGCCCGAAAGAACTGACCCCCGGCCTTTACGGCCTGAGCAACCATCTCCTGGACACGCCCTGGCCGAAGGTCGAAAGAGGGAAAAAGGCCCTGGACGGGCTTCTGGTGGGCAAGAGCCCCCTGAGGAAAGAGGCCCTCTTTGAAATCCTCGCCGACCGTAGCCGCCCTCCCGATGAATTGCTGCCCAGCACGGGAATGAGCCTCGAGTGGGAGCGCATCCTCTCCCCCCCCTTCATTGCAAGCCCCGTCTACGGGACCCGGTCCTCGACGGTTATCCTGGTCGACCGCCGGGGGCAGGTGACTTTCGATGAAAAGGTGTTCAATTCAAACCCGAATGCCCGGGAGACACGCCATTTTGAGTTCACCCTGGACGAGTCCTGACCTCCTCTCCTTTTCAAGGGGCAAAGGCACGATTTGGCAGCGCTTTTGCATAATGTTGCCTGCAGGCTTCTGATCATCACGGGAAGGGGAGTACCCATGGAAGAGACACAGGGAAAAGTCATAAAGGCCGACGGGGTTTTGAAGAGAAGGATCATTCTCTTCTGCGTGGCGGTTGCCTTTGTCGGGATCCTCGTTTTCAAGCTCAGCTATGACTATCTTGAACAGATGAAGGCCCTTGCCCATCAGGACATCGACAGGGCCGTGGACCAGATGCTCCTTTTCATCCGCCTGTGGCTTGCCGTTTCGATTGCGGCCGTTGTCGGAATCGGCGGGTACCTTCTGTGGTTTTCCGTCCGGGTCCTTCGATCGGGGCAGATGCCGCCGCCCGGCACGAAAGCCGTGCGCGACATGAAGGTCGTCGAGGGTGAAAAAGCTCTGACGCGCGCGAAAGCTCTCATTGTGGTTTCCGTACTCCTGGTCGTCATTGGTCTCGCCGTGACGTGGGAGACCTACAGCGTATTCTCCAGCCGCATCGAGATCCTGAAGGAGGGAGTGGCCGAATATGACGGCGGCCTGTCGATTCCCATGCCGCCGGGATCCTCCCTTCCCGGGGATGCGAAATAGTTTTCTTTCCCGTCTATGCCAGGGTTCATCCAGATCGCCGGAATTCTCGATGAAGAGGAAGCGTGGATGCTCGTGCGATCCGGGGTCCACCGGCTCGGTTTTCCCCTGCGGATCTTTCCCCACCGGGAGGACCTGACGGAGGAGACGGCGGCAAAAGTCATCAGGGGTCTTCCGCCGACGGTGGAAGCCGTCCTCATCACCTACGAACCCAGCGGGCGGGCGATTGCGGGTCTTGCCGCGTCGCTCGGCGTCTGCGGCGTTCAGATCCACGGCGACATCGACCCCGGTGAGGTCTCCCTTCTACGACGCATCTCCCCCCGCCTCTACATCATCAAGAGCCTCATCGTCAGGGGCGACAATCTTGCAGAGCTCGAGAAGGCACTTGTTCACTTCGCACCCCTTGTCGATGCCTTCATCACCGACACCTGCGACCCCGAGACAGGCGCCTCGGGGGCCACGGGGAAAACCCATGACTGGTCGATCAGCCGCAGGCTCGCGGAGGTTTCCCCCCGTCCCCTGATCCTCGCCGGGGGGCTTAACCCGGAAAACGTGAAGGAAGCCATCCTCCGTGTGCGGCCGGCCGGTGTCGACGCCCATACCGGCGTCGAGGGCCCCGACGGCCGGAAGGACGCAGGCAAGGTGGAGGCCTTCGTGAAGGCGGCAAAAGAAGCCTTTGCAATGCAGCCCTGAAGTCTGATACAAAATTCCAATCGATATATCCATTTCAGTCAGAGATCCCGTCGCAGCGAATCAGTGACGGGGAAAGATCGTCATGTCGGGTCGAAGCTACAGCGAACATCCGCGGGTGGGTGTAGGCGCCATCGTCATCCGGGACGGGAAGGTCCTCCTCGTCAAGCGGGGTGTGGCGCCCTCGAAGGGGCTCTGGGCCATCCCGGGGGGCATGATCGAACTGGGCGAAACGATCCAGCAGGCGGCGGAGCGGGAAATCCTGGAAGAGACGGGCATCCGCATTCAGGCGAGAGAACCCGTCTATACCTTCGACATGATCGATCGCGACGACGAAGGCCGCATCCGCTACCACTACGTTGTGGTGGACGTCTTTGCCTTTTATGTGAGCGGCGAACCCCGGGCCCGCAGTGATGCCGTGGATGCAAGGTGGGTCACCCCCGAGGAGCTCGAAGCGCTCCCGGCATCGCCGAACACGATGCGGCTCCTGCGCGTCATCCGGTTCTGCCCCTAACGCCGGCCTGCTGTCTCACATATCGGGTTGACGGGAGGAGCGGGAGCATTTAAAGGAATGAGAAGACGTTCAAAACTCGGCAAGGAGGCATCCAATGAAAGTCGTCTATCACAAGGATTTTCTGCAATCCTACACCTTTGACCCCGCGGCGGCGGAGGGGCGCATCGAGGCCATCCTGGATGTCATCGAAAAGAAGGTGGAGTTCGTGGAAGCCGTTCCGGCAAGCCGCGAGGATATCGCCGCCCTGCACACCCGGAGCCACATCGAGCACGTGGAGCGCATCGGGATCTACCGGATCGCCGCCCTGGCCGCGGGAGGGGCCATCCAGGCGGCCGCCATCGGACTGAAAGAGCCCTGTTTCGGGCTCATCCGTCCGCCGGGACACCACGCCTCGGCGAACAACGCCTGGGGGTTCTGCTACTTCAGCAACATGGCCATCGCCATCGACAAGCTCAAGCGCGACGGAAAGATCAAGAAGGCCTTCGTGCTCGATATCGATCTTCACTTCGGCGACGGCACGGTGAATCTGCTGGGCGACAAAAAGTACGTCACCATTGTCAACCCTTCCTCCTCCAACTCGGTCGATTTCATCAAGCAGGTGGAGAAGGCCCTCCCGACGGAGGGCGTGGACATCATCGGCATCTCCGCGGGCTTCGATTACGCCCGGGAAGACTGGGGCGGGGTCCTGAAGAGGGAAGACTACAGGACCATCGGGCGAATGGTGAAGGAAGCCGCCCGGAGCTGCGGCGGCGGCTACTTCGCCATCCTGGAGGGCGGGTACAACCACAAGGTCCTCGGTCACAACTGCATGGCCTTACTCGAGGGGATGGAGGCATAGCCGCCAGGGGCCGAACTCCTGAGGGCTTGCACAAAACGTCGTTTTGAATGCACCTTCTCCTGCGATGAGAAGGTGCTGTTTTATTGCCCTGAACAAATTTACGGGAATGTCCCCATGGATCACATCCGCGGTTTTGCCGTCGACATCACCAGGGAAGCCGGGGATTTTCTGAAAGGAAAAATCCGGGAAGAGGTCCGCGTCGATTACAAGGGCGAAATCAACATCGTGACCGAGGCGGACCACATGTCCGAGGCGATGCTGCTCTCGAGGATTCGTTCACGCTTCCCCGATCACGACATCCTGACCGAGGAGTCCGCCGGCGTCCGGCAGGGCTCCGCCTGCCGCTGGATCATCGACCCCCTCGACGGGACGACGAACTACTCCCACGGCTACCCGGTCTTCTGCGTGTCCGTCGGCTTTGAAAAAAAAGGGGAGACCGTCCTGGGCGTCGTCTACAACCCCATGCTGGACGAAATGTTCGTGGCCGAAAAAGGGAAGGGGGCTTTTCTCAACGGCCGGAAGATCAGGGTCTCGAAGACCCGGGAACTCACGAAGAGCCTGCTCGCCACGGGCTTCCCCTACGACATCCGCGAAAACCCCGACAACAACATCAACTACTTCAACGTTCTGGCCCTCCGGGCCCAGGCCATCCGCCGGGCGGGAGCGGCGGCCCTTGACCTCGCTTACGTGGCGGCGGGGCGCTTCGACGGGTTCTGGGAACTGAATCTCCACCCCTGGGACACGGCGGCGGGATGCCTCCTCGTGCTGGAAGCCGGAGGGTGCGTGACCGATCTCTTCGGCGGGGAATTTTCTATTCGATCACCCCATGTGCTGGCCACCAACGGCCTCATCCACGAAACGATGGCGGACATCCTCCGGAGCACGGACCCCATGGACGCAAGGCTCGTGAAATGAGGGCCGAGGGTGGAGAAGGAACCCGGGGATACGGTTGTCACTTGATGGACGAATGTCGGGGGCCTGTCCGCAGCGGTTGTCCCCTGCCTCAGGACCTGCCCGATGATACCCGCTCATTCCGGGTTTACGATTTTCAGATTGATGACCTTGGCAATCGCCTGAGATCTCGAGGAGACCCCTAATTTTCGGAAAATATTCTTTATGTGGGATCTGATCGTGTGCTTCGAAAGGTACAGTCGTTCCGCTATCTCATCATCCTTATGACCGGCCACCAGCTCTTTGACAACCTCCAGTTCCCGATAGGTGAAGTAAGATGTCTTAACGGCCTGGCCGGCTTTGGTCCCTTTTTTGACGTGATCCACGATGCATCCCGTGACTTTCGGATCCAGGAAAGATCCGCCTTTCATCACGTGGTGGATGATCTCGATCAAATCATCGCGCTTTACATCCTTCGTGACGAAGCCCCTGGCGCCGGCGCTGATCGCGTCCGTGACGTATTGGCCGTCTGTGTATATGGTCAGCATAATCACTTTGATATTGGGATATTTCTTGCAGATGAGCTTGGTTGCCTCTATCCCGCTGATGTCCTTCATCTTGATATCCATGAGGATGATGTCGGGATTCGCTTTCTCTTCCAGGGATTGAATGCATTCAAACCCGCTACCGGCAATTTCAACGACCTCGATATCATCCTCCAGTTCCAGGAGTTGCTTCAAACCTTCCTGGACGATCACATGATCATCAACGATCATAACTCTTGTTTTTTTCATTCGACCCCCTCACCGTTCTTTATCGGGATCGTTACCCGCAGGCGGCATCCGTATCCCGGTCTCGAGTCGATCGACAGGTTGCCGCCGACAGCCTCGACACGTTCCTGCATGGCGAGGAGGCCCATCTTGTTCATGCCCGCCATCCCCGATGGACGTGAAACATGCCGAAAGCCCTTGCCTTCGTCTGACACGGTTAAACGAACGAGATTTTTTGTTTTCGTGATCCTGAGCTCCGCCGTCTTCGAATCGGCATGTTTGTAGACATTCGACAGCGCCTCCTGGACAACCCGGAACAGGCATATTTTGATCTCCGGAGGCAGCTGGATATGTCTGGGCAGATATGTCCTGATCTTGATATTCGTATCCCGCGAAAAGTGTTCCATGAATTTCCTGAGGGCGGCCACGAGACCGATGTCGTCCAGCAGATCGGGACGCAGGCTGGACATCAACTCTCGAGATTGTCTCGTCGCGTCGTCAACGATTCGGGTCAGGTTGTCCAGCTGCTCCGCCAGCAATTTCGGATTTCTGTTGATCAGCTCTCTGCATACCTGGATTTTATAACCCATGCCCGTGAGGGCCTGTGCGAGGTTGTCGTGAATATCTGCAGCCAGTTGCCGGCGTTCCTCTTCCTGCAGGGTAATCAATTTTTCCGTGAGAAACCGAAGTTCCTTCTGCCGTTCTTCCAGCTCAATGAACATGTAAGCGTTTTCCATGGCTATGGCGGTAACGTTCAGCAACTGGTGAAGCAAATCCGTTTGGCTGAAGGAAAGGCCTTTCTCTCCGTCTTTTGTCAGGAGGGCGAGGATGCCATAGCAGCGATTGTGCCCCTGAATGGGAACGGCCATAATCCGCATGGATCTTGAAAGACGGATATTTTCGTGGATGGTGCCCTCTACATCCATGAACAGAGCTTTTTTTGTTTTGTACGATCTTTCCATGAGGGAAAAGATCTCGTCATCCACGGTTCCAGCGGGATGAGAGAAAACCCCTTTGACACGATGGTTCTGAAACAAGACCATGAAGCTCCTGTCCATCTTGAGGAGCAACCGGCTTTTTTCCATGATCATGCCGGCGATCTCATCCACCTCGAGGTTCTCGATCATGGTTCTCGTAAAATCGTGCAGGGATTTCAGGTGATACATCTTTTCACTGATGACTTCCTCCCGCGTTTTAAGAAACATCGTGGCCAATATGTGATGGCCTCTGAACATGTTTTCCCGCATTTCACTGTAGACGTCATGGAGGTGAAAAGGGTGCAGTTTGCCGGCTTTCCTGATCATTTCGTTCAGTATGCTGTGCATGATGAGATAGACATGAGAGATGTCCTCGAACGAAAATCCTTCGACGGCGCGAGTATAGGCTACTTTCTCCTGGTCACGGAACAGGGTTTCCGCCCGGCGCCCGATCCCATTGATGACCAGATTCACCCATATTTCGAGTCGTCGAAGACCTTCCTCGGTCCGAAGAAAAAAATCCTGATAATTCGAATACGGACGTTTTTCCAACCGATCGTATAATTCTCGAACAATGTCTTTTTCGTGACTTCTCATAAAGTCCCTGAAAGCCCGTCTGCTCATAAAGGCACTCACCATAAATGGGGATGTGAAAACCCCCTGATTTGCTGATTCGGAACACCAAATCCGGGGGATTGAAATAATCCGTAACAATACGGAGAATCAACGATATCAGATTATGTTTAGCGCGGCCGGAAGCATAATACGTTTCATCATCCAAGTCAATGAGGCTGCGGTTGCCCTGTTTGATCGGGGGGCGGATGAACGAAAGGGGCATACCGCTCGCGATACGGCTTAATCCTATCTGATCTGAGGGCCCCGAACATATCCGTCGTCCGTTCAAAGGAAAACAAAGAAATCGATGGAGCCATGAAATCATTGAGCGGGGAGGTTGCAATCGTAACCGGTGCCGCCGGCGGCATGGGGGAAGCCATTGCCTTTGCATACGCAAAAGAGGGTGCGAAATTGTGTCTCGTGGATATCAACTCGGAACATCTCGGAAATGTGAAGGAAAGGATGAATGGGTTGACTTCCGATTGTGCGTATTATGCGGTGGATGTCACGCGACGTCGTGAACTGAAAAGTGTATTTGAAAAGATTTTGCATGCCTTTGGCAAGGTCGATATCCTGGTTTGTGCTGCCGGTATATGGGAAGGAACCCCGATCCTGCAGATGAGTGACGAAGAAATGGATCGTATGATGGATGTCAATTTTATGGGGCTCTACAATTGTGTGAAATCCGTTTTGCCGCATATGGTGCAAAGACAAAAAGGCAATGTCATCTCTGTCCTGTCTGTAGCAGGCAAAATTGGTTCCGGAACGGCGTCTCATTATGCGGCAAGTAAAGGCGCGGGGATTGCTTTCACGAAATCTTTAGCCCGGGAGCTCGCTCCACATGGCGTACGAGCGAATGCCATTGCTCCCGGTTTGATTGACACTCCCATGGGGCATGCGACCGGTGAGTACGGGATCAAGAGTTATATCGCGCGATGTCCGCTGGGACGATTCGGTAAGCCGGAAGAGGTTGCCGACTTGGCGGTTTTCCTGGGCAGCGAGAAGAGCAGTTTCATTACCGGTCAAGTATGGAATGTCTGCGGTGGATATTTGATGGATTCGTGATGATGTGTTCTGCACGGACCCGAGATTCATGATTTCATGCGATTTGAATCCATGGACGGAAGAATGACTCATGGAGTGAAAAATTCAACACATTCATTGATTGGGTGGAAGTGTCGCCAGCCCGGCTTGGTTTGCTCAACCGGCGCAGAGGTGGGGATGCTTTGGAACATACACGAATGGGAAAGGAGGTAAACAGCGGCATGAGTGCTCAAGCAGGAAGTGTGGAAAAGAAAGATTTCATCTCTCGTTTTTCCGAGTGGAGTCTGCGCTGGATTCCGGACTCCATGGTTTTCGTCCTCGTTCTCAGTGTTGTGGTTTATTTCATGGCATTGGGCCTCACCAAATCGGGACCGATCGAAATCGTGGACCACTGGGTAAAAGGTTTCTGGGTGCTTCTGACCTTTGCCATGCAGATGTGCGTCCTGATGATCACGGGATTTGCGGTGGCCGACTCCCCGCAGGTGAAGGCTTTGCTGAAAAAATTGGCTCTGATGCCCAAGACACCCGGGCAGGCCATTTTTTACTTTGCCCTTTTCGATGGATTCCTCTGGTGGGTGCACTGGGGTGTCGGATACATGGTGGGAATCATGCTGGGACGTGAACTTGTCGTAGCCCAGAGGGGCAAGAAACTTCACTATGTGGCCGTGGCGGCGGCCTGTTATGCAGGGATCGTGATCGCCAACGGTCCATCCATGGCCGCCCAGCTCCTGGTGGCCACCCCCGGTCACTTTATTGAAAAAGTGGTCGGCGTCATACCCCTGAGCAAGACAACCTTCGAACCCATCCTTCTCATCATGAACCTGGTCCTGTTGATTTCGATCCCCACTATCTTTTATCTGCTTCTGCCCAAAAAAGCGGTCGAGGCAGACGAAAGCATCATCCAGGAGTTCACCGAGAGTGCAAAGCCCCCTGTCGAAAAGTCGCTATTGACCCCGGCCCAGCGCTGGGACCGCTCGCCCGTTTTCATGTGGATCGTAGGGCTGGCGGGACTGTTCTGGGTAGGCAAGTTTTTTTATACCAAGGGCATTGCCAACCTGGATCTCAACACCCTGAACTTTACTTTCCTGGTCATCGGCGCTCTTTTGCACGGAACGCCTGCAGCCTTTATGGAGGCCGTGAAGAGGGCCACCACGACCGTATTCGGCGTCATCATCCAGTTCCCTTTCTACGCCGGTATCTTCGGGATGATCAGTTACTCCGGCCTGGCCAAGATATTCGCCGACTGGTTTGTGGCCATCTCCACACCGGAGACATTTCCGTTTGTCGTTTTTGTGTATTCGGGATTCCTGAACTTCTTTGTGCCTTCCGGCGGGTCGAAGTTCGTGATTGAGGCACCGTACATTCTACCGGCGGCCCAGCAGCTCGGGGCCAACGTCAATTACGTGATCAATGCCTATACCACCGGGGACCTGACGACCAATCTCCTGCAGCCTTTCTGGGCCCTGCCCGTTCTGGGTGCCTTCCGCATCACGTTCCGGGATATTCTGCCCTATGGTTTCGTCATCTGCTTGTGGACCATTCTGGTTGCAAGTATCACCTATCTGATGTTTATGCATTGAGGTAATGAAGCCTGCGCGTGTGAGGGGGGAAAGCCCCTCTCACACGCGCCTGGAAGGCGGGAAACAGAAAAAGCGGTATGGAGTGATGAAAGACGTTCAAAGAAGTAAAAAGCAGTCCAAACGATTCGAAAGGGAGTGTACGCCATGAAAGACAAAGCCATTATCACGGCGGCCATTACGGGGAGCATCCACACGACGAGCATGTCGCCCCACCTGCCGATCACGCCGAAGCAGATCGCCGATGATGCGGTTCGGGCCTACGAGGCG
>Ga0302238_1000262_pt1 | contig 57245 bp, 45 predicted proteins | sample AAG_UR_Asn_MG_FD_193527 | JGI IMG/M metagenome (GOLD analysis project Ga0302238, IMG submission 193527) | Enriched activated sludge microbial communities from anaerobic digester in WTTP, New Holstein, Wisconsin, United States - AAG_UR_Asn | ecosystem: Engineered > Bioreactor > Anaerobic >... | reverse complement strand
CTCTACCCCCCCAAACCCGTCCAAATAGTCCGAATCGTCCGCGTCCAAAAGGTCCGAATCGTCCGCGTCCAAAAGGTCCGAATCGTCCGCGTCCCAAAGGTCCGAATCGTCCGCGTCCAAAAGGTCCGAATCGTCCGAGTCCAAAAGGTCCGAATCGTCCGACCCCCTAAACCTCAGTACCAGCACCCCTGCGCCGCCTCCATGAACGCCTCATCCACCGAATCAACCTCCCCGGTGCGATCCAGATCGGCGCCACCGCACCAGGAGTTCCCCTCTGAGCACGGCTCTGCTCCGGCCTTCGTCTTCCCATCATTGAACAGCGCTGCGTCGGCGTCATCGACTTTGCCGTCGCTGTTCAAATCAGGCCGGGCGCATCCCAGCTTGGCCCAGGTGCAATCAAGAAGATGTGGTGCCGACACGCACAGCGTGGCCGACTCCAGAAAGCGGAAACCGCCTGTTGTGACGTGATGCTGGTTCTCAACCGGGTACCAGGGCCCAAGTTGGCCATTGTGGTAGATCCGGGCCTCGTAGCCATCTCCAGCCCTCCGCAACGGAGGAACATCACCGTAAGCCTCGGCATAACGCTCCCTAACTGCATCGGTGAGCTTGGCCAACCTGGCATCCGCCAACGCCTTCAACTCCTCATCGGTAACCAGTGGCTTCTCCGGGGCCTCCTCTACCTGAAGCAGGGCTTCGAGCCTTGCCATCTGGCTTTCAGCCCTGGTGAAAGAGTCGAAATCGGCCAGGGGAGCATCGAGACCACCATCAACTTCGTAAATCCCCATCCGATAGTAGCGCTCAGCCAGGCTTGCGGGGTTGGTGCGCTCCCAGACCAGCTTCCCAAAGTACCGCAGGAGCGACGTGATCTCGGCAAGAGCGCTCTGGGCCAACTCCAGCAGCGCCTCATCACCAACCTGCCTGGCGTGAATAACAAGCGCCAACGCAGCGATGGTTTTCTCGTGGAAATCATCCTGGAAGCTGCCTATGAGCCCCTGCGCTGTGCCGGGAGTCTTGGCCTCCAGCTCCTCAATCACCTTCAGCCACGGCTTCCCAAGAAACTTGAGCTCCCCTATGTTCGACCAGCTCTTACCGCAATACCCGTCGTTCAGCGCCCTGCACAACCGCACCGGTTTCTCCAGCGGACACTCCTCCTCGCCCACGATGGGCGTCAGAAGAAACTCCACGCTCCCAGGAGCAGGCAGCTCGGGCAACGGCACTGCCAGCCCTTCGCTGGACAAGGCCCGGGCCAGGAAGGCCATCTGGCAATCCGAAATGCTTCCAAGATCCTCCTGCTCTGTCTCCCCATCAGGACGTACCGCACCGGCCACTATGAGCTTGTCGTAGGGATTGTGCTCATCGACCGTCATGAACCTTCCGCCATGCTCCTGCACAAGATCACCAACCCGCTTTCCGGCCTCCCATGCCCTGGTCGCTACCCCCCGTAGCTCCTCCGAAGACTCCGGGTCATTCATGGCGGCCCTGGCCACCAGAAAACCCATGGCCAGGTCCGGAAAGTTGTCCCTGGAGTTGTGATTGCTGAAGTAGGCTCCACCCCACGGATACTCATCGGGCACGCGTTTCAGCGAGGCACAACAATCGCTGACCCTGAGATAGTTTGGAAGCATGCTAAAGCTATATGTCACCATGAAGTCATGCATCTCTGCAGTAGTCATATAATCAAGTAGCATATCCTCCGGATCTTCACGATACGTGAACTTCCCGTCTGCGAAGAACGCCGCTATCATCTCCGACTCCAGTGCTGCCGAAGGAGGAAACGGGTGAGAGAATGCAACGCCGCCCCTGGTCCTCTCAACGGTGCCAGCGTAGCCATCCACATACCTTGTCCATCCTGGGTAGACAGACCTGGCCGTCAGCCCCGGATGGCCGCTCACGGCCTCATAGAATACCAGCCCCTCCAGCATCCGCATCAACGTCAACTCCAGGTTTCGGCTCCTGAACACCTGGTAAGCGTTCCAGGCCCGCCACATGGACTCCCCGATCTGATTATTGTCCGTCGGCCCGCCAATTATTTCCCATTCGTCACCCTTTCTGGATATGCCAACTTTGCCAATTGTGGTTCCAAAAGTAACATCCCCAAATAGTTGAAATCTATTATATGCCACGACGGTCCTGTCAACCCTCTCGGCATAGAAGAGCTTGAAGGCCCTGGCAGCGGCCTCAATGTCCGCCACAGGCTCGGGCCCACTCACATCCACAACCTCCACCGGTGCGCTGTCGGCCCCCTGGTGGTCCCCCGAAACGTCGGGCACGTCCTTCACCGCCCCTGAGTCAACTACATCCTTGGCCACCTTTGAATCCCCTCCGCAGGAGATCGCCGCTGATATTACGACAATGGCCAAAACGATTCCAAATATCGTTCTCATTTATCATCCACCTCCGGCCTTTTCTTCTCATCCAGTTTTATAAGTTAACCCCAGATCTTATTGTTTACTGCTAGCATAAAGCAATTCAACATCACAAATAACAGGTCTATGATCCCAATAGCTGGTCTCCATCACGTGAGCCACTCCGGCGCTCTGGCCAGCCACCACACACGAGCCCGTGGCGCTGTCGCTGATGATGTGGTCTATGTGGAACAGCGAGGACAACGTGGGCGGCCCCGACGCATCCCCCGACGAGACATAGTGAAACTCCTTGCCCGCACCCACGTGAAGGTTCCAGAACCTGGCCGACGGATCCCCATCCGCCATCAGGAACGGGTCCGTATTCATGTCGCCACCGACGATGTTGTACCGCCCGTTTGCCGCGGGAACTCCATCGCCCCTGTCCACGAATATCTGCTCGAAGTGGGACTTCCGGCACGCCATGTCCTCCTCACTCATCCCCGAGACAACATGGGCATTGACCACATGGATCACCGGCCCGCCCATCACGCGTACGGCTACGGTCCCAACCCTCTCACCCTTGGTACAGCCCCCGGCCGGAGGGAACCCAACCACTCCGCTCATGCAGACATCATCCCCATTGCACCCTTCTATCTCCCCAAAGCTGCGCCTCACCCCCACACAGTTGTCTCGATGCCCGGCGGCACAAGCAATGTGGTACTCATCACCCAAGAGCCGCCGTACCTGCCACGCACGCTCTGCTGAGTAATCGTTGCAGACAAATTCCATGGCCGGGTCCACCTCCACCTCCTCACACCAAGGGTCGAAGTAGAGTTCCTGAAACAGAACCACGTCCACCTTCCGCTCCGCAAGTAACTCCGTCAGAGCCCGCTCCGCCGGCATCCAGGCCAGGTTGTTCGAGTATTTCTTGGCATTCTCCGCAGCGTGCGCCGAGGTGTAACCGTCCCCCTCACCCCGCTTCTCATCGTTGTCGTGCGGCAGAAAATCCGTAGTGCCTACGTTGAAGGTCATCACCGTGAAGTGCAGCGAGCCCTCCCCCTCCCCGTCAACCTCCCCGTCAACCTCCCCGTCAACCTCCCAGCTATCACCGGCCGCCAAATCTCCAGTCGCTACATCCAGCAACACATCGCCACCTGAATCATCGGCCTCCAGCAACTCAACTGTGTCCCCGCCACCACCGCTGCCCGACCCGCATCCGGCGCATGAAGTGCCAGCCCACACCAAGAGCATTATCGGCAGAGCCAGACCAGCACCGGCAAACCGTTCCCCTGCACCCAAACCCGCAAAGGCCGACCCTCCCTCTGCACCCAATCCCATTGCACCCAAACCCGCACCGGCGGAACGTTCCCCAGCACCCACTCCACCTTCACCCAAACCCGTAAAGGCCAACCGTCCCTCTGCACCCAATCCCCCTGCACCCAAACCCGCACCGTTGGACCGTCCCTCTTCCCCTCTTTCGATCTCTCTACTCATCCTGTTTCGCCGCCTCATCGCTAACGACCATACCCACAACGGCCACGATGGAACCCTCAAGGGTATCCATGGGTCGTGCCGCGCCCCCCCCATGCGCCCAAAGCCGGCACATAGAGAAATCAAGTGGTGGAAGAAGGCCCTACAAGCTCCCTGGTCCCTTTGCGTCTGGATATGGCATCCTTCGCCATCTGATCTACCATCTCGTTGTCCGGAACGCCAGAGTGAGCCGGCACCTTGATGAAGGTAATCTTCTGAAACAGGGTCATGAGCTTCTTGATCTCGGCGATGAGCTCCAGATTCTCCTTGGCCTTCCAATTCTTGCTCAGCACCCCGATGACATAGGTGCTGTCGCTGTGGATCTTCACCGGGACGTCGCGCCGCCTCATGGACTGCAAGGCTATCTTCACTGCCGTCAACTCCCCGATGTTGTTCGTCCCAACCCCCAGATACTCCGAGACGTAGAGAACCCGACCCCCAAACCTCAACGATGCGGCGGCCGAACAGGGCCCGGGGTTTCCGAAACATGCACCATCCGTATACACTATAACAACATTATCACCAGCCGATGACACCATATGCCTATCCTACTCCATGCCCCTTGTGTTGCTAATTCTCTCTACACCCAGGCCCCAGATCTCAAAACCTACATCTGTGGGTGCGCATATCGCTGAGCGCTGAACTCCTTGCCGTTGTGGCTCCACAACTGCTCCTCACGCTGCGACACCGTGAGAATATGGACCGGCCGTTTCCAGATCGCCACAAGATTCTTGAGCACGTGGTTCGCATACTTCGGGTCCAGATCCCGCCCCTCGTGTGTGTGCAACAGCAGCAGCTCCCCTCGATTCTGATGATTGGAGTCGAACACTCTAACAATTGGATGACCAAAATTTGTGATTTGAGAAAGCAGGCTTTCTTTGATGGCAGAGAAGTCCTTCGAGTCAATTATGTATTTATCGTACTGTTCTCTGAAGATCCAGGTAAATAACTTGTTCTCCAGACAGAATTCCGGCGTCAAGAACTCATCGAGGAAACTGACGTCGTTATACACCTTCCTCACCTCGAAAATCTTCTTTCGCCCCAGCTCGAAGCCCCGATCCCAATGGCGCCTCTCTCTGGCATCGCTGCACTCCTCCCACTCCTTCCCGAACTTGCCCTTGTTCCACCGATCCTCGATATCGCGGAAGAGCTCAAGACCAAGCTTGTATGGATTTATGTTCTTACCGTATACTGCAACTGCCTTGGAGTGCTGATCTGCAAAATCGATTATCTCACTACTCTTTAGAGCCTTCTCTGTCAAAATCTTACTATGCCAATAGGCTGCCCAACCCTCATTCATGATTTTCGTCTGGCCTTGCGGAGCAAAATAGAGAGACTCCTCCCGCAACATGGACAGAACATCCCTCTCCCATGGCTCCAACGCCCCATGCTCCCCAAGGAAGTAGAGCACATCCTTCATGGGCTCCTCAGGAACCCGCCGACTCCGCCTCTCCTTGTCATCAGCTCTCTTCTGCTGTTTCTTCATGTACTCATCAGGATAGAGATACTCCTCAAGATACTCCGGGGCCTGAACCCCTGAGAAGCGATGGTCAGCCTCCTTGCCTCCCTCCTCACCCTCGACCCTGACCGATCGCTTGCCGGCGTTGTCCGGGAAATGATAATCCACCATGTTATCTACAGACAAAACAGCGTCTATGAACTTCTCAACCCTTTCTATCCCGTACTTATCGATATATCGACGAATCCTCGTTGCGTGATTCGCCATCTCATCCATCATCTTCCTATTCGTGTGAGCGAACCACATATTGTTCTTAAAGAAATCGCTGTGGCCATAAACATGTGCCATAATTAACTTGTAGTCTATATTACTGCTCCCCTCTACAAGATACGCATAACATGGATCGTTATTAATAACCATCTCATATATTTTGTGCAGGCCGTAAAGATGGCTCTTCGACATCCTCTCGAAGTCCATCCCGAATCGCCAGTGCGGATACCGCACCGGAAACCCCCCGTACGAGGCAATCTCGTTCACCTTCTCGAAGCTGACCATCTCGTAGATGACCTCGAAGAAATCCAGCCCGTAATCCTTCGCATACTGCCGAATCTCCTCCTTCATCGTCCATAGATCCAGCGGCAGATTCATTACTTCCCCTTCTGGAAAAACTCCTTGATGGAGTTGATTATCCCGTCACGGTCCGGTATCTCCGACAAAACCACTCGATCATCCTCCCCGAATGACTTGGCCAAATCCTTGATGAACTGCCCCGACCCATAGGGGCTGTGAACCTGGCCATAACAGAACAGATTGCAATTAGGGAGTATTTTGTCGGTGAGCAGCTGAAGACATTTAGATGTATCATCCCCAGACCAGTTATCCCCGTCCGAAAAATGAAATGGATAAATATTCCACTCCTCGGATGGATAATCCGCTGCCATGATCTCCGCTGCCAAAGTGTAGGCACTTGATATCATCGTACCGCCACTCTCTTTCGTTCTAAAGAAGGTTTCTCTGTCAACCTCCCTCGCCTTTGCATCGTGAATTATATAGCGAGAGACAATACCCCTGTAGTTGTGTCGCAGCCAGGTGTCAATCCAAAAGGATTCAATACGAACCATCTCCTTCTGTTCTTCACCCATTGAGCCGGATACGTCCATCATGTAAATAATGACGGCATTGCTCTCTTGGCTCTGTTGTTCTTTAAAACTCTTATATCTGCGATCTTCTCTCGTTACTATAATTACAGGATCATCGTAATTATACATCCCAGCGGCTATCTGTCGCTTCAACGCCGCACTGAAACTGCGCCGGAAATGCTTCAACGACTCAGGACCAACTCTGGCTATACCCCTCAACTTCTGCGTGGGGACCCTTATTGTGGATTTGCCCCTGGGTTTGATTCTGGGCAGCGATAGCTCCTCTCCTAATATCTGGGCCAGCTCCTCAATAGAAACCTCTGCCTCCACTTCGTGCTGACCCTCATCTTGCCCAGCTTCGCCAGAACCGGGGGCCTTCTCCTCCCCCAATACGTCCCCCTCCTCACCATCTCCCTGCCCAACCCCCGACTCCCCCTCACCCTTGAACTTCAACCTCGGGATCTCAATCTCCGGGATGGGAATCTTAACCGTCTTCCCCCCCTCCTTGCCCAGAATCTCGCCACGGCTTATGTACTCCTTCAGGTTCCGCCTCACAGCACCCTTGACGATGTCCCGAAACCTGGCGTGATCCTTCTGTATGTTCTGGATCGCCATGACGCTACCTACCCTTTCTGATCGCCCCTGGCAAAGATGCTGGCAACATAGTTCAGAACGTCCGTGGCCGACTCCTCGTTGTATCCGAAATTCCGGATCAGACGGTTCTTAACTATGTCGATCTTCTCCTGCGTCTTCTTGTCCACAACCGAAGAGACCAGCGAGGCCAGCTTGATAGAATCCTTCTGGTCCTCAAACAGCTTCAACTCCAGAGCCTTCCTCAAACGTTCGTTCGTCGTGTAATCAAAGGAGCGCCCCTCCAAAGCCAACGCCCCGATGAAATTCATGATCTCCCGCCGGAAATCATCTTTTCTATTATCTGGAATCCCAACTTTCTCCTCAATCGAACGCATCAGACGATCATCCGGCTCCTCATATTGATTTGTGTATCTATTCTTGACTTTCTCTTTCTGTGTGTATGCCTTAACGTTGTCAATGTAATTACTGCACAGACGGGCGATGGCCTCGTCGTCGGCCGAAATGGCCCTGCGAACCTCATCCTTGATAATGTCCTCGTACTCCTCTTTAACCAGCGCCAGCAGATCCCGGAACCGACGCCTGACATCCTCGCTGGAAATCAGACTGTGATGCTTCAATCCACTCTCCATTCTGTTCAGAATCAGGAAGGGATTGATCATGTTCGCCGTCTGCTCTGACGCCAGCGCCTCGCTGATTCGATCCTGAACGTAACGAGGCGATATCCCGTCCATCCCCTCACGGTCCGACTCCTTTCTCAACTCCTTGATCGAATCCTCGGTGAAACCAGGCAGCATTCTGCCATCATACAGTTTCGCCTTTTGCAGCACATTGATGTTATGCTTCTTTGGATCCGTCAACCTCGTCAACACCGCCCACAACGCCGCCATTTCCAAGGTGTGCGGTGCCACATGAACACGGCCAACCTTCTTTGGCCCGAAATCTTTCTTATAAATATGAGTCTCTTCTGTGAATCTCGTAATGTACGGGATGTCGATCTTCACCGTTCTGTCCCGAAGCGCCTCCATGTACTCGTTGCTCTGCAACTTCCGGAACTCTGGCTCGTTGGTGTGACCGATTATCACCTCGTCAATGTCCGCCTGCGCAAACTTCTTCGGCTTGATCTTCTGCTCCTGGCTTGCTCCCAGAAGGTCGTAAAGGAACGCCACGTCCAACTTCAGCACCTCCACGAACTCTATCAACCCCCGGTTGGCCACACAGAACTCCCCGTCGAAGTTGAAGGCCCTGGGGTCCGAATCCGACCCGTAGACTGCTATCTTCCGGTAGTTGATATCCCCCGTCAGCTCCGTTGAATCCTGATTCTTCTCGTCCTTGGGCTGGAACGTCCCAACCCCAACTCGATCCTGCTCCGAGAAAATCAGACGCCTCACCTTCACATGCTCCACAACCTTGGCCCAGTCACCTTCGTACTCCTGCATGAGCGAACGCTGGTTGAAACGGCACACGGGGCACAGGTCTTTGTCCAGCACCACGGGATAGTCCACGCTGGTCAAGTCCAGCTTCTCAAGCACTGCCCCACGATGCTCCAACGGGATGATGTTCAGCGGCTCCTCGTGCAGCGGGCAAGGCACAACCTCGCCGTCAGGCATAGTCCACTCCAGTGTGTAGAGTGCCCCTTCCGAGGTGCGGCTGTAGTCCTCCAATCCCTTCTTGAGCAACCTGACGATGGTGCTCTTTGCAGACCCCACGGGGCCGTGTAACAGCAAGATCCGCTTCTCGGGTCCATACCTGTATGCCGCCGCCCGAAGCACGTTCACCAGCTTCATCAACGACACGTCCAGCCCGAAGACGGCGTCCTTCCCGCCGTGCCTCGGATCGTCAAAGAAGTTGTAGTGAACCACCGTCTTCTTCAGCTCTACCCGCTCCTCGAAACCATACGATATCACCATGTCGTAGAGCCGCTGATAGGCCGACCGCAAAACCCTGGGATTCTCCTTGACCAACTCAAGGTACTGCTCAAAGGTGCCCTCCCACGAGAGCTCCTGAAATTCCTTCCGATCCTGCATTGAGGCGATCTGAGACAACCAAGATTCGTGAGCCATGTCGCTCCTCCAAGTTTGCTGCTGGTACCCGCACCGGCCAGTCAGTAGAAAAGGCTACGGAAAGTATCGGCATCCCACTCTACCCCGAAAAGGGGGCCCGTTGAAAGGAAATGGGGAAACAATGCCGCCCTTCGAAAATCGACCAAAACCATCACGGCTGATCAACCCTCAACAGCGCCTTCTGCACGGCGCCCGCCGTCTTCACGGCACCATCCCTGGTAATGAACACGTTAATCTCCGTGCGCACCCCCATTTGACCAGGAATGTAGATCCCGGGCTCTATAGAAAAGCAGATCCCCGGTACCAACGCCCGCTCATCCTTTGTCTCCAGGCTGTCCATATGAACGCCGTTGCCGTGAACCCGCGTCCCAATGCTGTGCCCCGTGCGATGCACGAAATAGTCAGCGTATCCCGCCTCTTCCACCACCGTTCGTGCGGCCCTGTCAACCTCCCAGCCGTAGACAACTTCGTTCGATTCGAAGCGTCGGCGAACAAGCTCCAGAGCCGCATCACGGGCTCTCGTGGCCACATCCCAAATAGCAGCGTACTCCTCTGGCGGCTCCTCGCCCACGAACCCGCACCAGGTGATGTCGTAGTAGATGGCCCCGGGACGCTCGAATCTGGCCCACAGATCGATGAGCAACTTGTCGCCCCTGCGAATGACGCTGGTTCGCTGCTCCGTGGGCTCGAAGTGCGGATCTGCCGCATGCTCGTTCACCGCCACAATAGGCCACTCCCCGTCACAGGTCATGCCCTCCTCAGAGAACCTTCGGATTATGTACTGCTGCACGTCCCACTCGGTGAGCGTCTCACCCCTCGAGATGGCCGAAGCTACCATCTTGAATGCCTCATCCTTAATCCCCTGAACTACCACCGACGCTGCCGTGTGAGTCTCCAACTGCTCATCAGTCAAGCACGCCTCGAACCGCTGAACCAGGTCCGCCGAGGAGACAACCTCCACCCCAAAGCTTCGAACAAGCTCCACGACCCCCGGGTCCGCCAGGTCAACGTACGGGATGGCGTTCATGGGCGAATACTGCATCGCTACCCTCGAAGCACCGTCTAGGGCCTGCTTCAACGCCTTGTGCAGTGCCTGCCAGGGTAAATAGACAACCTTCTGGCCAGGCAGCGAATCCAGCTTCCCTGGCTCCACACTGTGAACAACCTTCGTGGGAACACCCCGGGCGGGGATGTAGTAGAACCACCGCCTGGAGGTGAACTTACCCTCGTCAAGCCCCAGAACCCTGCAAGAGATCGTGTCCCGATTGTGAAAGTCAGCCAGCAGCCAACCGTCGATGCCCAGCCGCCCCAACAGCTCCTGAATCTCACCCACTCGCTTATGCTGATCCATGAGTACCTCCGCTTTGGAACCCCATGATAAGCGCTGTGGATTAAAAGAGGAAGCGGTGCGAGGTCGCCCTCGCACCGCCTCTGAACCGAGGAGCTATGAGATGAAGGAGAAGATAGGCGTCTTAGAAGTACCAGTTCGCCCCGACCATGAACTGCGTACCCACGTTGAACTTGTCCTCCGTGGAGACGCTGGCGCAGAAGGGGTTCTGGGCACCCAGATCCAGCAGGCAGTTGGCGTAGATGTCTCCCTCGTCGTCCAGATTCTTGTAGACCCCGAGGAACCTCAAATCCAACTGAATGCCGAACTCTCTTGAAAGCCTGAAGTCGATTCCAACACCCGCTTGGGCCGCCAGCTCAACCATGTCGTACCGGAAGCCGTTGTAGTACTCCAGCGCCGTCATGTGGATGCCTGCCCCAACCAGGCCGTAGGGACGAACGGGCCCCTTGGGAACGAAAGAGTAGATACCCGAAATCATAAGGGGCACCGTGGTCTGGTCCAGCAGCGTTGTGCTCGAATAGAGGAAGTCTATGGCTACCTCCATGGCCCAGTGCCTGTCCAGGGCCCCTCGCACGTGGAACCCAACCCCGCCCAGCGTTGAGTTCTCGCTGGAGGCCAGGTTGAGCTTGCTGCCTTCGGTGCTTATGCCCGAGGCCCGGAAGCCGATGGCAATTCCGCCCTCGTCCGACGACTGCTTCTTGGTCACTCTGTTTCTCGGGGTTGCATGGTAGACAACCGGATCGCTAACCACCACCGGCCTGTGCACGATGACTCGGCTGCGATAGGGCGCTGGTCTCACCGGCCGATAAGAATCCGCTGCCCGGCGACGCTGAACCTTGACCTTCTTGTGAGGCGGTCTCGCTTCTGTGGCGCCCTGGCTCTCTACCGATGACTCCCCTGACCCGCTGGTTTCCGAAGCAAGCGCCTCGGTTGAAAACACGAAGGAAAACAGGGCAGCAAACAACGCTAGCTTTTTCATTTCCGCCTCCTTTTTGAGCTGATTGACCCGGATGCACTGGGTCGGAAGCGGGGCAACGAGACGCCCATACTTCTTCGACTATTCAGGAAGTGCAGACCTTCGTGTCGATTTTTTCTTTCTGCCCAGCCCGGGCAACGACACAGGGAGTGGGAAGCCCGAGATGACCCGCCGCCTATTCTGGCGGCCTGTTCACCCGGCGATGATGACAACCGATTCGGTACTCCACAAAGGGGAGCGTCAACATGAAAAATTCTAATTATTTCCGTTGGTTATGTGCGCTAATCCTGGCCGTAGCGGGCTGTTCTCCGGCCCAGACCACACCCGCTGCTGACAACTGGGTTGAAGATGATTCTGATGCTTCCGACGACCTGCTCTCCGAGCCCGAAACGTCTCCCGAATTCGACCTCTACTTTGGCGATCTCGGCCACCTGGGCCCAGATCTCGAGGCAGAGGAGACGGTCTCTGGCGATCTCTTGGAGCAGGATGGATCCGACGCAGAACCCTTGCCCGACGGATCATGCCTCCATGACCAGGACTGTGGAAGCGGGCTCTGTGTAGAGGGGGCAGAGGGGCGATTCTGCGCCACACTCTGCAGCGACGAATGTCTGCCGGGATACACATGCTCGCCGGTCCCGGAGAGGGTCGACCTCTACTGCATCAGCGACTATCTCCCCGTCTGCCGCCCATGCAGCCATGACGACGAGTGCCGCCGCTTCACTGGCGACTCGGCTTCGGCTTGCTCCATGGACGAAGGCAGCGGACTCTTCTACTGCACTGCACGTTGTACCCACGAAAAGCCTTGCCAGGACGGTAGCGAATGCGGCCAGGGCGGTCTCTGTTCGGTTTCGTTGGAGAACTGCGCTTGTGAAGCCGTGGAATCAAATATCGGCCTCGATGGGCGCTGCGTCGTCGGAAATGGGTTCGGAGAGTGCAGCGGGCGATTCTCTTGCCTCGAAGATGGGGCCTCGGCCTGTGACGCCACGGTTCCCGCACAAGAGAGCTGCGACGCCGTCGACAACGACTGCAACGGAATCGTTGACGACGACGTCCCCGAGGAGCCCTGCTCCAACAGCAATGACTTCGGCTCATGCACCGGCACTACCAGGTGCGATTCAGGCAGCGTGCTGTGCCTGGGTCCTGTGCCGCAGCAGGAGAGCTGCAACGGCAACGATGACGACTGCGACGGGCAAACCGACGAGGAGGGGGCGTTGGGATGCACCACCTGGTACTACGACAAGGACGGCGACGGCTACGGTGCTGGAACGGCCATCTGTTTGTGCGTCCCGTTGGCCGGTGTGGTCGACAACAACGCTGACTGCGACGACAGCTCGGTCCTGGTAAACCCTGATGCCATAGAAACCTGCGACGGCAAGGACAACGACTGCGATGGCCAGGTGGATGAGGAGTGCGACCTGGATGGAGACGGCTATTGCGGAAAACCGGCCCTTGCCTTCGGACCCGATCTGGTATGCAGGTTTCCCGAGTTGGACTGCCTGGATATCGACCCAATGGTTCACCCCTTCGCCGATGAGTGGTGTGATGGCATCGACAACAATTGTGATGGCGGCACCGATGAGGGGTGCGACCTGGATGGCGATGGCTACTGCTCAAAAGACATCGTCGTGTGGGGACCTGGCCACGCATGCCACTACCCCCAAATCGACTGCAACGACTCCGACGCCTTCATGAACCCGGGTCGAATAGAGGTGTGCGATGGCCTTGACAACAACTGTGACGGGGTTCCCGATGAGACATGTGATCAAGACAAGGACGGTTACTGTGCGGGTGACCCACCGGTCTACTACCTGCTCTGCCTGCTGAGTCGGGGAAGTCTTTCTGAGAAATGCGCTGGCATGATGGCGGTCTGCCCCTTGGGATTCGGTGATTGCTCGCCCCTTGACAAGACCCGGTTCCCTGGCGCCAAAGAGAGGTGCAACGGCGCTGACGACAACTGTGACGGCGTGGCGGACGAGGCCATCGATATTGACGGCGACGGCTTCTGCTCGCCCGACACCGTAGTTGAAGAGGGTTGCGCCCTGTGCCACGGAATGTTGCCCGATTGCGACGACCTGCGTTCCGAGGTTCATCCCATGGTTGTGGACGAACCCGACCTGGATTGGGACGACCTCAACTGCGACGGCTTCGACGGCGACTGGAACTCTACCTATTTCGTGGATGCTGCCACGGGCTGGGACGGTGGTCCAGGGACCGTTGCACAGCCTATGGCGACCATTGCTGCCGCCTTGAATGCCGCAAAGTACGACGAGGAGAGGAGGGTCGTGGCGGTTACCACGGGCTGGTACGACGGCCCGCTGGAACTGCCCGAAGGGGTGAAGCTGTGGGGAGGCTACGATGCCAAGAAGGGGTGGCAACCGGCTACCTCTGGTTCGACGCTCATTGCGGGTGGCAGCACTACCCTGACAGTTGTCGCTGCCCAGGCCAGGACCGTTGCAGGACGCTTGTATCTGGAGACGGGGCTGCCCCACAGTAATGGCGGAAGCTGCATTGGGGTCCTTGTTTCTGCCTCAGCCGGGGCTGAGTTTTATGGCCTCGCGGTGAGAGCAAGGAAAGGCGCCGATGGAAACAACGGACTGGCGGGCCTGGACGGAGTGAGCGGTGAGTCCGGCGCCAATGGCGGAAACGGGTGCGTCACCGGAACGTGGGGAGTCTGTTACCACCCCTGGAGCGACAACACATGCCCCTCCGCCACATTCGGCGGCAACCCCATGTCCACAATTTGTGGCGGGTACGGGCAAGGGAACTCGAAGATGAGCGTTCAGGGCGAGTGGAACGCGACTATCCTTAATCAGTGGGATCCATCCGCCCAGGGAGAGCCCTCGTGCTGCTACCGGTTGGCAGGGGCGGCCAAGGGGGGCTACGGCGGAGACCAGGGCAGTGGACAAGGCGGGAATGGAGAAGCCGGAGGGCCAGGGGTCAACGGCGCCAACGGCTCCCACGGGAAGGGCGGTGAGGGCAAAGGGTACCTCACTGGCACTGGCTGGAGAGGCACTCGTGGGGCAGACGGGGCACCAGGCAGTTCGGGCTGCGGCGGCGGCGGCGGCGGGAGAGGTGCAACCTACTCAGGGACCTTCTGCGACTACAAAGGCGGCGCCGGTGGTGGCGGTGGTGGTGGTGGAACAGGAGGGGGCGGCGGCGTTGGTGGCGGCTCAGGAGGGGGCTCCTTCGGGTTCGTGCTGGACAAATCCGCGAGCAAGCTGGTGGGCTGCAGCGTGGTCACCCTGGGTGGCGGAAAAGGAGGAAAAGGCGGTTGTCCGGGCGCAGGCGGCCTTGGAGGGAGTGGTGGTCAGGGAGGACCCGGCCTGGAGGGCTCAGGAAAGGGCGGCAAAGGAGGAACAGGCGGTTGGGGCGGACGAGGCGGCGTTGGCGGAGGGGGCATGGGCGGACTCTCTGTTGCCGTGCTTTACAGCGAGGGGTACGGCCCGACAATCTTGGATCTGGAGTACGACCTGGGCCCGGGGGGCGAAGGCGGGGCAGCGGGAACACTCCCAGGCAACCTGCCGTTGGGGCAGGTAGGTGGCTCCATTGGCAGTAGCAGCAAGGGCAAGAGCGGCACGAAGACCCACCTGCTTAACATTCCATTATAGTGATTACGATATCTTTCTATGGCCGTAAACATATCTTGAAGATACTCAACACCATATCTTAAAAATTGATCAGTGGTAGCGAGATGCATGGACGGCGGTGTGAAGTCCCCATCGTATTGGGTTCCCGGCGGACTGCTTCGAGTGGCTGGAACCGCATTCAGCCCTGCCCAATCTCTTTTCCCAGGGATTTCCATGTGCTAGAGTCCGCGGGCGGTGGAGGTAATTCATGGGCAGTTCCAAAGGGAGAATTGCTTGGCTCGTGGCGTCAACGCTGGTTTTGCTTGCGGTACTTGGCTCTCGCACCGAGTACCTTGACCTGCTTCGGGTGAAGTCGGAGAACGAGACTTTTCAGGACACGGGGATGGTGGCGTTGCCCAGCAACGACGTGATCCGGGCGATGTCGCTGGGTTTCGAGCCGATGGTTTCCGATCTTCTCTTCATGCAGGCGAACAACTTCTTCACATCGCGGTTCGGCAGAGCCAAGAGGCACGACTGGCTTGACCGCTATTTTGCTGCCATCGTGGGTTATTGCCGAGGTCCCGAGGGGGAGCAGCTGTTGTTGACTCCTGATGAGTGTGAGGATTGGGTTGACGGGCTGTTTCCGTTCAACCCCAGGCTCTACTTGTGGGCCAGTCAGTCGATCAAGTTTGCAGCGGGTGCGTACCGGCCGATAATCGATCGAGTGTTGTATATGGAGAAAGTTGGCATTCACTACTGTCCAGATTCCTGGGAGATCTGGTACGATCTTGGCGCCAACTACTATATTGAGCATGATGGTCTTAATGATAAAGAGATAGCGCAGCGGAAAATTGATGCTGTTAAATATTTTGTTACTGCCGCAAGTCTGCCTAATAGCCGTGTTGGCCATTCGTTTATATCTTATATCACTGGTGCAAGGCTGTCGAAATCTGACGCTGTCAATCAAATTTACAAGTCCTACTATAGTTCCGGTGAGGAGGAGCGCTTCCAGATGAGGGCTCAGCTTCGATGGCAACAGCGTGACGATTTATCGCAGCGATACGAGGATGAGGACGAGGTCTGGCTGGCAGACAAACCCTATCTTCCGCAGAGTTTCTACCACGTACTTGGCATAAAAAGGGCGCCCCGGCTCAATCTATCACAAGAGGAGAGCAGATGATTTCTGGAAAGAGAATCGTGATCACTGGGGGTGCCGGGTTTATTGGGACATCGCTGGCGCAGCGGCTGGTTGAGGATAACGAGGTTGTGCTCTTCGACAACTTCCACAGGAACGCCTTGAAGGACACAGCCCTTGAGGGGCACAAGAACGTCTCCGTGGTAGTTGGAGACGTCCTTGACGTGGGGGCGTTGGAGGAGGCCTGTCGAGGGGCTCATCAGATAGTGCACATGGCCTCCATTGCGGGGGTTGACACGGTTATGAACCATCCTGTGAAGACCATGAGGGTCAGTCTTCTGGGCACCATGAATGCCCTAGAGGTTGCGAGCAGGATGGATGGTGTGGAGCGGTTCATCGATTTTTCCACCAGCGAGGTCTTTGGTCGGTACGCCTACAAGGTGACAGAGGGGGATGTGTCTCAGTTGGGGGTTGTGGGTGAGGCTCGTTGGACCTATGCGGTGAGCAAGCTGGCCACGGAGCACCTGGCGCTCAGTTACTGGAAGGAGAAGAAGGTTCCGGCCTGCTCCATAAGGCCGTTCAATATCTATGGGCCGCGTCAGGTGGGCGAGGGAGCCGTTCACCACTTCATAGTGCGCGCTATTCGAAACGAAGATGTGATTGTTCATAACGATGGTAGCCAGATTCGTAGCTGGTGTTATATAGACGATATTATTGATGGCGTGCTGGTTGTTATGGACAACGACAATGCCGTTGGTAATGCTTTTAACATTGGCAATCCTCGGGCAACAGTAACAATATATAATCTTGCCGAACAGATTATTCGAATTGCTGGCTCCAAGTCAGTGTTGAGGCAGGTGGAGTGGAACTTCCCAGACGTGGAGCTTCGGATTCCGCACATCGGCAAGGCCAGGGAGTTGTTGGGGTTTGAGCCCAAGATTGCTCTGGAGGAGGGGTTACGTCGGACGGTGGAGTGGTATCGGGGACTCATGAGGTAGGGCGCATGGAGCCGAGGATACGTATGGCGAGGCCGAGAGTTCCCCCGGCCACTTTGTTAAGGATAGAGGGAGTGTTGGCCAGCGGGCAGTTGGTAAACGGGGCCTGCGTTCGTGAGTTTGAGGAGGGCTTGTCGCAGCGTGTGGGGGGACGGAGCGCTGTTGCTGTCTCCAGCGGTACCGAGGCCTCCTACCTGGCGTTCTTGATGTTGCGTCGACGCGGATACCGCCGGGCGATTCTTCCGGCCTTTTCGTTCCCGTCGGTGGCTTCGGCAGCGACCCTGGCCGGTTTCGAGGTGGCTTTGGTGGACATCGAGCCCGAGCGGCTTACACCCAGGCCCTCGCACGTAGCCGACGTGGGGGAGGGTGCCGTTGTGATGACGGTTGATTCTTTCGGTATCCCCGGGTGGCTTGCCGAGTGGGGAGCCTGGCACCGCTCGGGTGCAGGATACTGGCTGGAGGATGCTGCTTGTGGGCTTGGTGCTGGCGAGGGTGAGCTTGTCTGTTGCGAGGGCTCCGGGTTAGCATTTCTGTCGTTCCACCCGCGCAAGGTCCTCACGACGGGAGAGGGTGGCGCAGTGGTCTGCAGTGAGGGTGATGCGGCAGATTTCCGGGTGATAAGAAACCTGGGGATGGAAGTGGAGGCCGGTGAGAGGAGATTTGTCTCTCACGGGGTGAATGCCCGCATGAGTGAGCTTCATGCTGCAGTGGGGCTGGGGCAGCTGTCGCTCTTCGACGAGATTCTGGAGCGGCGGCGGAGCCTGGGCCATCGGTACATGGAGTTGTTGGGGGCGTTGCCAGGGGTGGAGATACCAGGGGGTTACTCAACCACCAGGGCCAATTTCCAGTCCATGGTCGTGAGGCTCAAGGATTGGCGGCGGCGGCCTTTTGTCATTGCCGGGTTTGCCGCTGCCGGGATCGAGAGCACCGTTGCCGGGTTTTTCTTGCCGTCGGAGCCTGCCTTCAGCGGTCTGGCCGTGTTGGGGAGCGTGGATCATTCCCGACAGCTGGGCCTGGACGGTCTGGCGCTGCCCATACACGACGGTATGACTGATACGGACGTTGACGAAGTTGTAGCCACCTTAGCCCCATTATTGTAGTTTTATGGGTGGCACACTTAGACCGATTGCCAATTCGGTCTTATGAGGTGAGTATATGGCTGATGATGTAGTTCTCTCTCTTGAACAGCTTGTGAAGACCTTCAGGGTCGGGTTTCAGCGCAAGATGGTGGAGGCGGTTCGAGGGCTCTCGTTCACCGTCAGGCGTGGTGAGGTGTTCGGTTTTCTAGGTCCAAACGGGGCCGGCAAGACGACCAGCATCAAGATGTGCATGGATCTTATCAGGCCTACTTCGGGACGTGTGAGGGTGTTTGGGCTCTCGCCGGATGACCTGGATGCGCGGCGAAAGATCGGATACCTTCCCGAGCATCCCTACTTTTACGATTCACTTCGGCCCGACGAGCTTCTGGACTTCTTCGGAAAGCTCTACGGTGTGCCCAAGGCGGTTCGGCGGCGACGTGTTGACGACCTGATTAATATGGTGGGTCTTGGTCACGCTCGGGACAGGACTTTGCGGAAGTATTCCAAGGGGATGGTTCAGCGTTTCGGCATTGCTCAGGCATTGATAAGCGACCCTGAGCTTGTGGTGCTGGATGAGCCGTTGACGGGCCTTGATCCTATCGGGCGCAAGGAGGTCAAGGATATCATCGAGAAGCTGAATCGAGAGGGGAAGACCCTCTTCTTCTCTTCGCACATTCTCTCAGACGTTGAGCTTTTGTGCGACAGGATAGCGATGATTAACAAGGGTCGCCTGCTCTACGAGGGGGAGACTCAGGAGTTGTTGAAGCGGGGCAAGCGCATAGTGGAGATAGTGGCCTTGGGCGTGAGCTCCGAGGTTGTGGTTCGGCTTCGTGCCGATGGTCTTGAGGTGGAGGAGATTGGGGAGCGGGTCCGTATTCATTGTGCTGAGGCTTCAAGCAACGATGTTGTCCGGGGTCTGGTCACGGCCGGCGCCATCCTGGAAACCGTTGGGGCGCACAGCGAGACCCTGGAGGAGATATTTGTTCGGGCAGCACAGAGAGGTGAGGCGATATGACTCAGATGCTTCAGCGGGTATTTGCGGTAGCGGGAAGCACCTTCTGGGAGTCGGTTCGGAATCGGGCCTTCATCGGGATGCTTCTGGGGGCGCTGGTGCTCATTGCGGGCTCCATGTTGCTCTCGCAGATGGTGGTTTTCGACCAGCGACAGAGGGTGGTTCTTGACTTCGGACTATTTTTCATATCATTTACCGGCGTAATAATAGCTATCATTGTTGGCGTTCTTCTACTATATAAAGACCTGGCACAGAAGACTATATACGCACTATTAACCAAGCCAGTTAGACGTTTCGAGTTCGTTTTGGGTCGATTTCTTGGTCTGCTGGCGATTTTGCTTTTTATGTTTATAATTATGACTGGAGCTTGGCTACTCGTATTGAAATCGGAGGGTGTTATACTCCGTGGTATTCATTTTCAGGCTTTGTTTCTGGTTTTTATCCAGCTATGTATCGTCGCCTCCGTTGCTATATTGTTTTCCAGCTTTTCTTCTCCTGTTCTATCCGGTATTTTTACTTTTGGTATTTATGCTGTTGGTCGTCAGGTAGACTTCATTAATGATCTTATGACGGCGACCAAGGGTCCATTCGCTTCTTTCCCTTGGCTCAAGCCCATTGGCAGTGGGATTGTGAACATTTTTCCGGATCTTACTTTGTTTGACATTACGAGGCAGATACTTCTTGATGTTGAGTTGCCCTGGACCTTTATCGCATCAACCAGCATATATGGCCTAAGTTATATAATAGTTTTCATAATGGCAGCAATGGCCATATTTAATCGGAGGGAGTTCGTTTGAAGAACGGTTTGATCATAGGCATTGCTGTGGGACTGGTGGCTTTGACCCTGGTGGTGCGCGTGGCTGTCGAGGGGCGGCTGGAGCTGGGCAAGGCATACGATGCGGTGGAGGCCGGGGATGTGGAGCTGGCACAGCGCCATTTTCTGTTGTCGGCCCGGTGGTACTTGCCGCTGCTGGATGTACAGGCCGAGGCTGTGGGGCAGTTGTTGAGGATTGGGAACGAGGCAATGGAGTCGGGAGACTTTCGCCGGGCGGTGCTGGCCTACGATGATGCCAGGGGTGCGCTGCACGGGTCTGCGTGGCTGATGATTCCCCACTCTGACCTGTTGGCTCTTGCTGACGCCGGCCTGGCCCAAGGGCTGGCCAAGTGGAACGAGGAGCTGCGCAACGCCGGAAAGAGCGGCGTAGTTCTTGGTGTTGAGGAGGCGAGGGCCGCCATTGAGAGGGGGGCCCGAGGGGGTTCGGCATGGTGGCTGATGCTCATGGGACTTGGCTTTCTGGCCTACGTGACGGGGCTCGGGGTGCTTGCCTGGCGTTGGGACGATGAGCAGTTCCGAAGGATGCCTTGGGCCGTCGTTGGAGGGGCTGGGTTCGTGGTGTGGGTTGTGGGGATGATTCTGGCGTAAGGCCTTTTTTCCGGCTGCTCAGTGGCTCCATGGCTGCGGCACCGTTTTCATTCGGTCACAGTGGGAGATGAAGATGACAAACATATTCGACTCTTTTGACAAGGCATTTCTTGACAACTATTCCGATCTGCAATCTTACATGGTTCAGGCTATAAAGGAACTTGTGGCTGTGCCCACGGTAAACGTTGCCCGAAGCGACCTGCACCTCTTCCCGTACCTGAAGGAGCCGGGTCAGGAGAGTCTGGCATGCGAGGTGCTGGGGCGATGGCTGGACGGGCTCGGCATAGGATACGAGGTTCACGAGGGGGCCCCCATGCGTGGAAATCTGATTGCACGCTGGGGAGAGGGAACGCCGGAGTTGCTGGTGGCCCTGCACCTGGACGTGGTGCCTCCTGGTGAACTGGCGAAATGGGAGGGGCGGGATCCTTTTGTTGCCGTCGAGGAGAAGGGGCGTCTCGTCGGTCGTGGTGTGATGGATAACAAGGGTCCCATTGCTGCGGTTTTGGTAGCGCTCAAGGCCATGAAGCTTGCCGGCATTGCCCCCGAAGGAACGTTGACCGTAGCCGGCATAGCCTCTGAGGAGTTTCATGCGGCCAACGAGCCCGACCCCGGGGTCGGGTTTCTGCTCTCCAAGGGGCTTATCAAGCCGGATATGGCTCTGGTGCCTGACGTGGGCGAGAACATGACCATCATCGACATTGCGGAGAAGGGGAGAATCTCGTTCGTGGTGGAGGTTGAGGGGAAGGATGGGCACGCCTCGGTTCCCCACAGGCTCAACGCCAACATGCTGATGGCCGAGGTTTTGTCGGCCATTAACAGGTTCGAGTTCGGCCTTGAGCCGCACCCACTGCTTGGGGCGCCCACCCTGAGCATCGGCATCGTTCGTGGTGGCGAGGCCAGCAACACTATTCCCAAGGAGTGCCGGGCATGGGTTGACGTGCGGTACATTCCGGGACAGACGGCGGAAGGTATTCGGCAGGCGTTGCAGGAGAGGGCGGACAAGGCGTTGCAGGCTTGGGGGGCTGGTGGAAAGGCAACGGTGAAAGTAGAGAGCGATGCGCCCCCCCACGCCATGGAGGGCAGTCACCCCATGGTTGGTGCCTTGGGCAGGGCTTGTGAGGGTGTTCTGGCCAAGCAGCCGGCGGTCATCGGCATTGGCGGCGGCACCTTTGCCAAGGGGTTCAACCTGGGTGGAATTCCGGCGGTAGGGTTTGGGCCCGGCGACGAGGACCAGTTCCATGTGGCGGGGGAGAGCGTCTCCATCGAGGAGTTGATGCAGTTTGCCCGCGTAGCGGGGCGGCTGTTTGTGGACCTGCTGGGGTGCCGTTGAGGAGCGGTGGCGGCGGGTTGTGGGCTTGAGTAGTGGGTGCGGGAGAGGAAGTTGATCTATGTGCCTGGGGGCCCGGCCTTTTGGGTATGGCAGTAAGATTGACGGGTTCAGGGGGGCGGTATAGGATTGCGTGGTTGCGGTGTGCCCTATAGCAGTTAATGAGATGGAGCCAACGGGACAAGCGGAGACAAAGCATGGATCAGAAGCGTGGAGGCGGGCCCGGTAGTGATCCCAGGACGGCGATGGACCCAAGCAGGGTTAGGCGTGATGCTCCCAAGGCCAAGGCGCAGGGTGCCGGGCTTGGCGAGATGTTGTTGCGGGAGAACGTGGTCTCGCTGGTTCAGCTTGATGAAGCCAAGAAGGACATTGAGAAATACGGCGGTCGCTTGGGCAGCACTCTGGCGAAGCTGGGGTATGTTTCGGAGCAGGCGCTGGTGGACTTCCTTTCGAAGCAGTACGGGGTTCCGGCGGTGCAGTTGGAGGAGTTGGCGGTACCTCAGGACATTCTGGACAAGGTTCCGCGGGAAGTAGCGCTCCGGCACGGGATTCTTCCCATCGACCAACATGGTTCGTCGCTGATTGTGGCCGTAAGTGATCCAGCGAACATCTATGCGATGGACGACATCAAGTTCTTGACGGGCTACAATGTTGAAGTTGTTGTTGCGTCAGAGTCTTCCATTCAGTCAGCGCTTGAAGATTACTATACTGAACCCATCGCTGAGCAGATCGATGAAATTTTCGATGGGATGGCCGAGGAGGACATCAGCCTTCTGACCACGGATGAGGGCATCGACATCGAGGAGTTGGAGCGGGAGTCCAAAGAGGATGCGATCATCCGTCTTTGCAACCTTGTATTGGTTGATGCTATCAGGCGAAAGGCGTCTGATATTCATATAGAACCATATGAAAAAGAATTTCGTATTCGATTAAGAATTGACGGTGTTCTTCAGGAGACTATGAGGCCTCCGCTGAGATTAAAGAACGCCATTGTCTCTCGAATCAAGATTATGTCGGAGCTTGATATTGCCGAGCGGCGATTGCCCCAGGACGGTCGTATCAAGTTGGTGTTGGGCAAGAAGAAGGAGGTGGACTTTCGAGTTTCGGTGCTGCCTACGCTGTTTGGCGAGAAGGTGGTTATGCGAATTCTCGACAAGTCAAATCTGCAGCTGGACATGACGATGCTGGGCTTTGAGGAGCAGCAGCTGGTTGAGTTCAAGCATGCCATTCACCAGCCGTGGGGGATGGTTCTTGTGACGGGCCCCACGGGGTCGGGAAAGACGACGACGCTCTATTCGGCCCTCATGGAGTTGAACAAGGTATCGGAGAACATCTCCACCGCAGAGGATCCGGTGGAGTTCAACATGGCCGGCATCAATCAGGTGCACATCAACGACGGTATCGGCCTGAACTTTGCGGCTGCGTTGCGTTCGTTCCTGCGTCAGGATCCGGACATCATCATGGTGGGCGAGATTCGAGACTTCGAGACGGCGGAAATTGCGGTCAAGGCAGCCTTGACGGGCCACTTGGTGTTATCGACGCTGCACACCAACGATGCTCCGTCCACGGTGAATCGTTTGTTGAATATGGGTATTGAGCCATTCCTAGTCACATCTTCTGTGAACCTTATTGCTGCTCAGCGACTTGGTAGAAAGGTGTGTAAGGATTGTGGAGCTCCCTTCGAGTATCCCAAGCAGGCCCTTCTTGATGCTCAAGTTACCGAAGAGATGATTGCTGCCGGAAACACAAAAAAGGGTGTTGGATGCAAAACATGCAACAACACAGGATACAAAGGCCGTGTGGCTCTTTACGAAATCATGACCATGACGGATCCTTTGAAAGAGGCTGTACTACAGGGTTACTCGGCTATGGAGTTGAAGCGGGAGGCTATCAGAGGAGGCATGAGGACCTTGCGTATGTCTGCTTTGAGCAAGATGATGGCAGGTTTCATGACAATTGAAGAAATCCTCAGAGTTACGAGAGGTGACTAGACCTCCGTAATGGTCAACCAATTTTTTTGGGAATATTGGCGTTCCTTAGCGTTCGATAGTTTTCGGGGGTGTTGATGGAGGATCGAAAAACCACCAATGTTGATATTCACAGACTTCTCCAAGCTGTAGTAGAGAAGGGAGCCAGTGATCTTCACATCAGCGTTAATTCGCCGCCGGCTATGCGCATTGACGGGAAGTTGTTCAAGCTAAAGATGCCCCCCATGGCTCCCCAGGACACTCAGGAGATAGCCTATTCTCTTATGACAGAGAAGCAGCGAAAGATATTTGAGTCTCACAGCGAGATAGACATGTCTTTCAAGTGGAAAGACAAGGCTAGATTCAGGGCGAACTTTTTCCGCCAGAAGGGGTCGATATCGGGCGTTCTACGAATGATTCCTGTGGTGATCAAGCGGCTGGAGAGTTTGGGGCTTCCGGACATAGTGCGGCAGGTCATCGACAGGCCTTCGGGGCTGGTGCTGGTCACCGGGGCTACGGGAAGCGGCAAGTCTACGACTTTGGCAGCTATTGTAAACGAAATCAACATGTATCACCAGGGGCATATACTAACAATTGAGGATCCCATCGAATTTTTGCATGAGCATCAACGGTGCCTTGTAAATCAAAGAGAAGTTGGTGGGGACACCGACTCGTTCTCAGCAGCATTGAAGTACGCCCTGAGGCAGGATCCGGACTTTGTGCTGATCGGTGAGATTCGTGACAAGGACACGATGGAGACGGCGCTGCGAATTGCTGAGACGGGCCACTTGACCATGGCGACGCTGCACACCAATACGGCGGTTCAGACAATCCACCGTGTGATGGATTTTTTCCCTGCCAGCCAACAGGAGATGGTGCGGACGCAGTTGTCGTTCACGCTGCAGTGCATTTTGAGTCAGGCGTTGCTGCCGCGTGCCGACGGAAACGGACGATGTCTGGCCTGCGAGTTGCTGATGCCCAACCAGGCCATCAGGCACCTGATCCGCGATGACAAGACGCATCAGATCTACTCGCAGATGCAGGTGGGTCAGAAGGATTCCGGGATGTTGACCATGAATCAGTGCCTGCTGAAGCTGTTGGAGAAGAAGATCATCTCCAGGGAGACGGCTTGGAACGCCAGCACAGACCAGCAGGAGCTTGCAAAGATGTTACAGACGGCTGGGTTGTAGTAGATCGGTTGCTGTTTTCGGGGGCGGTTGCTGGTATTATCGTATTATGAGGTGTTACTATGGCATTGTTTGAATGGGAGGGAACAAACGAACGTGGGGAGCTTCGCACGGGCGAGATGGAAGCTCCCAGTGCCTCGGTAGTTGAGCAGAAGCTGCTTGGCGACCGAATAGCCATCATCCGAATCAAGAAGAAGACGGCAGCGTTGAACCTCTCCATTCCCGGGATGAATGGTGTGCCGGTGAAGAGCATCGTGGTCTTCACCCGGCAGATGGCCACGATGATCGATGCCGGTCTGCCGCTGGTTCAGTGTCTTGAGATTCTATCAATGCAGGAGCCTCATCCCGGATTCAAGACTGTGCTCTCGAAGGTGAAGCAGAGCGTTGAGTCGGGCAACACTTTTGCTGATTCGCTCAAGGCTCATCCCAAGGTTTTTGACAATTTATTTATAAATCTTGTTGCTGCCGGAGAGATGGGCGGTATTCTTGATACTATTCTTAATCGATTGGCGGACTACACTGAAAAGTCCATGAAACTCAAGGCGCGTATTAAAAGCGCCATGAAGTATCCAATTACCGTTTTGGTGGTTGCCTTGCTAATTACGGCAGGGCTTTTGTGGAAGGTTGTTCCTACATTCGCCTCCATGTTTAAGAGTATGGGCGACAGACCGCTACCGGCTATTACTCAATTCATGGTGGATTTGTCAAACAATTTTATATCTTTGGCTCCATTTATCGTCGGTGGTGTTGTTGGCTTTATCGTCCTATATAAATGGATACGCTCCACTACCAAAGGACGGTATGCCACAGATCTTTTCTACTCTAAGCTGCCTGTTTTCGGCAACATTATTATCAAATCAGCCATTGCAAAATTTACTCGAACCCTTGGCACTCTGATTGGTTCCGGCGTCCCCATCCTTGACGCCATGGAGATTGTGGCCAAGACGGCGGGAAACAGCGTGGTTGAGAGAGGGGTTCTCTACGTTCGAGACCGTGTCTCTGAGGGCAAGACCATCGCTGCGCCTCTGATGGAGTTGAGGCTCTTCCCGAAGATGGTCATCCAGATGATCGCCGTTGGCGAGAGCACCGGTGCTTTGGATGTTATGTTGACGAAGATCGCCGACTTCTACGAGGACGAGGTGGATCAGGCGGTAGACGGGGTGACCTCCATTATGGAGCCTTTGATCATGGTGGTTCTGGGTGGGCTCATTGGCTCGGTGATGATCGCCATGTATCTCCCAATCTTTTCAATGGCCGACGGCGTTGGGGGCGGGAAATAGAGAGGCTTCGTGAGGGAGAACGCTACTCTTAGAGATAAACTTGGACTAATCACCTTCTTCAGGGTTGGTGCTGCGGTAGTCCTTCTCTTCGTCGTTTTTGTTCTTGAAGCTAAAGGCAGCATAAGCTTTCAGTCTCCCGTACCAAGAGAAATGGTATACACTGCCATATCCTTTCTTTTGGCTTTCTGTGTAATATCATTTATTTCTCTCGAACGAATCAAGACCGATAAGGGTGCAACCTGGCTGGCTTATTCACAATTCGGGATGGATGCCCTCTTCAGCACAGCCATGGTTGTTGCCACGGGTGGGTATAGCAGTGGCTTCACTTTCTTGTACTCACTGTCTGTCATTAATGCTTCGCTTGTGTTGTATCGCGGTGGTGCCATCTTCTCCGCTGCAGTACAGATCTGTTGTCTTGCCTTAGTGGGGCTTGGGCAGGGGGGCATTCTAGGCTCCGGAGTGAACAGATGGCTGCTGGAGGCCAACTGGCTGGGTGGCGGCCAGGTGGAGACTGAGGTCTTTGGCGACATAGTATCGGCTCTTGCCCTCAACATTGTGGCTCTAATCTCCGTAGCATGGCTCTCGGCCTTTCTTGCAGAGCAGATGAGAGAGGCGGACGCCAGGGCCCTGGCTCACCGGCGTCGGCTTGTGCAACTGACCAACCTGCACGAGAACCTTGTGCTCAGTCTTGAGGCCGCACTAATTACACTGGATACAAATCTTGATATTACCTATGTGAATCCAAGCGCTTGCAGCATGCTGGGGCTCTCCAGGGACGCCTTGACGGGCAAAAACCTCTCCTCGATCCTGCCGGATCTCCACGGAGCCATGGCCAGTGGCAGCATTCCCAAGGATCAGCACTTCGAGGAGTCTCTGGTCCGTGGTGGAAAGGTGAGCTATCTGCGCTGGTCGGTCTCCTCGTTCCGGGACGAGGAGGGCAACAGGCTTGGTCACACCCTTATTGCCTTCGACATAACGCGCATGAAGGAGATGGAAGAGGCCGTTGAGCGCTCAAAGAGGCTTGCAGCATTGGGGCGCCTTGCGGCGAGTATCGCCCACGAGATCAGAAATCCTCTGGCCAGCCTCAGTGGCTCCATTCAGCTGCTCTCTTCGAGCATTACGGTGGATGGTTCGGACAGGCGCCTTATGGAGATCGTCGTTCGGGAAGCGGACCATCTCAACCGCTGGATCAGTGAGTTCTTGGAGTACGCCAAGCCCACGCCGCTGATGCCTCAGTGGCTGGATCTTCGGGATCTGGTGGACGGTGTTGCGGACTTTCTGCGCAACGATGAGCGATTCGAGGGCATTGCGCTGGAGATTGAGTCACCCTCTGAGGTGAAGTATTTCGGTGACGGTACGAGGATAAGGCAGGTTGTCTGGAACCTTGCTCTCAACGCACTGCAAGCTGTCTCCACGGACGTTGAGGCCAAGGCAGCTGGGCCCAGAGTGGTTGTCAAGGTGGAGGATGGCGTCGAGCTGGTAAGGGTCTCGGTTCTGGACAACGGCCCTGGGATTCCCGGGGACATTCAGCACCGGGTCTTTGAGCCCTTTTTCACCACCAAATCCGATGGTACCGGGCTTGGCCTGGCCACGGTCATGAGACATGTAGTAGAGTTGAAGGGCAAGATGTCCCTGCGGGGCGGCCTTGAAGGGCGTGGAGCCGCAGTTATAGCTTCGCTGCCTCGATTGAAGCCCGAGGAGTATGTCTCAGCTTCGGTGGAGGGCAGGAGAGAGGAGTGAGGGGGGGCGAGAATGATGAGCAGTGGTTTAGGGTAGCAGCGGCTTCTGGAGGTTTTGATGGCGGCCATTCTGGTAGTTGACGATGAACGGAGTATGCGAGAGTTTCTCGAGATATTCCTTCTGAAGCGGGGCCACGAGGTCACCGTGGCCGAGAGCGCCGAGGCCGCTTTCGACCGAATGACCAAGACGGAGTTCGACCTGGTGCTCACCGACCTCAGGATGCCGGGAAAGGGCGGGCTGGAGGTCCTTCGAGAGACCAAGCGCCTCTGGCCCGACACCCAGGTCATCGTCATGACCGCCTACTCTACCACCGAGACGGCAATCGAGGCCATGAGGGACGGGGCCTACGACTATCTGGGCAAACCCTTCAAGATCAACGAAGTGGGCGTGGTGGTAGATAAGGCCTTGGAGAAGAGGCAGCTGCTGGTGACCAATCAGCGGTTGAACAGGGCCGTCAAGAAGCAGTTCGCGGTGGAGAGCATCGTTGGCACCAGTGCCAGTATGAGGGGCGTCTTCGAGACCATCCGGAAGGTAGCTTCCACCAGGGCCGGTGTGCTCATCATGGGCGAGAGCGGTACGGGCAAGGAGCTTATCGCCCGGGCCCTGCACTACAACAGCAACAGGTCGGACAACCCTCTGGTGGTGGTGAACTGCGGCGCCATTCCCGATGCACTCATGGAGAGCGAGCTGTTCGGCCACATGAAGGGCTCTTTTACGGGCGCTGGTGCTGACAAGCGCGGCCTCTTCGAGGAAGCCGAGGGAGGCACCCTCTTCCTGGACGAGATTGGCGAGATGAGTGTCCATCTCCAGGTGAAGCTGCTTCGGGCGCTTCAGGAGCGGCGCATCAAACGGGTGGGTGGAAACAAAGAAATCGCTCTGGATGTGCGCATTGTTGCCGCGACAAACAAAGATCTGGAAGAAGAAGTCAAGAACGGCAACTTTAGAGAAGATTTATATTTCCGGCTAAATATAATTCAAATCAACATTCCCCCGTTGAGGGAGCGAAAGGATGATATCCCTCTGCTGGCCCACTACTTCCTCCAGAAGTATGGTGAGGAGATGGGCCGCCGGTTCCACGGGTTCACCAGCGAGGCCATGGCGATGCTGGAGGCCTACGACTACCCGGGCAATATCCGGGAACTGGAGAACATCATCCAACGTTGCGTTACATTTGAGTCCACGGACTGGATAACGGTCTCGAGCATTCCCGAGCGGGTGGCTGGTGCTACACAGGGATCTATCTCATCGGATGCTGCCTTGGCTTTGGGTGCTCCGGCGAGTTTTTCCGAGGAGCGCAACCTTGACCACTTCATCGAGGATCTCGAGCGGCAGTTCCTGCTTTCGGCTCTTACGGAGACGCACGGGAACGTTACCGAGGCGGCCAGGAAGCTGGGGATAAGTTTCCGGTCAATGAGATACAAGCTATCCAAACACGGCATCCGCAAGGATCTTATATAAGCCTAATCAATATATCGCTATTTATGGTATGGGTGGTTATTGATTATTGAAACTGCCCGCCAAAGTTGCTCCAAAAGAATTACTAAAGCCAGTTCATGAGGCAGCGTCAAGGGGGTTAAGGAGATGAGCCCAGCTGCTTTGTCCTCGCACTGTTGGGGATAGCCGAAGGCGTCCCCAACGGCGAAGGCGACGCCACCGGGGTATTTTGCTGAGTTGCTCAGTTTTTCGACGAACCACGGGGTATCCACGGGGGTTCCTCTTTCACTGAGCAGAAACAGGGGCTGCCTTTCCATGGACTTCTTGAGTGTTGCCGTAGCGGAGCGGTCTCGGTTCATGAGGGGCGCCACCTGGAAATCTTTCTTTCTATATCTAGAGGCTAGCTTTAGATAATCCGAAGCCAGACTTTCCAGTTCTTTGCTTTTAATTTTGTGCGGGAAAAGGACAGAGACACTCACTTCTTAAAACCCTTTGGAGAAGGGCGACGCTTAACCAGATCATCGATTCGATCGCTGATATCGGGCATCTCAGGATCCTGGTCCTGTTCTACGAAGTCATCCCCCAGTTCTTCGTCGTCGAGCCACTCCTGGTCTTCCTCCAGGTGGTCCCAGAATGCTGCATCACCTGGCTGAGGCTCTGGGAGTTGCAGGTCGAGCTCTTTGCCTTCGACCCAGAGGCGTTCAAGGTCGTAGAACTGGCGAAGCGACTCAAGGAACACATGTATCATGACGGTTCCGAAGTCGATGAGCACCCAGCGATTGAAGCGGGTGCCTTCCACGGCCAGGGGCAGATAGCCGCTATCTCTGGCGACGACCTGAATCTGGCGAGCAAGGGCTCTTACGTGCTGTTCCGATGTAGCGGAGCAGATGAGAAACAGATCTGAGTAGTCTACTATTCCTGCCACGTTAATAGCTTTAATATCTCTGGCCTTCTTTACTATTAGCGCCTTTTGAACTATCTCCTTGAGGAGCGCCTCTCCTTTGGACTTGAATTCTTCCTTTTTCTTACTCATTTACATCAATCCCCATCTTCTTAAGTCTGTTTAGTTCGTTTTTGACTGCAAGCAGCTTTCGCAGCGCCAATCCCCAGAACAGCAGTGTGAGCAGCAGGAGGAAGAGGGCCACGGCGAAGAGCATCCCATAGACGGCGTAGGAGTCGGGTGTATCTCCATCGAAGAGGAGGTTGATAGAATCTACGGAGTCACCGCTTGAGTTGGCCATGAACTCCATGATCTGTCTTGCCCACTCGGGGGCATCCTCGCCTTTGACGAAGCGTCCTGAACCGTCGAAGCTAACCGCCAGGTTCTGCGGGAAAGCTATCTTGTCAATGATCAAATCCTGGTGGCTGGTATTAATCTCTATAATAGAACCATCATCCTCCAGGGCCGGTAACACACGGCTGGTTCTAACAATGAATTTGGTGAGGGGAGAGTAGTAGAAAGAGTACTTTCCATCCGAACTCTTAAGCTCGTCAAAAAGAATAACATCGTTCTTGAAGCTAACAAAATCGTTCGTCTCAAATGATTGAAGAGTAGCAGCATCCGGTCTGTTCTCTCTAACGTCCCCAAGCTCCTTAACCGTATCTCCACCAAATAAATAGTAGGAAACATCGGATATTCTTGCGCCAACTATAAACAAGCCGAACACCAGTGCCAGAACGCTCATGGCGCTACGCACCAGGAATCTTATTCTTGTCTCTCTATAAAGGCCCAAGGCGCTAAAGTATCTATCGTTATCGTCTCTTACTGATTCAAAATCCTGATGTTCCAACGACATGTCTCATGCTCCTGGTTGGGACAGCTGCCGCTTACTTCGGCTGTTTGTAGCAGAGGCAGGCAGGAAAGGAAAGCCCGTTTTCGCCCCGGGGCGCCGGAGAGGCGGCCTGGCGAAGATTGGGGTCAGGGGGATGAGGGAGATCAACGGGGGTGGGCTCAAAGGGCGAAGGCTATACCGCCCATGGTTCTGACGAAGAGGGCAGCGTCATCGGCCTGACCGGCCCAGACGTCGATGCCGGTTTCGGATGTGAAGAAGATGTTGAAAGACTCTTTAAGGGCGAACTCCATGCCCATCTTGAAGACGACGGGGATACGGGCGGTTACGCCCTCTTCTTTGAAGTAGCCGTCTTTGTCACCGTTGTGGAAGAAGACGCCCCAGGGCACCGAGAGGCCAAGCACTGCCCGGTGGCGGTTCTGGATTGCGTATTCGTAGAGCACGCCAGGGGCGCCTGCGATGATACCAAAGGCAGCATCGGGGTAGATCTGGAAGTAGGCGGTGGGGGTAGCGGTGACAGCCAGGGAGTGTTCTTCATCGCGCCAGACTCGCCACTTGGCTTCGATCATACCTTTGGGGCCAAAGAGTTGGCCGGCGCTGTGTGCGTTGAGGCCATAGAATAGTCCTCCGCCGAAAGCCAGTTCGAAGTCATCGGAGATTGGAATGTGGTAGACCACGTCCAGTTCCGGATAGCCCATAGCCACCCTGATGGGGGTTACGTCTTTTCGGACGGGGCCTGCTCCGATGACGCTGAAGGCCTCATCGACGGGCTTCTTCTTCTCTTTGCTCTTGGCAACGATGGCTGCACCCTTGGTAGCGGGGAGTTTGACCGTGGGCTTCTCGGCTCTTTCAGGAGCAGGGAGTTTAGCTTCGGGCACTCTGGCCCGGGGCTGCTCTTCGGGAGTGTCGTACTCATCGGTATCGTCCGACTGGGCGAAGGCTTGCGGGGTCGTGGGGCCGAATCCCATGGTTAAGCAGGCAGCGGCCAGGGCTGCGATGGAAAGGCTGGCAATTCGTTTCATTGTGTTCCTCCGTGGGGCCAGTGGTCAACCCGGGGCGGCTCATGAGAGCGGAGCAGACCCCTGGTCACCGTGGGCATTGTAGGCTGGCCAGATCCGGAGGCAAAAAATGTGATCGGTTGTCGATCGGTTGTCTGGTTTCCTGGGGTCATCGGTATCTCGACCCGCCTCCCTGCCGTGTAAACGGCTGGCCAGATATCTCGATCCGCCCCCCAGCCGTTTACCCCGAGCGAGGCTGGTGCCGAGTCGAGGGGTAGGGGCGAGAATGAAGGTCACTGGTTCACATCTACCGCAAAGGCTAAGTTGATGGAATCGCCCATGGGACCATTGTAGCCCTCTATTCTGCCCATCCGACTTGCGTCACCGAGGTCAACTCTCGTCCCTAACCAACTAAGATTATGTGGACTGAGGGCTGTCGGTTACCAGAATGAGGAGCGGCATCGAGTTTGTTCTGCTTGCGCTTGAGAAGAAAGGGCCAATAATCGAATGGGGTTTGGGAAGCAGCGGTACTGCCGCTGGCCCTGTTGGATGTAGGCCTGGAGCCTGCAAGGCCATATGGTGGCTTCTACCCACGGGAGGCGAAAGCATGTCCAGAAAACGAATGGTGATCATCGGCGGCGGGGTGGCTGGGATGGCCACCGGGATATATGCTCAGCAGAACGGGTATGACACTACGATATTTGAACAGCATAGCATTCCTGGTGGTGTGTGTACCTCTTGGAAACGTAAGGGATATACAATTGACGGCTGCATTCACTGGCTGATGGGATGTCGACCCGAAGATGAGATGTATCGGGTCTATCAGGAGGTCGGCGTTATTGAGCCGGACAGTCTGATTCCTATCCGGGAGTATGGTCGATTCCTTGATGAGGAGGGTGGTAGCGAACTCCATGTGACGGCAGACATCGACAGGCTGGAACGAGAGATGCTGGAGTTGGGGCCCGAGGATGGCAAGCTCATCAGGCAGTTGTGTCAGGCCGTGCGAAAGTGTGCCGAGTTCCCCATGCCGGTGCTGGCCCCCACGGATCTTATGGGCTTCGGCGAGCGCATGCGTTTTTATACCAAAATGCTTCCATTTATACCTACTTTGGCTAAATTTATGAAGCCAATGGATGAGTTCTGTGGAAGATTCAAAAGTGACAAACTTAAGATGTTCCTTCCTATGCTCTTCGTGCCCGAGATGCCGGTGTTGTTCGGCATCATCTTGCTCTCCCAGCTGCAGAAAGGGCAACTGGCAGGCTATCGTGGAGGCTCTCTGCTCTTCGCACAGCGGATGGCGAAGCGCTACCAGGGACTGGGAGGAGACTTGAGACTCAAGAGCAAGGTGCAGCGGGTAATGGTCAAGGAGCAGAAGGCCGTTGGCGTTGTGCTGGATGATGGGTCAGAGGTTGAAGCCGACATTGTGGTTTCTGCTGCCGACGGCCACTCGACCATAGTGGAGATGCTGGGAGGCGGGTTCACAGACGAGAAGATCAAACATATATACAAACACTGGCCACGATTCACGCCAATATGTATGATCACATACGGTGTCAACAATGATCTCGGGGGTGGTGTAGAGGCCACCTCTATGGTGACTCAAGAAGAAATTCGCTGCACAGGCCGCACCTCCAACAAGCTCCACTTCAGGAGCTTCCACCATGACCAGGGGCTGGCACCCGAAGGCCACTCCATTGTTCAGGTCATCGTCGAGGCCGAGTGGAGCTACTGGAAGGGTCTTGCGTCGGACCGGCCGGCCTACGATGCGGCCAAAGAGAAGCTGGCCGAGGAGATTCTGGGGGTGCTTTCGCCGATTATTCCTGGCATGAAGGGCAATGTTGAGATGGTGGATGTGGCCACCCCATACACGACTTGGCGATACACGCTGAATCAGAACGGCTACTATGAAGGTTTCTTGATGACTCCCGAGGCCTTCCGGAATCCGCCGCCCAAGACTCTGCCGGGACTGGGGGGCTTCCATATGGTGGGGCAGTGGGTAGAACCGGGCGGTGGTATTCCACCATGCCTCTTTGGACCAAGGCATCTCGTCATGAGGTTGTGTCGTGACGCCAAGCGTGAGTTCGTCTCCAACCTGCCCTGATTTGCGTCCTGGTTTCTGGAATGAAGGTCACTGGTTCAGGTTGCAGCAAGGGCAGTTCTCATTACTTTACGGGGCAGGCGGTGGGCGAGAGCTGGCCGCAGGCCACGTCGAGGGGTAGGCTCCCGTCAACGGTGAGAGTTGGCAGAGGGCCCTTCGATGGGTAGGCGATAACGGATGGGCGGGCGGCCTGAGTGGGGCTCGCTGGTTTGGTGTTGGGGGTTCATTCTTGGGGGTTCTTTGCCGGAGGAGGCCATTGTGAGCAGTGCGGGAAGAGACGACATTCTGAACGATATTCCGCCCCTGATGGAAGACGAGCATAACGAGACGGAAGGCTTAGGCCAGAAGCCTGGCTACGAGGTTGTGGATGAGCGGGAGGAGGCCGGCGAGGCGGAGTTCGAGGCTGGCGAGGAGTCGGGTTATGCTGGTGATGGAGAGGCGGCCCAGGACGAACAGGGGGAGGAAGGGGGCGAAGAGGACGTGGGGGAGGGCTCGGGTGGGGGCAACAATGACAGCGAGACGATAATCCGTGGCATGGAGCGGACGCTGTTGACGATGCGCGATCGTAACCTGGAGTTGGAGAGTCGTTTGGCGCAGGTTCTGCAGTCGTACCGAAATCTGGAGGAAGAGACCTCCCGCGTCAGGGAGCGACTGGAGCGGGACAGGGTGAGGCGGTTGGCCCTGGAGAAGCAGAAGCTCTTCTCCGGACTTCTGGAGCCCCTGGACAATCTTGATCGAAGTCTGACTGCATCGGGGTCCGAGAGTGACACTCCACTGGCCGCTGGTGTGAGGCTGGTGTGGCGCCAAATGATCGAGGTATTCCGGGCATCGGGGTTGGAGCGGTTCGAGCCCAAGGGTGAGCCCTTCGACCCGGAGCAGCATGATGCACTGGGAATGATAGCGGCAGCGGAAGAGCTGGATGGCCGGGTGGCCCAGGTAGAGCTGGCCGGATACCGCCTTGATGGAGAGTTGCTGCGTCCGGCCCGGGTACTGGTTGGCCGCAAGGGGTGAGTTGGGGCTCGACGATTCCAATCAAGTACACTCTGTGGTGGGGATGAGGCCGGAATTCGGCGCCGATGCCCACGGCAGGCGTTTCTCTTTTGAAGTAGTGGCGATGCACGCTATAATGGCCGCCTTGTTTGTTGGCGGAGTGCAGCACGAGGCTGCTTCCCCTGTCGTGGCGCTGGCGAGGGTACGGATGAAGCGAGTTATCCTTTGGTCGTTTTTGGCACTGGTTTTCGTGGGTTGCGGTTCTGATTCGGGTGGTGGCGACGCCAAGCCCCAGGGTGATACGGCGCCGGACGGTGCTGCTGATGCCGCTACAGACATGCTCCAGGGTGATCAAGACCCGCAGGATGCAGCTGGGGATATGGGAAAGGATGGGACCGTGATCCCAGATATGATCGACGACCACGGCGGTGAGATGTGGATCCCCCCCGACGTCGACATCTCCGTTCCGGATACCGATTCGACAACGGGGCCGGATTACACCACGGACTTGGACATACCTGAGCAGTTCGCTATCCAGCTTGTTTCGCCCGACGATGGCGCCGAAGTGACCGGAAGCATCGTGGTGAAGGTGATTCCGGTAGGGGTTGAGGAGCTTCGTGTGGACACCCTGAAGGTCTTTCTGGACAACCAGGAGGTATTCCGGGATGCCAAGCTCCCCACGGGGTTTGTGCTGGACACAAGAAAGCACCAGCTATCCTCTGCGACTCTGAGGGCCGAGGCCAGAATCGGACCCAAGAGTGCCGAGGACTCGCGCTCCATCGTACTGAACAATCCCACCTGGGACCTGAAGCGAGCCTATTCCGTTGAGTACCGATACAAGAACGGAGAAGAGGTGAGCCTGTTCGTTGAGACGGGCAAGCCTGGCATGGATATCACCGCAGATCTGAGCAGCATCGACTCCGAATTCGAGCCCGGGGACGAGGAGGTATACGAAATCGGCGGTGGCAAGTATATGATTAACTACACCCTCTCAATGGACAATACTGTTGTAGATGGTGTATATAATGTATCAGTTACAGTGTCTGATGGGCAGCATACGCAAGATTTTCCTCATATGGAGTTGGCGCTGAACAACCGGCCAACTCTGCCCATTCGAGTAGCCAGGGGTATCTTTGTTGCATCGGACGCCCCGGCGACGACGCAGGATTGGGAGCAGCAGCCTGTGAGCCTGGTTTACGGTTCTGAGTTCATCATCACGGGCGGCACGGCAAGCGTGAGCGCCGATTTCAGCACCTATCCTTTCCCCAAGGAGATTGTTGGAATCATCGTTGGCGCCGATGGCTGGGCCGGGCACTACGTTGTTCCGCTGGAGGGCAGTCTTGGTGACGAGGAGTTGATGGTCTTCATGCGGGTCTTCCTGGATGGCGAGACGGTCCCCTCGAAGCTGCCTTTGAAGATCGGGGTCAAGGATGTTCGAGGGCGGATTTCGGCCTACAAGACTCACCAGCTATCGGTGCAGTCGGTGGGATCCGGGGATATTCAGGTGAGCATCTCCTGGGACACGGAGACCGACGTGGACCTGCATGTCGTGGAGCCAGGCGGGTGCGAGCTTTACTACGGGCACAAACAGTGCGTCTCTGGTGGCTGGCTGGATCTTGACTCCAACCCGGCGTGCAGCATCGATCACATCAAGAATGAGAACGTATTCTGGCCCGACGGCAAGGCGCCGGTGGGCACCTACACCGTCAGGGTGGACTTCTACGAGGACTGTGATTACCAGGGTGCCAACTACACCGTCACGGTGCACTATTGCGGCGAGCTGGAGACTTTCCAGGGGAGTTTCGCTCCGGGCACATCCACAAGCGGCGGGGCCGGTTCCGGGGTCCAGGTGACGCAGTTCAACAACGACAATTGCGGGCGCCTGCTTAGAGGCCGAGTGCGGTACGAGGATCGGGCTTTCGACCAGCGGGGATTCTCTGGCTCCACGTGGCGTCCGGTTCGTTACGCCACCCTGGAGGTCAAGAGAGCTTCGGACAACACGGTGCTGGCCACGGGCTATACCGACCGTGACGGCAACTACGAGGTTCAGTTCTCCAACAAGGGTGCTCCCGGCATCTACATTACGGCCCGGGCGCAGACCAATTTTGAGGAGGGCCTCAGAGAGATCGCCGTCATGAACCATCCGAAGTTCAAACAGCTTTACGGGGTCTCCTCACAGGTCATCAACGAGGTTGAAGCAGAGTCTCCAATTCTGAATCTGGACATTCCCGAGGTGGTGGGCGCTGGCGCCTTCAACATTTTTGACGTTGCCATTGACGGCTACGACCTGATCAGGCTCATGACCGGTGCCGATCTGGGCCTGCTGAACATCTACTGGGCCACGGGTGCGGATACAACGGACACTCTCTTCTGCGCCAAGTACCTGTACGACACTGGCGTATGCTCTGAGTACATGGCTCTATCGGTCCAGGGCAAAGATACGGACCGTGATGAGTACGACGACATGGTCATTCTCAAAGAATTCTTCAAGTTTGCTTTGGCCAGAGTCTCTGTTGACAACAACCCTGGCGGCGGTCACGACGGCACCAGGGACGATCCACGCAAGGCATGGACTGAGGGCGTTTCCACATTCTTTGCCTGCGATGTGTTGAGGGACAAGCACTTCGTGAACAGCCGGCCTTTCGGAGTCTTTCTTGTTGACGACATTGAGACCAGCGAGTCGCCCTTCGGCTTCAAGACGGAGAACGGGATGATGAGCGGCCTGCTGTCGGAGTATCTGGTCTCGTCGGTGCTGTGGGACATGGTTGACAGCGGCGACGCCGAAGCCCATGACGCCGTGCACGGCCGAAGGCTGGCTGTGTTCGACTCCATATTCTCATACTTCAAGAGCCAGCATTTTGTTGACCGAGGGGTGCCTGGGGTGGACTTGGTTGATTTCCTGGACGGCTGGTTCTGCCGTGGCTGGAGCAGCAAGCCCGGGGTCACTTCGTTGCTGGAGCACGCTGAGTTTCCGTTTGACTTCCAGGGCCCCGCTGCCTGCATTCATTAGTGTATTTCGAGTAATATGTCTGCACTAGATTCTGAACTATCAAGATTAAATCCTCCTCAGAGGGATGCCGTTTTTCACAACGGCGGACCGATGCTGGTGCTGGCCGGTGCCGGCAGCGGTAAGACCAGGGTCATCACATGCCGTGTGGCCCGGTTGCTGAGGGAAGGGGTTTCTCCGGATCGGATACTGGCTGTTACCTTCACGAACAAGGCTTCCCGGGAGATGGCCGAGCGTGTGAGGCGGCTGACGGGTCCGGATCTGGCAGCACAGCTCTTTGTCTCAACCTTCCACTCCTTTGGCTTGTGGCTGGTGCGGCGATTCGCCAAGCAGATGGGCGTGGATGTTGGATGCCAGGTGATGGATGAGGCTGACCGCAGCGCCATGATTCGGCAGATTCGGCAGGAGTTGAACATCACGGAGCGGGAGATTTCCGCCGACGAGCTATCTGCCTTTCTGATGAGGGTCAAGGGCTTGGGCGAGGATGCCGTGGAGGTCGGGCGCTCCTTCGGCTATGTCAAATCGGCCCATTTTGAGGATTTTTATAATCAGTACCGTGAACGACTGAAACTAGCTCGGTGTCTGGATTTTGACGATTTGATACTGATGCCGGTTAAGATTCTTTCTGCCAATAGTGAATTGAAAGCTAAAGTTTCGTCGATGTTCGACTATGTTATGGTCGACGAGTATCAGGACACGAACCTGCTGCAGTTCCAGCTTCTGGAGTCTCTGGTGGACCAACGGCGGAATTTGGCCGTGGTTGGTGACGATGACCAGTCCATCTACGGCTGGAGGGGTGCCAGAATCGAGAACATTCTGGAGTTCGACAAGCACTTCCAGGGTGCCAGGGTTATTAAGCTCACACAGAACTACCGGTCGGAGCAGAACATTCTTGGGATCGCCAACGCCCTCATTTCCCACAACACCAAGCGGCACAGCAAGGAGCTGTGGACGAAGAATCGGATGTCGGTGCCCGTGAAACGCACGGTATGCGAGAACGACAAGGAGGAGGCGACGGCCATTACCCGCAAGGTCAAGAGCTGGTTTGCCGAGGGGCTGCCTCCCGACGAGATCGCCGTGCTCTACCGGACCAAGGGGCAGGCCCGTGCGTTGCAGGAGGCCTTCAGGCTGGCATCCATCGGATATCGAGTTGTGGGCTCGTTCGACTTCTTCGACAGGAAAGAGATCCGGGATTTGATGGCCTATTTGCGACTGGCCGCGAACCCCGCTGACGAGGCTTCGTTCCGCCGTGTTATCAACTACCCGGTTCGTGGGGTTGGTCTGGCCACCATGCAGCGCATTGACCAGCAGAGGCGCAAAGGTCTCAGCGTTATCGATGCGGCCAGGCGCATGATGGATGAGGAGGGCAGTTCATTGCCTCCAAAAACGGCCAGGGCCCTTGGGGAGTTCCTGGGCCTGATGAAAGAGGCTAACGAGAGGCTGGCGGTTCTTTCTGGCGATGCCATGGTCCACTACTGCGAGTCGCTGCTCTTGCGGTCGGGGATGAAGGAGGATCTGCTGGCCAGGGAGGGGCATGCGTGGCAGTCGGTTCAGGGGCTCATGGGGATGATGCGCAAGGCGGTTCACGATGGTCTTTGCCACAACCTCGAGGGTTTCCTGGAGAGGCTGGCATTGCAGCAGAACGAGGCAGACTTCGGTTCTGGCGAGAGCAAGGACAAACTGGTCACGCTCATGACTGTGCATGCTTCCAAGGGGCTTGAGTTTCAGGCGGTTATCGTGGCCGGGATGGTGGACCAGCTTTTCCCCCACGCCAAGTCGGCCCCCGATGAGGCTGGAATCGAGGAGGAGCGCAGGCTCTTCTACGTTGCTATCACCAGGGCCAAGCGCTATCTGATTCTCTCCAGCTTCAGAAACCGTGAGGAGCGGGGGGAGATGCACAGGTACAAGCTCTCCAGGTTCATCCACGAGATACCGTCGGAGTTGATGGAGGAGACCCAGGCCGAGGGGGTTGTCTCCAGAGAGGACGCCCTTGCGATCTTCGAGAGTTTTGAGTCACTTACCAAGAAATAATGGCGCAAACAGAGCCCTGGATCTACGCATCGTTGCTGGGAACCATTATGATCCTGCTGCCTGACTGGTGCAAGGCCTGCTTCTGGCCAGAGCGCCGTCAAGTGTGTGTCAGAATTATTGGCGAGTTGAAGAGAGAGGTGGGCGGGGTGCTGTAGTACTACTTGCGGCTCTTGCGAAGGCTTGGCAGGTACTCACCAGGTCCGATGTAGACAGTGTCTTCTCTTCGGACGATCTTGACCTGAGCGGCCATCTTTCTTCGCACGACGTACAGGGCCGTAAGCTTGGATACGGCCTTCTTCTCTGATTCGAACTTGAGTGCTACGGGTTCCGATTCAGCCTTCTTGAGGAGTACCTGGTTGTGCCCATAGGTCGATCTCCGTCCATTGGACGCCAATACTCCCTGAAAGTCCTCCAGCGAAATGCTCTTAATTTCCATGTCTAGCTCCCTCCGTTTGAAAAAGAAGATCCGTGGGGAGGATGATTAGGCCCTCCGGTGCTCATTGTCAATACCTTTTTTTACCGAATCGGCCTTCACTTGTTCTCGCTACCCACCGGACTGGAAGTTTATGGCGCTATCTAATGGTTTATTGCGGCCAGATTCGGCCCTGATGGTGAGCGTTTATTTCCGTTTCTGTGCCTTCCCTGCTGTTTCCTGGCCCACTGAGCAAGGCCAAAGCTCCTCTGGGTTTTCCCTTGTAGGAATCCAGCGCCGTTGCTAAGGTCTGCGGGTTCAAGATTGCCTTTTCGGGGGGGGATAACCATGCAGAGAGTATCTCGGTTTCTGTTTATCGTGGGGCTGTTGCTGGCAGTGATTCCGGGCATCGGAGAAGCCAGAGGAGCAGCATCCAAGGTGTCTGGTGGAGCCATAGCGAATCCGGCGGTTTATGTCTTTGTGGACGTCAAGACGGCATGGAATGCTGTGATGGGGCCACTGGAGAAGCTGGCTGTTGATCCCGCAGTGGTGAAGAGCGGTCTCTTGGGGGAGCAGCTGAATTTTGTGGTTGAGGAGGTCCGGACTCAAATAACGAAGCCATTGTTGAGGGAGGTTGGGCTCAATGTGCTCCAGGACATATCCACGGTGACGGTCAGTGTCTCCATGGTAGATGGGAAGCTGCAGTTTCTCATGGTGGTCTCGGGCAACTTCGAGAACACGGGCATAAGGGCAGCGCTGGCTGAGGCACCGGGGCGAGTGGAGGTGGTTAATTCCAAGGAGTTGAGAATCGGAGAGGGAGACTTCGGGGGCCCATTTGCGTTCCAACCTGCCGTCTTCTACACGGGCAAAGACCTTGTGGTTGGTGATATCGATTCGGTGAAGGCCGCTGCCATGGCCAAGAACTTCAAGGCCGGCAAGGTGGCTGGGCTGCCCAAGGCCGCTTCGATGTCCAAGGCTGCGGGCATCGGCTATGTGAACTGGAACATCTTGCGAGCCATCGGTCTGGTGCAAAGCATGGGCCTTGGCCGTGAGTGGACCGATTTTCTGGCCCGGACTGATGAGTGGGTGGTGGCCCTATCGGAGCGAGAGATTGTTCTGTGGGAGAGGCTGAACGACGACGTTCGGGGGCAGGCCATGTTGGACCTGGCGTCGGGCGTAAACCAGATGTTGAGTGCTGCGCCCTACGTTGCGAGGGGATTGGGGCTTGGCCTGCTGGGCATCGCCTCTATTGCTCCCGAGGAGATTCCCGAAGAGTTCTCTGGGCTACTGCGCGACCGAAAGGGATTCCTCAAACTGGTAGAGACCATGGCCGGAATGGCCAAGGCATCGGGCAAGGTCTCTTTCAAGAAGGGTGTCTTCGAGTGGAGGATTTCGGGCAGCATGGGGATCTCGGTGCTGTTGGGTGCTGGCGCCTATATGTTTCTGGGGATTCGGACTTCCAGCGAGAAATATCCATCGGAGTATCCTGGCGAATGGCACGAGGGCCCCGATGGGCAGGATCTAAACGAGCAGTATCGTGAAGAGGAGGGCTATCCCGGTGGGGTGGTCCGGCCAGAAGAAGAGGCTCCCATGGAAATCCCGGAGAAGTCTGAGTGAGTGAGGGAGGAGGGGGGCTGTGCAGTATCTGCCCGTGATTGGCGCACCCGTTCCGAACTCCGAGAGGATCGTCGCTGCGCCAATCTAAAGCTTGCGAACGGGGGCGGTTTGGGCTAAATCAACTTCCGTATGCCCTGTTGGCGTCGTGCCCCAGTCGGGAGGCCGGTTGTCTTATTGAGGGCTGGTTGAGCGTTGATGCCTGGCACTCCGGTGCTTGGTTTGATAGACCGTGTGGGTAGTTCTCATTGGAGGGATTTCATGGCGGACAAGTCGTTCGAGTTGAGGGTTTACACGTTCATTGACAGCCTGCAGCCCAGGCTTGCTCAGTATATCGCCAAAGAGAACAGGGTTTATGACCCTGCCGAGTACGACGCTTCGCTCTTCGTAGAGTTGGCTCCTGCCATGGAGATCCACCGCATGATCGACCTGGTGCTGAAGCGGACGAAGGTTCGGCTTGGTACGCTGGTCACCGAGCGCCAGTACGGCTTGATGGAAGTTCACCATCCGGATCAGGGCGAGGTAATCGAGGCTGGCAGAATCGTTCTCCAGGAGACGGGGCTTACTCTGGCCAATCGATCGGAGGTCAAGATCCTCCAGAACCACATCATTCGTGGTGTGGAGCAGGACCACGCCATTGCCATCACGGGTCTCTCCAGGGGCGACATGTGCCTGGCCGGGGATTCGCTGCTCATAATGGAAACCAACCCAGCAGCTTACCTCGCCATTGCCTGTAATGAGGCGCTCAAAGCAGCGAGGGTCAAGCTCTCCATGGTCCAACCGTGGGGTGCTACGGGCAGGTTGATTCTGACGGGCCCCGAGTCCGAAATTGACTCGGCGCAAGAGGCTGCCATGAGCATCCTCAACCGGTTGAACCAGGAACGATCCTCTTCCAAGTAGAAGAACTGAGAGATTCGAAGTCGCCGGTCAGATTTCGCTCCTCTTGCCCGCTTCCTCTTCACCATTTCGAGCTTGAAGCTGATTTGCGCCGTTGCCTTCTGCGCAACATTTTTTGACCGCTTCGGGCCCCGCCATTAGAATGTGCCGTGACCCAATGGGGTGGAGGTTTCTCATGGCCCGATTTTTCTTGAGCGTCCTTGTTGTCATGGCCCTTTCGGCCTGCGAGCGAGATTTTGAAGCTGGCACCGGTTATGGTCCCAAACCAGGCTATTCCACCGCCGGGCAGAGCTACGGAAACAGCGGCGGCCTCATCGCCGTTGACGAAGTAGTAGAGGAGACCTCGGTGGTAGACAAAGAGGACACCTCCGTGACTAAGGACAACGTCACGCCGCCCACGGATACCGCTGGCGGTGACCTGGGCTGTACCGGGACGACCTCTTACTGCGAGTGCATGGCCGTCAGTGCCAACGACGAGTACTGCTCCTGCTTGGAGACCGAAGAGGTCGACCACGCCGGCCAGCCCTTCTGGTGCACCTGCAACATCATGGTGTGTGGTGATAACCCCAACGAAAGCTTCAGGGACGCCTACCTGACCACCTGCATCGAGTACTACGCCTCCATCTGCCTCTAAGCCTCGGTCCGTTTACCTGATCGGTGCTCCAGCAGCCCGCATATCGGTGACCGTCCTGCTGCAAATCAGCTACCCAGTGGCATAGCCGCACCGCCAATCACCTCTCCCGCCGGGAGAGGTCGGCCCCAAAGGGGCCGGGTGAGGGCCGGGACGGGTGAGGGCTGGCGATTTGCCCTGCTCACTGTTATGATAGCGGCCTCTTTGGTGAGCTTTTCGGGGCCCTGGCCCCAATTGGACTGTGGAGTTGCACATGGCAAGCAATGGCCTGCTCGAAGCTGTTTTCGGGCGCATTTCGTTTCAGATGCGACGTGGAGGGGCGCTGGTAGTTCTGGCTGCAGCCACCCTGACGCTGGCGGCCCTGGCCCCTATCGCACCGGCATTGGCTGACGGCATGGTTACATACCACATGGAGGTGGCCCAGGCTGAAGGCAGCACGCCATCGGCGACTGCCCAGCGAGCGGTGCTCTGGTTCAGGGATGGCAGTTGGGATGTGATGATTCAGCCTATGTTCGAACGAAAGGCCGGTGCGGCCGCCTGGATTGTGCCCTTTCCGGTGGTACCCAAAGTGTCGGATGCCAACGCCGGGCTTTTTGATGCTTTGGAGCGCCTGACCTCTCCCGTTTTCGTACCCTTCTGTTATGAAGAGGAGCCCTCCAGTGGGTGGTTCGGTTGTGCAGGTTCCGCCGACACGAAGGGTGATGGCAGCGGTTCCCGTGCGGCCAAGGCAGAGAGCGATGTCAAGGTCTGGGGCTCTGGTACCACAGAGCAATTCGAGTATGTCGTGCTCTCGGCTCAGGGCAGTGCCGCTCTGGTGGAGTGGCTGGAGAAGGAAGGCTACGTCGTTCCTTCCGGCATCACCGACAAGCCCACGATTCTTGATGGTTCCTTCGTATTTGCCGGCAAGCTTCTTCCAGACCTCGACCCGAAACTGCCCATCAAGCCTCTGACTTTCCGCCTGGAGGGGCTTGACTATGAAGAGGCCATCTACCCCATGAAGCTCACAGCTCTTGCGGCACCCCAGGCGGGACTTGAGCTGATACTGTGGGTTGTCTCTCCCGTGGAGAAGGATCCCCTTGTCACCGCCTCGGTGGACTGGTTGCCTATGCCCGTGGGGCAGATGCTTAACAAGAGCCAGTGGGACGATGGGCTGGCGGCTGTTCGAAAGGGCTTCACCCCACGGGGGGGCCTTGTGGTTGAGTACTATGACCGAATCATGGGGGGGTTGGGCAGCAATCAACTCTTCACCCGTGAGTTGAGAATGCCGGTGTTCAGCTATTCTTACGTAACCCCTGAATCGGTTGGACTGGAACTGCCTGAGTCCTGGCCTGATGAGATCGTGGCCATGGCCGAGGGGAAGTATGGTGTTACCAGATTTTCCGGGGTGCTCAAGGCCGAGGCCATGGTAACCGACATCACCTTCAAGCGTTGGCCCTCGGGGCTCAAGCTGCTTGAGAACATTTTCTACGAGAAGCTGCCTTGTTCCGACATTGATGGAGAGGTAGAGAGCGGTGGCTTAGCCAGCCGAAGCGGCAAAGCCGCTGCCGTTTTGGTACTGCTTGGAATCCTATCATCGCTCTTGGTTGTTTTCCGAAGGTTCCGATAAGGATCGCCCATTCATAGCAGTGAAGCTACCAGTCCAGCTATCATCGATAATATTACCCAAATAGTCATTACAGCGAATGCCCAGTCTTTTTGTTTCATAAACATATAAGCTGAAGCAAACACACGAATGGCTGGAGTACACAGAAGAACTATAATTCCAAGAGTTATCAGTTTACCAGGGCAGATAAGGGATTGGCTGGCACCATCCATGGCCCCGTCGTGGGCACCGGCCAGTGCTACCAGATCGGGACCGTCATCCCCTGAAGAAGCTGAAAGGTGACGGACAAGAAACCAGATGAGCCCGGAAGAGATGATAATGGCGCTGGCAACCACTCCGCTTCTGAGAATCCTGGAGATGATAAGCTCCATCACTGAATTCCTTTCATTAGCATCTGGGCCGCAACCAGGCATATTACAACGAAGAAGACGACTCTAAGCCAGGAGCCCTTTATGTGGGTAAGCAGTCGTGCACCGGCGAAAGAACCGGCCAGCACTCCCAGGGCAACGGGGCCGGCAACCTGGGGCAAGATGTCCCCTCTGGCCAGGTATATAGCTGCTCCTGTTGTTGCTGTTACGCCTATCATGAAATTGCTTGTAGCGCTGGATGCTTTTATGGGAAGTTTCATAAGGAGATCCATTGCTGGAACCTTGAGGGCGCCGGAGCCTATGCCAAGCAGTCCTGAGGCAACGCCGGCCGCTACCATGATGAGCCAAGCTGGCTTTGCACCGTAGACCTTGTAGGGTCGGGTTTTGCCATCAGGCATGGGGAGAGAGCCGGCCAGGTCGAGTCGAACGGCGAGGGGGTCGTCGGGCAGGTCCGGATTGGAGCGGTCGGAGCGTTTCTTCAGCATCATGACCGACGACACGGCCAGGAAGCTTCCAAACAGCAGGTAAAGCCAGCGAGCCTCGACGAACCCCGCCGCCAGAGCGCCGACCAGGGCACCTGTTGCCGTCCCCGTTTCCAGGAACATGGCCACCCGGATGTTAGTGAGGCGGTCTCTTACGTAGGCCGCGGCAGCACCGCTGGAGGTAGCGATGAGGCAGACCATGCTGGCACCGATTGCATAGCGGATTTCGAGCCCGAAGCCCAGGGTCAGGGCTGGGACCACGATAAGGCCACCGCCCAGGCCCAGGAGAGAGCCAAAGAGCCCAGCGGCGAAGGAGACAAATAGGTAACCCACAAGGGTCAAGAGCAGTTCCAAGGCTAATATCCGCTATCAAGTGGGGAGGTGCCCCGTTAGAAATCTCAGCTAACGCAGAGGGCCATGCATTCCATGGCAGCGGGGCATCCTTCGGGTTGGCCCCCGCACTTCTCCTCGACACACTCCATGACATCGACAATTTGCTGGGCCGCTGCGGGGGTAGTTTGGAGGATGCACTGTGAGAAGCACTGACCCTCTTCGTCTTCGCCCTGGCCGTTGCAGGTCTGGAGACATGAGAGGGCCTCCTGGCAGCCGGCGGTACCGCTGCCTCCAATACAGAGCACCATTGGACCGAAGCAGGGTTCTTCCCCGCAGCCGAACATATCTTTCATGCCATTGACGGCCTCCTGGCTGGTTTGGGCCATGCACTGGATGGCGCAGCCTGCATTGTCCTCGCCGCAGAGGTTGAGGCACTGGACGGTTTCACCGCATGTGGCGCTGCCACTGCCGCCGACACAATCAGCTATGGCGGTAAAGGTCTGGTTGCCGTTTTCTTCGGGCGTTATGAAGAGGATGACCAGAAGCTCCAGTGCTGCCTCGCTGGCGGTGCTGATGCAGGCTTCCATGCACTCCGGTCCATCTTCCTCCTGGCAGAGGGATGTGCATTCGAGGACTTCGCCGCACTCTGCGGTGCCCTCACCGCCGACACAATGGAACCACTCCATGTTGCACTGCTGGCCGATGCACTCACCGAATTGGGGGTCGGGCAGGTTACTGCAGTTGTCGGCGATACAGGTTTTGATGGAGTTGATCTCGTTGGTTGCCTTGGGACCGAGGGCCAGGGATGCGCAGGCGGGGCAGTCCGCCAGGGGGTCGCACATGGCCTCACGCATGCACATGACGTAGTCGTAGCACGTTACGGCCTCGGGCAGGGTATCGGGCGTGGTGTCAGGGGTTGCGTCGAGGTCTTCAGGCAGCAGATCCTGGTCTGTGTCCGGAACGAGGTCTTCCAGAGGGTCATGGTCGGTCAGCATGTCGGTGGGGGTCATGTCAGCGGCTGAGTCCGGATCGACGAGATCGCCCGATTGGCCATCTTCGACCGAGTCGTTCTGCAGCTGGTCGTGGCTGGTATCGGCGCCTTTCTGGTCCTCTTGGGTGGAGTCGTAGACAAGGTCAACAACGGGTTCAACGTCGCTGGACCCGGAGCAGGCCGCAGCAAACAGGCTCAATGCCGCAAGTATGAAGAGTCTGGTCATGGGGGAACCTCCGAAAATTGTGGCCTGAGTATACGGCTGGGGCTGGTCTGGCGTCAACTTTGGGACCTACGGTTCTGGTTGGCTGGGAATTGTGGCGCCCTCCTGGTTGGGAGTGGCATGGTTGGCGCCGGTTGTTGGAGAGGCGAAGCGGGCCGCTTTCTCGTTGCTCAGATGGGGGGCGGTGAGCTATCATGCGGGTCGCAGGAATGAAGATCGCTGGTTTACTAAGACCGAGGTCTGAAATGGTAAAGAATCCCAGAGTACAGTTTTATCTTCCGAAGAGTGTTGCCGACGCTATGCGGCTGAAGCAGGAATTTGGGGAGAGCGTAGAGTTTGTGGGAGGCGGAACGGATCTGGTGTTGAAGCTGCGGCGTGGAGTTAAGACCCCCATCGGGCTAATTCAGCTGCCTCACTGCTCCGGCCCTGTTTGCTGGGTTGAAGATGGATTTGTTCGCATCTCTGCTCTGTGCACCATCACCGAGTTGGTTGGAGACGTAGTTCTGGGGCAGCAGGTGCCGCTGCTGCGTGAAGCGCTGGGGCGAATCGGGTCTCCACAGATCAGGAACATCTCCACACTTGGGGGCAATCTGGTCAATGCATGTCCGGCTTGTGACAGTGCTCCAGCCTTGCTGGCTTACGGGGCCTCGGTGAAGTTGGAGACGATACAGGGACATCGAGTTCTTCCTGTGGAGCGTTTCTTTGCCGGGCCAAGCAAGACAGAGATTCACGATAACGAGTTGTTGACTGAGATTCACATTCCTGTTCCTGAGAGAGTGGGGGAACACACCTTCTTCTACAAGTTCGGGCCCAGGGGTTCGAATGTTATTGCCTCGGCGAATCTTGCGGTGAGGGTGGTGGTTGCTGAGTCGAGGGTATCGTCGGTGAGGCTGGCGGCGGGCTCTATTGCACCGGTGCCCAGCAGGCTGCGGAACGTTGAGAACATACTGTTGCGGCGCTCTCTTGACGAGCTTGACACCATTCAGATGAAAGCGGAAATAACGAAGCTATTGACCAAGGATATATCACCCATTTCTGATATACGTGGCAGTCGTTGGTACAAGAGCAAGGCTATTGAGATGGCCATCTTCAGAGTCTTGGAGGACCTTTCTGCTCTCAGACAGCAGGCTAGCGAGGCATAAGCACCATGAGACCGATTCAATTCCAGCTTAACGGTAAGCAGGTCTCGGCCGAGGTGGCCGCCAAGGACCGCCTTGTAGACCTGTTGCGGAACGTATTTACTTGCACCGAGGTGAAGGAGGGGTGTGGCGAGGGGGAGTGTGGTGCCTGCACGGTGCTGCTGGACGGGCGTCCTGTAACGTCGTGCATACTGCTTGCCTGGCAGGTATCCGGGCGAAGCATCGTCACGGTGAAGGGGCTTCCCGCTGCGGCATTGGATCGGATAGAGCGGGTAATGAAGGAGGAACACGCTGTTCAATGCGGCTTCTGCACGCCGGGGTTCGTGCTCTCCATCTATTCGCTGCTGAAGGAGAAGCGTCATCCTTCTCGGGAGGAGATTCAGCGCTCGCTCTCGGGCCATCTGTGCCGCTGTACGGGGTACGAGGCCATCTTCCGTGCTGTTGAACGCCTGGCAGCGGAAGGAGGGATGCCATGAGTCCCATGGAGCCAAGAGTAGTGGGTGCCAGGGTGCCCAGGGTGGATTCTTGCGACAAGATTCGGGGGAGCGCCAAGTATATTGATGACTTCAACTATCGTGGGACATTGCATGTCGCTGTTGTAACTTCGACCCAGCCTCATGCTGATATTTTATACATTAATCCAGCTCCGGCCTTGGACGTTGCTGGTGTGGTCAGGGTAATAGTTGCCAAGGATATTCCTGGGCAAAATCAGGTGGGGTGCGTTTTCCCGGACCAGCCTCTGCTTCAGCATGAGCGGGTGAGGTTTGTAGGGGACCGAGTGGCTCTTGTTGTGGCTACCAGTGCGGCCATTGCCCGTGAAGCTGCTGCCAAAGTGGTTGTGGAGTACAGGGCTCTGCCTTCGGTTCATGATGTTTCCGAGGCTCTGTCTGACAGTGCGCCCAGGATTCAGGCCGGTGGCAATCTTATTGCACACCTCAAGGTGCGGCACGGGTCGGGGCTGGGCATTCACAGTGAGTCCGAGGTCATTGCCGAGCAGGAGTTCGAGGTCAACTACCAGGAGCACGCCTATCTGGAGCCTCAGGGGATGATGGCAGTGCCCAGCGGTCGTCTGGTTACGGTTTCAGGCAGCATGCAGGCTCCGGCGTATGTCCAGAGTGCGGTGGCGAGGGTTCTTGGCTACAACCTGGCGCAGGTGCGGGTGGTTCAGGCCACGACGGGCGGGGCGTTTGGGGGAAAGGAGGAGTATCCCAGCGAGGTGGCGTCATGCGTGGCGCTGGCGGCTGTTCTTACGGGTGCTCCATGCAAGTTGGTTTATACACGCCAGGAGGACATGCAGGTCACACCTAAGCGTCATAGAATGCGACTGCATTATAAGATTGGCGCTACTAAAGATGGGATAATAAAATCTGTTCATGCTACGATTCAGGTTGATGCCGGCGCCTATGCTGGCCTCTCCACGGTTGTGGCCGAGCGTGCCAACTCCAGCGCTACTGGGCCATATAAAGTACCAAATGTTCACATAGACACTCTGGTTGTTTATACCAACAATCTCCTTGGTGGAGCTTTCCGTGGTTTCGGCACGCCTCAGACGACGTTTGCCATGGAGAGCACCATGGATATTCTGGCCTGGAAGTTGGCCATGGACCCGGTGGAGCTTAGGCGCAAGAATCTGCTCCAGTTGGGCGACACTCTGATAACGGGGGCACCGTTACCTCCGTCTGCTCCATCCATGGAAGTTCTTGAGACGCTGTTGACCCGTTCTGACTACTACCGACTGAAGGCTGATGCCGAGAAGCACAATGAGACCAGCCGGTGGACCAAGCGTGGTGTGGGGCTGGCTCTGAACATGTACGGATGCTGCCTGCATGCCGGGGGCCAGCACATGGAGGGTTCCGGGGCCCTGGTTCAGGTTCGTTCCGACGGATCCGTAGAGGTAACAATTGGGGGCACGGAGCTTGGTCAGGGGGCGAATACTATGGCAGCGCAGATAGCTGCGCACACGTTGGGGGCACCCTTTGGCAATATTCGCACGTTGCAATCCGATACGGGGCTGGTGCCCGATTCCGGGCCGACGGTAGCTTCACGAACGACAATAATGAGCGGCAACGCCGTGTTGGATGCTGCCCGACAGATTCAGCAGAGGTTGGTGCAGTTTCTGGCGGGCATCTGGCGGGTTCCGGGCGAGACCATAGAGTTGGATGGGGGGATGTACCGTTCTGGAAATCGCTCCATACCATTTTCGGAACTTGTCCGGGAGGCTGGAAGAAACCGTGTGCATCTCACTGCATCGGGGTGGTACGCACCGCCGGAGAAGCCGTGGGACAAGGAGACAGGTCAGGGTGTTGCCTACGTGACTTACTGCTTTGCCGGCCATGTGGCCGACGTGGAGGTTGACGCCATGTCGGGGCTGGCCAGGGTGCGCAAGGTGTGGGCGGTGCATGATGTTGGCAAGGCAATAAACCCGGCGATGCTTGAAGGTCAGGCGCACGGAGGCATAGTTCAGGGGATGGGGTGGGCATTGTTCGAGAATCTGCAGCTGGACCACGGCAGGGTCTTGAACCCCGGGCTGGCGGACTATCTTATCCCCGGGGCAATGGACATTCCTGAGATGGATGTCTCCTGGATAGAGGATCCATACCCTGACGGTCCCTACGGGGCCAAGGGCATTGGTGAGCCGAGTCTCATAACCGTTCCTGCTGCGGTGGCTATTGCTGTTGGCCACGCCTGCAGTCGGACTCCAACCAGACTGCCTCTGGTTCCCGAGATGTTGCTGCGGTGGCTTCACGAGTGATTGTTCACTGATAACTCACTTGAAACTGATGGGGTTTGTGGTATAGGGCGGCTTGAGGGCTGGGCTTGTGGCTGTATCGCCTGGCTGTAGGGGCCGCAGATGTGGTCTGTGGGTTTGGAGGAGGTTGTGGGCTTGTCCTTTCGAGCAGTAGTGGCGCTGCTGTTGGTCCTCCCCGGTGGTGCAGTTGCGCTGGCGTCTGGTGGTGGGCCGGCCTTGCCATTGGAGGCAACATCCGATGCCGCTGCGGAAGGTGAAGCGACCACCGATTCTGATCAAGAGTCGGAGCTTGACGCCACAAGGACCGAATGGTCGTTGATTCCGGCTTTGGGGCGAAATACGGAGCAGGGGTTTCAGATTGGTGGGGTTTTCGTTTTCGCCGATTTTGACCCCGAGCACCACCCGTACCACTGGAGAACGGTCAACACCGCTGCGTTCAGTGTGAAGGAGACGCCCGATGGGGCATCGGTGCCCTGGAGTTCAGTGCTGACCCAGTGGGACGTTACGGGATTGACCCGGCATAACTTTAGAGTCACGGCTGAGGCAGCATTCAGCCGGACGGAGAACGAGGGATATTTCGGGCAGGGTATCACAGCGGACCCAAACGCCATTTCGAGAGACAGCACCCCGGACCCTGACCATCGATATCAATATCTTATTACAGAGCCAAGACTACGCTTTAATGGAAGTATGGCCCTGACTAAAAATCTGAGTTTATGGGCTGGAACATATATTAGATATATTGATATTGGTGTTTATGAAGGTAGTCGGTTGGAGTTGGATCTTGGTGCCGGCTCGGGGGTGGCAGGGGAGCGGATATTGGGGACGGAGCCTCACGGGCTATTTCAGGGAGCTGTGGGGTTGATGTGGGACACAAGGGACCACGAGACAGCGCCCAGCAGCGGGTTGTATGCCGAGTTGAGTCTGCGTGGCGCTTTTGCTTTGCCCGCGGAGCAAGAGATCATCTACGGGGGGGTGACGGCGAACCTTCGGGGCTATCTTTCTCTGGTGGATGACTGGCTGGTGTTGGCTGGTAGGGTGCTTACTGACGACACGTTCGGGAACGTGCCGTTTTACGAGTTGGCCAGGGGTGGGGCATTTCAGACGCTCTATTTGCTGGGTGGTGCTACGGGCCTTCGAGGGGTCTCCATTGGACGTTACGCCGGCAAGGTGCGAGTTGTTGCCAACACGGAGCTGCGGTTGATGTATCCGAGGTTCTGGATAGGTGGGCACCGGTTCAGACTTGGAAACGTTGCATTTGCGGATTTGGGGCGCATGTGGACCGACTGGTCCAGCGATCCTGTGCTGGATGGCAGTGGGTTGGGGTTACGATACGGCGTTGGCGGCGGCGTGAGGCTACAGTGGGGCGAGTCGGTCATGATTCGGGTCGACGTGGCCTACTCTCCCGAGGCCGACGCTGTGTACCCTCACTGGCCCGTGGTTACGTACGTCTGGTACGATCACACCTTCTGATTGTCACGATGAACACGGGTGGATAGATCAGGCCAATGGGCTTTCGGCTGACGGCGTTGGTTCAGGGCGGCTATGGGTTCTGCGGGGGCCTTACTGGCACCGCCTGCATCGAACCTCGTACAGCTCTTCGGCACCTTCGAGTACCCGCTCATTTGAGCAGACCTTGCGGACGTTTCTTATGGCGTTCAGGGAGCCGCATTTCTGGCAGACCGATGTGAGCCTGGTGACTTTCTCACTTTCGGGGATGAGCCCCAGGGTTGTCATGAAGGGCTCTTTCTTGTAGTCCTGGTCCAGGCCACTGGCCAGGACTATCTTGCCGTTGGAGGCCAGTGAGGAGAGGGCCTGGCTCAGGTTTTCGTCGCAGAACTGCACCTCGTCGACGCCCACGACGTCATATTGTTGCGCCAGCTCGATCATTGCTGAAGCGCATCGGGTTTTGTGGATATGTATGCCCTTATAGATGGGTCGTCTGCTATGAATGACGGGGGTCTCTTCCCGGTTGTCGCCTGAGAATAGAATCACCCTCTTACCCGCTCGGGCAAACCTCTCCAGTTCATGGAGGAGAAAGGAGGTCTTTCCGCTGAACATGGGACCGATAATAGTGTGAAGATATCCTTCCATTCTAACCTCCGCATAGCCATTTCTGCACTTTGCTATCTGTTGACTCCCGGTCAGCCGTTTAGGTTGTCCTCTTGTCGCCAAACTCGTTTTCGATATACTCCTTAACCTCTATCTTGGTATTCAGCTCTCTGTTTAATACTTTATCTTCTACCTTGCGCATAATAACACCGACCATTGGCCCCTGTTTGAATCCCAACTCTGCCAGCTCGCCGCCCGTTATCCAGTCAGAAAGGTGGAATGGATGTTCCAACAGTGCCCAATGCTCTACAGACAGTTTCTGCCACTGCTCGAGCCATTTGGGTTGCCACGCCAAACATATGATTCTGAATGTTTCTAGTGTCTTCGCTGCCTCGGGCGCCATGAGCATTTTCTTTACTGTTGCTGCTGGAAGTGACTTACTGTTGGCACACACAACGAGGTTCTTCAGGACGGCGCTAACTTCTTCGGCCAGTTGTTTTGATGAATTCAGTGCTCGCAGTATATCGAGAGCATACCTGGATGAGGCGTTGAAGGTTTCAGCGGGGTCAAGTGCACCCAGCCTCCGGCCTGACTGAGCCAGCAGCAGGCTCCATGCAACGGTCTCCTGGTCTGGTTTCAACCACTGCATGGTCAGGAGCGTTTCATGAAGGGCCGAGGGCCTTCTGCTCCCGAAGAGGGGCGACTGGTTGCGCAGAGATGCCACGTCGCCCAGCACTGTATCCAGCAGACCCGCTTTGTCCAACGTGGTGAAGGCCAGGTAGGGATTGCCTTGGGTGAGCATCATAGAGAGTTCGGAGCGGATGCGTTCTACGGAGACGCCACCCAGGTCGTTGGCCACTGCGCCCATGGCTTGGAGTGTGGATGAGGCTATTCGGAACCCCAGGCGGGCGTGGAATCGAACTGCCCTGAGCACTCGCAGCTTATCTTCCTGGAAGCGTTGGGCCGGGTCGCCCACGGCTCTGATAAGCCTGGCGGCTAAGTCCTTCCGGCCTTTGACGGGGTCATAGATTCGCCCTTGAACAGGGTCAAGGTACATGGCATTGATAGTGAAGTCTCGCCTTGAAGCGTCCTCTTTCTCGTGCGAGAAGCTTATACTTGATGGGTGGCGACCATCACTATAGCTGCCATCCTTCCTAAATGTGGCCACCTCCATCTGTTCGCCTTTATGGAGAACGATGATTACGCCAAAGGCCTTTCCTACTGGGATTGTTTGATTGAAGAGCCGCTCCACGTGATCCGGTTCGGCGCTTGTGGCTATATCTGCGTCCTTCGTACTTATTCCAAGCAACATGTCCCGAACACATCCACCAACCAGATAAGCTCGATGATTGTTTTGTTGCAGTATCTTTATAACCTCTACCCATGGCTGCTTCTCTGCCAATAGGTTTTGGACATAGCCCTTCATTGTTCATAGCCAGCTATATGTGTGTTTGGAAAGATGGTTTTAGCCTCTTCTAGGAAAACAGGAAGCTCTGCCTCTCTGTAACGCTCAGACAGATGGAACAGCTCCAGCCTGCCCACCTTGGCCTCTGCTGCCAGCGTCGCCGAAGCGGCAGCGGTCATGTGGCCCTTGTTCCAGGCCATCTGAGAGTCTCGGCCCAGAAAGTGGCTTTCGCAATAGAGTTGATCCGTACCACGGAGCCAATGGGCCAGGGGCTGAAGCTGGTCTGGTGCCAGACGGAAGTCTGTCAGGTAAGCGAGGCTCTCTTTTGGGGAGAGGCGCAGGATGGTGCTCCTGAGTGTGCCTGCGGTATATCGGCGGCCATCGAGGATGAACTCTGCGTGGTCCGGAACCTTCGGATTCTTCAGGTCTTTCAGCCAGGGCCCTTTGGTGAGTCCCATGGCCTCAACGGCCTTGGCGTCTACCAGAGGATGTGCCTTGTGCGTCAACTTATATGCGACACTGGGAATTATGTGGTCTAAGAAATAGACCTCAAGGGAAAACTCATCATTTTCCCTTATCACTCCTGCCTGACCTGTTTCGTTTTGATTATGTCTGACTTTGTATCCTTCTCTCACATAAAAATCTGACTTCTTACATGAGTTCTCCGATATCTCAGAAACACTCATAATTCCCGGCGAATCTTCGACCAGGTTCCAAACGAATCCCTGAAGGCGGTGTTGCAGAATGTCTATGGCACCAGGGGGGCCAAAGAGCTGAACCGGGACGGGTCCTCTGTGGAAATTGAATCTCAGAAAATGATCGAATCCACCTATATGATCAAAATGAAAATGAGAGAAACAAAGATGGTCTATCTTCTGAATATCTTTTCTTCCTAAGAAATCCAGGCAACTCATGCCGCAATCAAAGAGGAATCTTGTTTGGCCGCAGCCCGAATCCAGCACGACATATAAGCAGTTGTCCTGAAACACCCGTCCCAATATTTTGGATTTCAGCCCCATGAGCGCCCCGTGAGTTTGTGATCGCTATTCCTGTTGCAGTGCGCGCTTGAGGGCGCCCAGGGCGACCTTCATGCGGGTCTCATCCAGCCGGGGCAGTTCCAGGGGCAGCGAAACTGCTTCAACGGCGGGAGCTGAGCTGGCGTGCAGCTCGAGTAGTCTTTTGACCAGCAGACCAATGTTCTTTGGCCTGGTAAGTGAGAGCCAAGGTTCAACGGTGGAGGCGAGCCAGAGGTATGTGGCGGCTTCGTAGAAACGTCCCAGAAGCGCCAGGTAGATTCCCATCTCGTGGAGCAGAAGCTGGTGAGGAGGAAGGGAGTCCAACTGCGACTCCAGCACCTCCAGGCCGCGCTCTGGCTCACCACTCTCGGCCTGGGTTCGAGCTACCAGCAGGTGAAGGAGCACAAGTACCTCTTCCTGCGTAACCTGGCTGCGGCTGACCTGCTCTACAAGGCCATTGCCACAGCGTCGGCACAACAGTGAGGAGCTGTGGTTAGCTGTGCCACACTCGCCGCAGACGATGTCGCCAATGAGTTCTACCTCCACAGCGGGATGATCCTGCTCCCTGTCTCCCACGGCCGGAGAGCCGAGCCTGGATAGGATCAGCGCTGCGACGCTCTGGGGACACTCCGAGGTATCGGGAATGATCACCTGTTCTTCCTGCCCCTTTTGAAGCCACAAAGAGAGTCTGACTCCGTGCTCTCCCAAGGGAACAACGGCCTGAAAGCCGAGACCGGTGGTGAAGGTATTGAGGAGGGCCTTGGCATCGCCAGGGGTCATCCACTTAGCAAGTTGCTCAGTGAGATTCTTCATCAGCACA
>Ga0302238_1000259_pt1 | contig 57392 bp, 64 predicted proteins | sample AAG_UR_Asn_MG_FD_193527 | JGI IMG/M metagenome (GOLD analysis project Ga0302238, IMG submission 193527) | Enriched activated sludge microbial communities from anaerobic digester in WTTP, New Holstein, Wisconsin, United States - AAG_UR_Asn | ecosystem: Engineered > Bioreactor > Anaerobic >... | reverse complement strand
CTACTGTCTTTACGTTCTTTTCAACCTTTCGGGTCATGGTTCTTTGCCTTTCGTTTCTGGGTCCTCTATTCACCCCAGTGGCTTACCATGACCCGCTGCTTTTTGCAGAACTTTTAGGACACTACCCAGGATCACAACGGGCGGCATGTCACAGAGTGGCTGATCGGCACCGGGATCGCGGCGGATGGCAGGATCGACGATTCGGATGTGGAGGACGGCGATGGTGCCGACGGAATGGAGTAGGCTCCTGTGCTTGGTGGGCAGGAGAAAGAGGCTGGCCGAGTGGAAGACGCTGTTTGGCGAAGCGTTCCATCTGTTCGAGTCATGTTTGTTGAAAACCGGCGATCATGTGCGAGCCATCGAGTGTCCACTCTGTTCCTGCAATCATGAGGTGGTTCCGGACAAGGGCGGAAATGGGTTTGTTGCGCATTGCCGGTGCGACGACCGTGGGTGCGAGGACATTCTCCTGACCCGACCTATGGCCGAAGCTTGGGAGCTTTCCGGCAAGACGCTGGCCGAAACACTCGGGCGAGCGTTGGGCGTTTTGCCCGGCTTCAGTGTGCGTGAAGGTGAGCGTGGCCTTTTCGATCTGGGCGAATGCCCGCGTCATCATGAGCGTGGGCATGTGTGGCTCTGTGCAGGTTCCGAACGGGTGCTGCCGGACCGGATCGCCGACCTCTTTCAGCGCAAGGGTGTCGGGTGCGTGGTCGCAGCAAACAGGACTGCTGCCCTACAGAGTCTGTCAACGAATGCAGGTGTCACGATTGTTCCGGTGGACACAGCCTTCACCTGTGCCAGCGATGCCATTCGCGGTGACTGTCAGCAGAGATGCAAAGCGGCTGTCGGCGCTCCAGTGGATAAGACCACGCTCGCGGCCATCCACGACGACATACGCCAGATCAAGGATATCGCCGCCCCGCTGCCCGCAGCCGTTGCCAAGGTCGACAAGGGACTGGAGACAGTGCAGAAGCACGTTCGAGGAGTGCCGGTCCTGCAATCCGAGCTGGCCGAGGCCAAACTCGTGCCAGAGTCGCTTGCCGTCGAGATTCACAACCGCATAGCCGACATTCTCGGTCCAGAGGAGCAGGCTATCTGGCACGCGATGCGCAAGGCCGGGGGGAGTCAGAAGGATGCCCTCGTGTTGCTGAAGCAATCCGGCATCGTGAAGAGCGCCGCGACGCTCAGTCGGAGAGTGGGAGTGATCAACCCGAAACTGCTGGCGAACAATTTGCCCGTGTGTGACGCCCCGACACCATCTGTCAGGTTCGCCAAGCACGGGGGGTACACTGGCAAAGACGGTGACGATGTGGCCGAAGAACTCTCGGTTGTGGAAACGGATTGGGCCAAAGACCCTGCGGAACGCGACACGACCATTCGGTCGTATCTGACGGCCAGCCAGGGGGACAAGGAGTACTTCCATCGGACGAAGCCGGGAATCCAAGACGAGGCCGAAAGGTATATGAAACGTCGCCGTTGAAATCGGCCTGAAATCACTGAAAGTCATTATCGTGTAAGGGGTTGCGTTCACTCGCAGCCCCTTTTTTGTTGCCCTGTGAAATCCGGCGCTCCTGCCACACGGCGAGATGGTCTTGCCGTGGCAAACGACAGGAGCACCACATGGCAACAGACAGGAACAGACACCCGACCACCAAGTCAGACCTCACGCCCCTCAAGGCCCGCCTCATCGAACTGATGCAGCGCATAAACCACGGCCGCATCGAGGGTCTCCACATCCTCGATGGTGAGCCGCAGTTCGACCCGCCGCCTCGTGTTATTCGCCAGGTGAAGTTGGATCGCGAGGAGGGCCCCCGGCCCGAGTCTGGCAAGGCCGACTTCGCCCTGAAGGCTGATGTCGTCCGACTGTTCGCGCAGCTGGACGCGATTGGAGACGGCGTCGTCATCAGTATCGAAGTCCTGCATGGGCTTCCGTTCCGGATGACCTTCGAGGAGGCCTACGCCTGACAACTCGGGGGTCGGCTCCCCATTCCCTGTGATCGAAACAAACACCTGACAACTAACCGGCCACGAAGTGGAGGCGTTGTGGGTGCCGCAGAAGCGGCAATCCTACAACGCCTCCGCTGTTTGTGGTCGCTGCCTCTGTCGGCATCCACGCGACGCCTCCCGGCCAACGGGAGACGGAAATGGATACCAACCAGAAGCATGAACAACTCACCAAGTACACCATGACACTCGTCCACTGCAAAGCGCGACAGCTCGTCGGCAAGGCGGGCTACACGCAGGACGACATCAAGGACATCGAGCAGGACCTGATCCGGGACCTGCTCGAACGCCTGCCGAAGTTCGACCCCGCCAAGGCGACGCTCAACACGTTCGCCGTCCGCGTGGTCGAGGGAAAGATCAGCAAGCTGCTCCGCGACCGCCAGGCGGAGATGCGCGATCACCGGCGCGAGGCGTTCTCGATGAACGAGGAGATCGAGACCGAGGAAGGGCCGATGGAACGACACGAGACCATCGGCCAGGACGAGATCGATCTGCGCACGGGCCGCTACAACCGGCCTGCCGCCGACCGCGCCCATCTCCTGATGGACATGAATGCGGTTCTCATCGGCCTGTCGCCCGAGCTGCGACAGGTCGCCGACATGCTGCGGACGCAGTCCGTTGCCGAGGTCGCCCGCGATCTTGGCATCCCGCGCCGCACGTTCCGCGACAGGCACCTGGCGCAACTGCGCGAGGCCTTCGCGGCAAACCGCATGGACGACTACCTGCGCTGAACGCGCTCTCCGCCAGTTCGCCCCTGCGCCGGGTAAGTAACAGAAGGCGGCCAGGGGCAACTGGCAGGAGTCACCAACGCGAGAGGAGTTCGTCATGGACCTCAACATCGATCTCAACATTTTGGAAGCCGAGCCCGCCGAGCAGTACCACGCCCAGGCGGACCGGTTCCTGAGCAGCCACCAGCTCTTGGACTTCATCAAGTGCCCGTGGCTGCACCGCAAGAAGTCGGTCGGCCTGATCGAGGATGCCGACTCGGCCAGCTACGTCATCGGACGCGCTGCGCATGTTCGCATCCTCGAAGGCCGGGACGCCTATGAGGCCGCGTTCGCGCTGGGCGGCCCGATCAATGAGAAGACCAACAAGCCGTTCGGAGCGGGCACGAAGGCTTTTGCCGACTGGGCCGCCATCCAGGGCAAGCCGGTCCTGTCGCACGACCAGGTCGATCTGGTCGAGCAGATGGCGTCCGGCGTTGCGATGAATGACGAGGCCGTGGCGCTCCTGCTCTACGGTCGCGCCGAGGGCGTCGCGCGGGCCGAGTACTGCGGCACGCCCTGCCAGATCCGTATCGACTGGCTGCATCCGCATCGCGGCATCGTCGACTTCAAGACCTGTGACGACCTGACCTGGTTCGAGGCCGACGCCCGGCGCTACGGCTACCACCGGCAGGTCGCTTTTTACCGGGCCGTCCTGGCCCAGGCGCTCGGCGGCACGCTGGTCCCCGTCCACCTGATCGCGGTCGAGAAGAAGGAACCGTTCCGCTGCGGGGTCTGGCGCGTCGGCGACGACACGCTGGCCCAGGCGCAACGCGAGAACGAGGCCGCGATCCGGCGTCTGCTCGTCTGCCGCGAGCGCGACGAGTGGCCCACCGGCTTCGAGGAAATTCGCGTGCTGGATGTGCCATAGGGGCGCGTCCGGGCCGGACTGTAATAACCACCACAACGAGAAGGAGAGAAGCAGTATGACCATGTTGCAGCAGATTCACCGAGGGCGCAGGCACAACCCGCCGCGCCTTCTGATCTACGGAACCGAGGGCATCGGCAAGTCCACCACGGCGGCCGCCGCGCCCAGGCCGATCTTCATCCCCACCGAGGACGGACTCGACCAGATCGAGTGCGCCAGTTTCCCGCTGGCGACCCGGCTGGCCGATGTCGACGCGGCGCTGCGCACGCTGATCCAGGAGAAACACGACTTCGAGACCGTCGTGATCGACTCGGCCGACTGGCTCGAGCGCCTGGTCTGGGACGCGCTTTGCGAACAGTACGGCGTCAACAGCATCGAGAAGGTCGATGGCGGCTACGCCAAGGGCTACACCCACGCCCTCACGCACTGGCGCAAGCTGCTGGGCGATCTCAACACGCTGCGCAACCAGCGCGGCATGTGCGTGATCGTCCTGGCGCATGCCAAGGTCGAGAAGTTCGAGGACCCCGAGTTCAGCGCCTACGACCGCTATTCGCCGCGCCTGCACAAGCACGTCACGGCGCTGCTGACGGAGTGGTCGGACGCGGTGCTGTTCGCCACGCGCAAGATCATCACCAAGACCGAGGACGGCGGGTTCGGGCGCGAGCGCACCATCGCCGCCGGTCTCGGCAAGGATGGCGGCGAGCGCATCCTCCGCACCGTCGGCAGTCCGGCCTGCGTGGCGAAGAACCGCTACGACCTGCCCGCAGAAATCCCCCTCTCGTGGCCTGCGCTGATGAAGGCGCTGGTCGCCAGTCCGATGTCCGCGTCCGGGGCGGTCCCGGCGCGGGGAAACGAGTCCGCAACCAACAACAGCAAGGAGTAACGAGTCATGGCAAACCTCAATGGATTCAACGCGTCCGAAGTCGAACCGACCAGCAGCTTCGAACCGATCCCGGCGGGCAAGTACCTGGCCGCGATCACCGACAGCGAGATGAAGCCCACGAAGAACGGGAGCGGGAATTACCTGCAACTCACGTTCACGATCATCGAGGGCCAGTACAAGAACCGCGTCCTCTGGGCCCGGCTCAACCTCGCCAACCCGAACGCCACGGCGGTGAAGATCGCGCGGTCGGAGCTGTCGGCCATCTGCCACGCGCTGGGCGTCATGCAGCCCCGCGACAGCGTCGAGCTGCACAACCTCCCGCTGGTGATCGTCGTGAAGCTCAAGAAGCGCGAGGACACCGGCGAACTGACCAACGAGATCAAGGGCTACGAGCGGAAGGCTTCCGCCGGGCAGGCGCAGCAGGCCCCGGTGACCGACAACACGCCGCCGTGGAAACGGTAAGGAGGGCGTCATGCCGTTGACGCTTCCTTACCCGCCCAGCGTGAACCACTACTGGCGGCGGGTCGGGCTGCACACCCTGATCAGCCGGGAGGGCCGGACGTTCCGCCGGAACGTCTGCGCCCTCCTCGGCGGGGGCGGCCCGCGCAAACCGCCGTCCGGCGGGCGCATCTCCCTGGCGATGGACGCCTTCCCGCCGGACCGCCGACGCCGCGACCTGGACAACATCCAGAAACCGGTGCTCGACGCCCTGGAACACGCGGGCGTCTACGCGGACGACAGCCAGATCGATCTGCTCGTGACGCGCCGCCGCGAGGCGGTGCCCGAAGGCAGGCTTCTGGTCACGGTCGATGAGTTTCCCCTGTGCCGATGTCCGGTCTGCGGAAAGGAACTGTCCTGATGGAGCTGCGTCCCTACCAGAAAGAGGCGGTCGCCGCCGTCTACGATCACCTGCGCAGCCGGGACGACCACCCGTGCGTCGTCATCCCGACGGCGGGCGGCAAGACGCCGGTCATGGCGACGATCTGCCGCGACGCCGTCCAGCAGTGGAACGGGCGCGTGCTGATCCTGGCGCACGTCAAGGAGCTGCTCGAACAGGCGACCGAGAAGCTGCACGCGATGGCCCCGGACCTGTGGAACAAGATCGGGGTCTACTCGGCGGGCCTCAAGAGCCGCGACACCGAGCACCCGATCATCGTGGCGGGCATCCAGAGCGTGTTCCGCCGCGCGGCCGAGCTCGACCGCTTCGACCTGATCCTGATCGACGAGGCGCACATGCTGCCGCCCGACGGCGAGGGCATGTACCGCACCTTCCTGGCCGAGGCCCGCGCCGTGAACCCCAACGTGCGGCTGGTTGGCCTGACGGCCACGCCCTACCGCATGACCACCGGCATGATCTGCGGGCCGGAGAACCTTCTCAACCACGTCTGCTACGAGGTGGGCGTGCGCGAGCTGATCGTGCAGGGCTTCCTGTGCGGCCTCAAGACCAAGGCCGGTCGGCGCAAGGCCGACACCTCGGGGCTGCACATCCGGGGCGGTGAGTTCATCGCGGGCGAGGTCGAGGCCCTGATGGACGACGACGCGCTGGTGCGTTCGGCCTGCGCCGAGATCGTCGAGCATACGCGGGACCGGCACTCGGTCCTGGTCTTCGCCGCCGGTGTGCAGCACGCCATGCATGTCCAGCGCATGCTTGGCGAGTTCGGCCACGAGTGCGGGTTCGTCTGCGGCGACACGCTGCCGTTCGAACGCGCCGACACCCTCAAGCGCTTCAAGGACGGCGGCCTGAAGTATCTGGTCAACGTGAACGTGCTGACCACCGGCTTCGACGCGCCCAACATCGACTGCGTGGCGCTCCTGCGGCCGACGAACTCCCCGGGCCTCTACTACCAGATGGTCGGTCGGGGCTTCCGCCTGGACCCGTCGAAGGAGAACTGCCTCGTCCTGGACTTCGGCGGCAACATTCTGCGGCACGGGCCGGTCGACGCACTCGAGATCAAAGATCGGTCTGGTGGTGACGGCGAAGCGCCCGCCAAGGAATGCCCGCAGTGCCAGGCGGTGATCCACGCCGCCTACAGCATCTGCCCGGAGTGCGGCTACGCTTTCCCGCCGCCCAAACGCGAACAGCACGACCACGAGGCCTCCACGGCCAGCGTGCTCTCCGGCGAGGTCACCGAGACCGAGCACGAGGTCTTGGGCGTCTACTATGGTGTCCACGTCAAGCGCGACGCGCCCGAGGACCACCCTCGCACCATGCGGGTCGACTACAAGGTCGGGTTCAACGACTACCGCAGCGAGTGGGTCTGCTTCGAGCACTCCGGCTACGCCCGCGCCAAGGCCGAGGCGTGGTGGAGGGCGCGGTCCCGCGAGCCGTTCCCGGAGTCGTCCGAACAGGCCGTGGCGATTTGCGAGGCGGGCGGCCTGGCCGAGACCGTCTCCATCACCGTGCGGTCGGTGACCGGCGAGAAGTACGACCGCATCACGCATCACAAACTGGGGCCAGTTCCGCCTCGCCTGGACGGCAGCGACGAGCGCGACGATGGCAATCTGCCGGAATACCAAGGACCGGAGGACGATGATCTGCCCTTCTGACAGCCATGACACGCTCCACGGAGCGGCGGCTGGCTACCTGGCCGCCGGTCTGTGCGCGTTGCCCGCGATCCGGGCCGAGAAGCGCCCGGCGGTCGGCCAGTGGAAACGCTACCGCAAGCGGCTGCCCACCGAGGCAGAGGTGTCAGCATGGTTCGCCAACGGCCCGGACGCGGTCTGCATCCTGTGCGGCGGCGTCTCCGGCCACGCCGAGATGATCGACTTCGACGCGGGCGGTGAACTGTTTCACGCCTGGACCGAGCGCATCCCGCAAGATTTGCTGGCCCGCCTGACGGTCGAGACGACCCAGCGCGGCGGACGGCATGTCTTCTACCGCTGCGAAGCGCCGGTCTGCGGCAACATGAAGCTGGCCCAGCGGCTCGGCCCGGACGGCAAGGTGGTGACGCTGATCGAGACCCGTGGCGAAGGCGGTCTGTTCCTCTGCGCCCCGACAGCCGGGTACGAGGCGATTCAGGGCGACCTGCGTGCCCCGCCCGTGTTGACGGAGGCCGACAGGGATGCGCTCCTGGCGGCCGCCTGGGAGTTGAACGAGTACTTGCCGCCCCCGGTCGGCGAAACGCGCCCGTGTGGCCAACGGGACGCCAAGGAATCGCCCGTGGCGGCTTCCGGCGACCAAAATTCGGACACTGGCGTGTCCTCGGCCGACAGTTCGGACAACCGCCATTCCCGGCCCCACAATTCGGAGAACGGCCCGATCTCGGCGTCATCGGTCTCACAGGGCGCATCCCCGGCGGACAATTCGCACAGGCCAGGCGATGATTTCAATGATCGCGGAGATGTGCGCGATGTGCTCGCACAGCACGGATGGGCGCTCGTCCGGAGCGGGACGAACGAGTACTGGCGGCGTCCTGGCAAGACTTCGGGCTGGTCGGCCTCGCTGAAGAGCCGGGTCTTCTATGTCTTCAGCGCGAATGCCGCGCCGTTCGAGCCCAACCGGGCCTATTCGCCGTTCTCCGTCTACACGCTGCTGAACCACGGCGGCGATTATGAGACGGCGGCGCGGTCTCTGCGAATGTCGGGTTACGGGGGCGACGGCCCGTCGGACATTCGCACAGGCGTCGACCTGTCGGGCATTCTCGGCCAGACCGGCGCATGTGGGGCCGATGATTCGCACAATGCCGCTCGTGCGCCAGAGATTCCCGATCCCGGCCCCATGCCCGACCACCTGCTTCGCATCCCCGGCTTTGTCGGCGAGGTCATGGACTACTGCCTGGCGACCGCGCCCTATCCGAATCCCGTCATGGCCTTCGCCGGGGCGCTCTCGCTTCTGGCCTTCCTGGCCGGGCGCAAGGTGCGCGATCCCGGCGACAACCGCACGAACGTCTATCTGCTGGGTCTGGCGCACTCTGCGGCAGGCAAGGACTGGCCGCGCAAGGTCAACACCCGCATCGTCCACGAGGTCGGCCTGGCCAACTGCCTCGGCGAGCGGTTCGCCAGCGGCGAGGGCATCCAGGACGCGCTCTTCCAGACGCCGGGCATGCTGTTCCAGACCGATGAGATCGACGGCATGCTCCAGTCGATCAACAAGGCCAAGGACGCCCGGCACGAGGCGATCATGTCCACGCTGCTGACGATGTACTCGTCGGCCAACAGCGTGTTCCCCATGCGCCGCAAGGCGGGCAAGGAAGCGCCCGGCGTCATCAACCAGCCCAGCCTGGTGATCTTCGGCACGGCGATCCCGAACCACTACTACGAGGCGCTTTCCGAGCGGATGCTCACGAACGGCTTCTTCGCCCGCATGATCATTCTCGAGGCTGGACCGCGCGGCACGGGCCAGGAGCCGGTCATCCGGGATCTGCCGCCCAGCATGCTGGCGACCGCCAAGTGGTGGGCCGACTACCGGCCTGGCACGGGCAACCTGGAGAACTGGAATCCGGTGCCTACGGTGATCGACCACACCGACGAGGCCCGGCGGCTGCTGATCGAGTGCCGAAGGCTGGCCGAGGCCGAATACACCGCCGCCGAGACCAAGGGCGACTCGGTCGGCACGACGGTATGGGGACGCGTCAGCGAGCAGACCCGCAAGCTGGCGCTCCTTTACGCCGTCAGCGAGAACCACCTCGCCCCGCGCATCGGCTTGGCCGCCGTCCAGTGGGCGTCCGCATTCGTCATGCACCAGACCCGGCGCATGCTCTTCATGGCGGCAGGGCACGTCGCCGAGAACCCGTTCCACGCCGAATGCCTCAAGGCTGTCGAGAAGCTGCGCAACGCCCCGGGACACGAGCTACCGCACAGCGTGCTCCTCAAGCGCATGAAGATGGACTCGAAGAACTTCACCGTGCTGATCGAGACGCTTGTCCAGCAGGGCGACATCGAGGTCACGACCACGGCCAAACCGGGCTGGCCCATCCGCTCGTACCGCTTGGCGGGAGGGGTGAATCTCCAGGGTGAAACTTCACCGGGGGGTGAAACATGAATGCCCGGAACCGGCTGAAGATTCCCCAAAGTTCACCCAAGATTCACCCCCGCAGGGTGAAACTCCAGAACCGCGCCAAAGCCCTAAATATAAAGGGAAACAACAACTCTCTCTTCATGTTTCACCCTTTCACCCGTACCCCCGCGCACGACGCCTGCCCGCGTGTTTTTGCGCGTGTACGTGTGACGGGGGGTGAAAGGGTGAAACTTCAGATTAGGTACTTCCCGGCATCCGGGCGAGGAGATGGCGGCGGGAACAGCTCCGAGCATAGGCAGAGTTTGTTTTCAGTGTCCGCTTGTTCAGTTCAACCCACAACCCACGAGGAGATGAGACCATGACGACCAGGACGTTCGACGTCGAATTGCGGCCTATCGAGGCCATCAAACCCTATCCCGGCAACCCGCGCGTCAACGACGACGCGGTGGACGCCGTGGCGGCCAGCCTGAAGGAGTTCGGGTTCCGCCAGCCCATCGTGGTGGACGCCGAGGGCGTCATCATCGTCGGGCACACCCGCTGGAAGGCGGCGCAGAAGCTGGGGCTGGCCCAGGTGCCCGTCCATGTGGCGACCGACCTCCCGCCGGAGAAGGTCAAGGCGTACCGGATCGCGGACAACCAGACCGCGACGCTGGCCGAGTGGGACTTCGAGCTACTGCCCATCGAGCTGAAGGACCTCCAGCGGGCCGACTACGACCTGAGCCTGCTGGGCTTCGGCGAGGAGGAACTGGCTCACCTGCTCGACGGCGACGTGGCCGAGGGGCTGACCGATCCCGACCATGTGCCGGAACCACCGGACACGCCCGTCACCCAGCGCGGCGATGTCTGGGTGCTCGGCAACCACCGTCTGATGTGTGGCGACAGCGGGAGCGTCGAGGACCTCGACCGCCTGCGTGACGGCGCGACCATCGACCTCGTGAACATGGACCCGCCGTACAACGTCAAGGTCGAGCCGCGCAGCGCCACGGCGATTGCGGCAGGCACCAGCGGCGCGTGGGGCCGGGACTGGCAGAAGATCGCCCACCACCAGGGCTTCGACCAGGCGCGGGGCGTGGCCGATCCGAAGAAGGCCCGGAAGAAGATGCGGGCCAAGGACCGCCCGCTGGAGAACGACTTCGTGACCGCCGATGCGTTCGACGAGATGCTCCTGGCGTGGTTCGGCAACGCCTCGCGGGTGCTCAAGCCGGGCGGGTCGTTCTACATCTGGGGCGGCTACGCCAACATCGGCAACTATCCCGCGCCGCTGGCCGCCGCCGGGTTCTACTTCAGCCAGGGGATCGTCTGGGACAAGCAGCACCCGGTCCTGACGCGCAAGGACTTCATGGGCGCGTTCGAGATCTGCTTCTACGGATGGAAGGAAGGCGCGGGCCACAACTACTACGGCCCCAACAACGCCACTGACCTGTGGCACGTCAAGAAGGTCAGCCCGCAGTCGATGATCCACCTGACCGAGAAGCCCGTCGAGCTGGCGGTGCGCTCGATCCAATACTCGTCGCTGCCGGGCCAGAACGTCCTGGACCTTTTCGGCGGCAGCGGATCGACGCTGATCGCGTGCGAGCAGACCGGCAGGCGGGCGTTCCTGATGGAGCTCGACCCGCCGTACTGCGACGTGATCGTGAAGCGTTGGGAGGAGTTCACCGGCATGAAGGCTGAGCGGATTCCGGGTCCCGAACCGAAAGAGACAGCCCCGACCGAGGCCGGGGCTGCCGTGGAGGCGAAGGTATGATTGAGCGTCTACGCCTTGCGGCTCTTCGCCGCCTCCTCGCGTATGTACGTGCTGTCCTTGAGGGCGAACTTGCCGCGTTCCGTCTTGGCGAACCGGCTCGCGTCGCCCTTGAGGGTGATCTCGCGCAGGATCGCGGCGTAGAGCGTGCTGGCGGGCGTCTTGCCGGTGCGCGGGGCCCAGAGGCCACGCTTGATGGCAAGGTCCACGATGTCCTTGCATCGCATCGGGTCGCCGGTGCCCTGCGACAGGAGATGGACCGCCGCGTCCATCAGGCTCATGGCCTTGCCGCCCTCGGCCACGGGTTGGCCACCCTTCGCGCCACGCTCGCCCGTGTCGCGCCCGGTTCCGGCGCTGGCGTCCTTGGTAGGCTCCGGGGTCTTGGCCGTCCCGATGGGCGCGGCGTGCGCGGCCTCGGCGGCCTTGACCTTGGCGTCCACGTCGGGCGTGGTCGGCGGCACGCCGAGGCGCTCGCTCGGCAGCTCGCGCGGCGCGGCGACCTTCTTCTTCCCGTTCTTCGGTTTGGATTCCTTCATCGTTGCCTCCTGCTTACCTGCGTTCCTCGTTCCTGTCTTCTTCATCTCTCGCTCCTCTGGGTTGCGCCCGGCATCGCGCCAGGCGGGTTGTTAGGCGTCCAACTCCTTCAGGAGCCGGGCGCACGCCTGTTTACCGCCAAGGCGCTCGATCAGCCTTTCGGCGAACCACTGCACCTGGCGTTCGACATCGAGATCGCGGCAAATCACGGGCTGGCGACTGCGGTTGCTGCGCGTGGCGATGACCGCCACGGCCTGCGGACTCAGCTCGGAGGCGATGGCATCGAGCATCGCGTCGTCGTTCTCGGGGACGGTCACGCGCCTGCGGCGGCCGTCGATGGTGGTCTGGTAGGTCTTCATGGCGCTGGCCTTTCAGTCGGCGAACCGCATCAGCTCGTCGTGGCACTCGTTGATGTCGCTGTTCGTTCCGCGCACGCCGTCGCAGCGGCGCTGGATCAGCTTGGCGATCTCCCAGAGGCGGGCGCGCTCGCCATCGTCGGCGGCGCGGAGCTTGGAGACCGATACGGTCTCAGTCACCCAGGCCTGTTCGCCCTTGGGGTCGCGGAGGATGCTATCGATCCGGATGCTGTCGTCTTTGCGCTCGATGGCGGTGTGCCCGGCGCGTCCTTCGAGTTCGATGCGTTTGACCTTCATGGTGTCGTTCCTTTCGGGTTAGCGGGCGGCCTTGCGACCGGCCTCGTATGCGGCTTCGAGCGCCTTGCGGACCTGCCAGACGGCCAGGTCGTGGAAGTCGAGGCGGTCGCTCTTGCGGGTGTCGAGGGTCTCGATCCCGAGGACCTCGTTGGCGATCAGGCGGATCGTGGCGTCCTTGTTACCGGTGCAGGCCTTATCGATCCGGCGTTGGCGGGTGATCAGGCCTCGCATGGTCCTATCAGTGGCGTGTTTCATCTGGGCGATCCTTTCTGGTTACCGGCTCTTGCTGATCATGGCGTTGACGATCTCGCTGCCCTCGACGCCCTTGAGGAACCCAACCGCCTCGCCCAGCAGCTCGCGGACGTGGCCCAGGCTCCCGGCGACCGGCCAGGTGTCCTCGGTCATCTCGCGGTCGGCCAGCTCGGCCTCGAGCATCTTCATCAGGCGGGCGATGTGCCCTCGCGTGGTGCGGCAGGCGTCTTTCGCGGTCTCGGTCTTCGTGGTCTTGGCGTTCATCGTATCTCCTTATGGTTGAGGGTGTTACGCTCTCTTTTTCTGGACACAACATGGCTCGAAGGTCCGGGAACATCAACTGGAAGGTTCGCTTTTTCTGAACTTTCTTCCCCCCGTAAGGATTTGAAAAAGCGCGACTTACGGGAAAGCGCCAGTTCCCCCATCAGATTTCTTACCCGGCGGGCGCGAAAGGTGGCGGCATGACGGACGATTCCACGCCCAGAATCACGGCGCTGACGCCCGCGCAGGCGGCGCGAATCCTGGCCGCCGCCGGGAAACGGCGGATTACCGAGGCGATGGTCAAGGCCGACGTCGAGGCCGGTGCGCCCACCAACGCCGACGGCACGCTCAACCTCGTCCACTACACCGCCTGGCTGGCACGGGAGGCCTCGCATGGCGATTGACGTGCGCCAACTGCGGCCGTCGATGCTGACGCGGATGCTGAACTCCACGCCGCTGGGCGAGGTGCTCGGCGACCGGCAGTTGCGTCGTCACCGCAACCGGGCGGGCTACCGCATCGGGGACGAGACGCACGTCGATCTCCTGCGCTATGCCGCGTGGCTCCTGTGGACGCGCCACAACCCCGAGCCGGAACCGGAGCCACGCGACTACGAGGCGATGAAGGAAGCCGCCCGCGCCCGCAACGCGGAGCTGTCGGCCATCGGTCGGGACATCGGCGATATTCCCGAGGTCGTCGACTCGCAGCGCAAGGCCAGGGCCGCGACCGACTTCCGGTTCTTCTGCGAGGCGTACTTCCCCGAGACCTTCAGCCTGCCGTGGTCGAGCGACCACCTGAAGGTGATCGCCAAGATCGAGACAGCCGTGTTGCGCGGCGGGCTGTTTGCGATGGCCATGCCGCGCGGCAGCGGCAAGACCACGCTGGCGGAGACCGCCTGCATCTGGGCGATGCTGACCGGTGCGCAGGAGTTCGTCTGCCTCATCGGCTCGGACGCCGGGCACGCCCGCAACATGCTCGAGAGCATCAAGGTCGAGTTCGAGACCAACGAGCGGCTGCTCGATGACTACCCCGAGGCGGTCTTCCCGATCCACGCGCTCGAGCGGATTCACAACCGGGCCAAGGGGCAGCTCTGCGGCGGCAAGGCGACGCGCATCGTCTGGACGGCGGACGAGATCGTGCTGCCGACCATCGCGGGCAGCAAAGCCTCCGGCGCAATCATCCGCGTGGCGGGGATCGAGAGCCGCATTCGCGGCATGAAGTTCAAACGCGCCGATGGCCGGGCGGTGCGCCCGTCGCTGGTGGTGCTGGACGACCCGCAGACCGACGAGTCGGCCCGCAGCGACCAGCAGGTGCGAGCCCGGATGGAGACCTTGAACGGCGCGATCCTGAACCTGGCCGGGCCGGGGCAGAAGATTTCGGGCATCATGCCCTGCACGGTGATCCGGCCCGGCGACATCGCGGACCAGATTCTCGACCGCGACAAACATCCGGCCTGGCAGGGTGAACGCACGCGGCTGGTCTACGCCTTCCCGACGAACGAGAAGCTCTGGGACAAGTACGCCCAGATCCGCGCCGACAGTTTCCGCAACGACGGCGACGGCCACGAGGCCACGGAGTTCTACGGCAAGCACCGCAAGGAGATGGACGCGGGCGCGGTGATCGCCTGGCCCGAGCGCCACAACGGCGACGAGCTGTCGGCCATCCAGCACGCCATGAACCTGCGCCTCCAGGACGAGCGGGCGTTCTGGGCCGAGTACCAGAACCAGCCGCTCCCGCAGGAGGAAGGCGAGAGCGACCAGCTCAACGCCGAGGCCATCGCCGCCAAGACCAACGGCCTGCCGCGCGGCGTGGTGCCCATCGGGGCCAGCCATCTGACCATGTTCGTCGACGTGCAGGGCAAGCTGCTCTTCCACGCCGTGGTCGCCTGGGAGGATGACTTCACCGGCTACCTCGTTGACTATGGCACCTATCCCGACCAGCAACGTCCGGTCTTCGCCCTGCGCGAGGTGCAGAAGACGCTGGCCCGCGTCGCGCCGGGCACCGGGCTGGAAGGATCGATCTACGCCGGGCTGGAGAAGCTGACCGACTCGTACCTCGCCAAACGCTGGCGGCGCGACGACGGGGCCGAGATGCGGATCGAGCGGTGCCTGATCGACGCCAACTGGGGGCAGTCCACGGACGTGGTCTACCAGTTCTGCCGCCAGAGCGCCCACGCCGGTCTGATCATGCCCAGCCACGGCCGCTACGTCGGCGCGTCGAGCGTCCCGTTCAGCGAGTACAAACGCAAGAAGGGCGAGCGGATCGGACTCCACTGGCGCGTGCCCACCGTCCAGGGGCGACGCCAGGTGCGCCACGTCGTCATCGACACGAACTACTGGAAGAGCTTCGTCCACGCCCGGCTCGCCGTGGCGATGGGCGATCCCGGCAGCCTCTCGCTCTTCGGGCGCAAGCCAGGCGAGCACCAGCTCCTGGCCGAGCACCTCACCGCCGAGTACCGCGTGAAGACCGAGGCCCGGGGCCGCGTGGTGGACGAGTGGAAGATTCGCGCGGGCGGGCCGGACAACCACTGGCTCGACTGCCTGGTCGGCTGCGCTGTGGCAGCCTCGATGCAGGGCTCCGTGTTGCCGGGGACCGACGCCAAGGTCGCGCCCGCCCGTGCGCCGATCCGGCTGTCCGAATTGCAGAGGGGGAGACGTTGATGGGCACGCCCAGCGATGACCGAAAACTCTTGTCCAAGCGTGGGCTGGAGTGCCCCGACTGCGGGTGCGCCCACTTCCGGGTGCTCTATACCCGTCGCGCCTGGGGCGGCCGCCTGCTTCGCCGCCGGGAATGCCGCCACTGCGGTCGGCGCGTGACGACGTATGAGCAGACCTCGGAAAACGCCCGCCAAGTTCTACATGCGTAACGATCTGCCGAATTTCTGCATGGTTCCCGCCACTTCGCGTTTTCACCGGGTAAGTAACCCGTAGACGGCCGATGGTCGGCCGCCGACGGGAGAAAACCGTGGCCGAGAACCTCGACACCAAGATCCGCGACAACGCCGCCGGACCCAAGCGGGCCAGCGGCGATTCAGGCAGCGTCGAACAGCACTCGCTGACCGACCAGATCGCGGCCGACAAGCACCTCGCCAGCAAGGCGGCGGCATCGGTGAAGGGCCTGGGCATCCGTCGGATCAAACTTTCACCACCGGGGGCGGATTGATGTGGCCGTTCGGAAAACATAGACCCGACGCGCCGCGCCGCATGGCGCACGCGATCCGCGCCCGCTTCGACGCGGCGATCACCAATGCCGACAACGCGCGGCACTGGGCCAACGCCGACGGCCTGTCCGCCGACGCGGCCGCGTCGCCCGACGTGCGGCAGACGCTCCGCAATCGCAGCCGCTACGAAGCGGCCAACAACAGCTATGCGCGGGGCATCGTGCTTACGCTGGCGAACGACATGGTCGGCACGGGACCGCGCCTGCAACTACTTTCCGACGACACCGAGGCCAACGACCGGATCGAGACCGCCTTCGAGGACTGGGCCCGCGAAATCAATCTGCCCGCCAAGCTGCGGATCATGCGCATGGCCAAGGCCGTCGATGGCGAGGCCTTTGCCCTGCTTACGGCCAACCCGCTGCTGCGTTCGCCCATCAAGCTCGATCTCCAACTGATCGAGGCTGACCGCGTCGCCAACCCCGATGCCCGGCTGATGACCGACGCGGCGGTGGACGGCATCGAGTTCGACCGCTACGGGAATCCCATCCGGTATCTCGTGCTGCGGCGGCATCCCGGCCAGTCGGGATTCGCGCTGGCGATGGACGGCATCGACCGCGTGCCCGCCGAGGCGGTGATCCACTGGTTCCGTTCCGACCGGCCCGGCCAGCATCGCGGCATCCCGGAGATCATGCCCGCACTTCCACTTTTCGCCCAGTTGCGCCGATACACGCTGGCGGTCCTGGGCGCGGCCGAGACCGCCGCCGACTTCGCGGCGGTGCTGTTCACCGACGCGCCCGCCAACGGCGAGGCGGCGGCCGTCGAGCCGATGGACATCGTCGAACTCGAGAAGCGCATGGCCACGGTCCTGCCGGACGGCTGGAAGCTCGGGCAGATCAAGGCCGAGCAGCCGGGCACGACCTATGGCGAGTTCAAGCGCGAGCTGCTGAACGAGATCGCCCGCTGCCTGAACATGCCCTTCAACGTCGCGGCAGGCAACTCCTCGGGCTACAACTATGCGTCCGGGCGGCTCGACCACCAGACCTACTTCAAATCCATCCGCGTCGAGCAGGCCGACTGCAACGGCGTCGTGCTCGACGCCCTGCTCAAGGCGTGGCTGACCGAGGCCCGCCTGCTCGCCGACTTCTCCTTCCTGGCTGGCGCGGAATCCCTGGCCCACCAGTGGTTCTGGGACGGCACCGAACACGTCGACCCGGCCAAGGAAGCGAGCGCCCAGGCCACGCGCCTGGCGAACAACACCACGACGCTGGCCAGCGAATACGCCCGGCAGGGCAAGGACTGGGAAACCGAACTGCGCCAGCGGGCCAAGGAAAAGCAGCTCATGAAGGAGCTGGGCCTGGCCGAGGCCGAATCCCAACCGCAACCCGACGAGGAGGAAGACAACGATGCCCAAGACGCATGACAGACAGCCCGAGTTCGTGACGATGCGCGGCCCTTTGACGATCCAGGCGGCGGAAAGCGACAGCTCGCTGCCGCAGTTCCGCATGGTCGCCTATACCGGCGGCCTCATGGAGATCGCCGGATTCCCGCACCCGGTCGTGGTCGATCTGGCGGGTCTCGACATTCCGTCGCAGAACCTGCCGATCCGCCTCGACCACGAGCGCCGCCAGGGCGTGGGCCACACGCAGCGCGTGCGCGTCGAGAACGCCCAGCTCGTCGCCGAGGGGCTGATCAGCCGCGACACCTCGTGGGCGCGGGACGTGGCCAAGAGCGGGGTCAACGGATTCCCGTGGCAGGCCAGCATCGGCGCGGCGGTGGTCGAGGCGGAGTTCATCCCCGCCGGGGCCACGGTCGCGGTCAACAAGCAGCAGTTCACCGGGCCGGTGCATGTGGTGCGCCGGGCGGTGCTCAAGGAAATCAGTTTCGTCGACAGCGCCGCCGATCCGAACACGACGGCCCGGGTCGCAGCACAGGACAAGGAGTCGGAAACCGTGAAAGGCAGAAAGGAAGACGACATGGATACCAAGGACAAGCGGGAAGAGACGGACATCCGGGCGCAGGCGGGAGGCGGCAAGGAGACCGCGACCGTCGACGATCCGGTCAAGGCGATGCGGGCCGGTGCCGCCGCCGAGAGCAAGCGGATCGCCGGGATTCGCAAGATCACCGACGGGAAACACCCCGACATCGAGGCCAAGGCCATCGAGGACGGGTGGGACGCGACGAAGACCGAGCTGGAGGTGTTGCGGGCCTCGCGCCCCAAGGCTCCGGCCCATGACGGCGGCACGCCCAACGGCGCGAAGGTGTTGGAAGCCGCCGCCCTGATGACCGGCGGCCTGCGCGGCGACGCTCTGCTCAAGAGCCACGGCGAACAGGTCGTCGAGGCGGCCGACAAGCGTTTCCGCAACCGCCTGGGGCTGCACCAGCTTCTGCTGGAGGCGGCGTGGGCCAACGGCTGCGACGTGCGCTTTTTCAGGGACGATCCCGAGGCGGTGCTGCGGGCCGCGTTCAGCACGTTCACGCTGCCGGGCATCCTCTCCAACGTCGCCAACAAGTTCCTGCTGGACGGCTTCGAGTCGGTCGAGCAGGCCTGGCAGCGGATCGCGGCCACGCGCAACGTCAAGGACTTCAAGACCGTCACCAGCTTCCGGCTGACCGGCGGCTTCGAGTACCAGGAGGTCGGGCCGGACGGCGAGCTCAAGCACGCCGAGGTCGGCGAGGAGAGCTTCACCAACCAGGCCAAGACCTACGGGCGGATGTTCGGCCTCACGCGCACCGACCTGATCAACGACGACATGGACTCGCTGTCCGCGATCCCGCGCAAGATCGGTCGCGGCGGGGCGCTGAAGCTCAACAAGGTCTTCTGGGCCACCTTCCTCGACAACGCCGCGTTCTTCACGACCGGCCACAAGAACTACCTGGCGGGCGCGGACACCGTGCTCTCCATCGACGGGCTGACGACGGCGGAGCTGATGTTCCTCGAGCAGGTCGACCCCGACGGCAATCCGCTGGCCATCGAGCCGCGCACGCTGCTGGTGCCTCCGGCCCTGAAGGTCCAGGCGGAACTGCTGATGAGCAGCCTGAAGGTCAACGAGGCCTCCAGCAAGCCCAAGCCGAGCGACAACCCGCACGCAGGCAAGTTCGGAGTGGTCACCAGCACGTACCTCAGCAACGCGGCGATGTCCGGAGCCAGCGCGAAGGCCTGGTATCTCCTGGCCGAGCCGACGGACCTGCCGGTGATCGAGGTCGCGTTCCTCGACGGCAAACGGCAGCCCACCGTCGAAAGGGCCGAGGCGGAGTTCAACAAACTGGGCATCCAGTTCCGTGGCTACTTCGACTTCGGCGTCAGCCGCCAGGACTACCGGGGCGGCGTGAAGATGAAGGGCGAGGCGTAAACCACATTCCACAAGGAAGGAGTGACGAGACATGGCAACGGCAAGATTCATTCATGACGGCAACAGCATCGACTACACCCCCGGCGCGAACGTAAGCGCGGGAGACGTGGTCGTGCAGAACGACCTGGTCGGCATCGCCAAGGTGGACATCGTCGCGGGCAAGCTCGGGGCGCTGGCCATCACGGGCGTGTTCGACGTGCCCAAGGCGACCGGGGCCGGAACGGCCATCGCGGCGGGCGCGAAGGTCTACTGGAACGCGGCCGCCAGCCAGGCGACCACCACGGCGACCGGCAACAAGTATCTGGGCAAGACGGTGCGCGACGCCTCGGACGACGATGCGCTCGTTCGCGTGCGGCTGGAGCAGTAGGCGATGCCCGACGTTCTCCAACAAGGCTCGCAGTGGCTGGAGCAGATGCGCACGGCGCACTGTTCCAGCCCGGTCGAGTACCGCAGGCCGCCGGACGCCAGAACCGTCCACGCGACCTACGGGAGAACCCGGTTCGAGGTCGCCGACGAGTCGGGCCTGACGGTCGACGCCCAGGCCTGGGATTTCCTGATCCTGGCCGACGAGCTGGGACTCGTCCCGGAAGCGGGCGACGTGATCGCGGCCAACGGGCGGCGATACGAGGTCATGAATTTGGGCGGCGAGGGCTGCTGGCGATGGAGCGATCCGTACCGGCAAACCTACCGCATTCACACCAAGGACATCGGAGCCGATACGTGAGCGAGATGACCATCAGCAACGACTTCCGAGCCGCGTGCGAGCGCGAGTTCGAGGAAATCCGCGTCAAGCTCGACCGGCTCGACGAGGCGATCCGGGGCAACGGCAAGCCCGGCATCACGCTGCGCCTGGACCGGCTGGAGCAGGATGCCAAAAGGCTGTCCCGGCTGGTGTGGATGGTCGTCGGCTCGGCGGTGACGGCGTTCGCGTCGGTCCTGGTGGCTTGGATTACCGGATGAAGGAGCGCGCATGAACAACATTGTCATGAGAAGGATCGAGGTGACGGCTGGCTACCAGCCGGTCTCGAACGTGCAACTGATCGCATCGGTGACGATCTCCTGCCTGCCGACCAACGGCGGCACGGTCTATCTCCGTGGCGACGACGGTTCCGATGTGCCCTGGGTGCCGGGCGAATGGCACGTATTCAAGAACGTCAACCTCGGTGAGATCGTCGTCAAGGGCACGCCCGGCGACGTGGTGACCGTGGTCGGAGGGACTTGGTAATGCCCTACGGCGGAACAATCTTTTCGACGGTGAACGCCGACCTCGTCCAGACGGACGTGGACGGCATCGTCCAGGGGCTGACCGGCCCCGCCGGGATGACCCTTTCGGATGTCCAGGACCGCCTGAACCTCGGGCTGTTCGACCCCGGGATGATGCCCTACTTGCAGATGCTCCAGATGGATCTGGGCTACTACCTCTACAACTCGATGTGGGGGTGGGAACCGTGGCTCCAGACCGTGGATCGCTCGATCAACGACGGCTTCCGCTACCACCTTTACGACCAGAACGCCTGGCAGCCGTGGATGCAGACCATCCACAACGATCTCTACAGCCAGATGAACATGATGCCGTGGCTGGAGATGCTCCGCTACGACATCCAGAGCTACCTCTACAACTGGAACTGGATGAACGAGCCGTGGCTCCAGACGGTGGACCGCTCGATCAACGACGGCTTCTACTACCACCTCTATGACCAGACCAACTGGCATCCGTGGCTCCAGACGATCCACAACGACCTCTACAGCCAGATGAACATGGTTCCGTGGCTGGAGACGATCCGCTACGACAACCAGTACTACTTCCACAACATCAACGGGGGCTGGGGCGACGAGCCGTGGTTGAAGACCGTCGACCGGTCGATCATCGAGGGCTTCCACAACCACCTCTACGACCAGAATGCCCTGCAACCCTGGTTCCAGACGGTCCACAACGACCTCTACAGCCAGATGAACATGATGCCGTGGCTGGAGATGATCCGCTACGACATCCAGAGCTACCTCTACAACTGGAACTGGATGAACGAGCCGTGGCTCCAGACGGTGGACCGCTCGATCAACGACGGCTTCTACTACCACCTCTATGACCAGACCAACTGGCATCCGTGGCTCCAGACGATCCACAACGACCTCTACAGCCAGATGAGCCTCATGCCCTGGATGGAGATGACGAACTACGACCTGCTCTACTACCTGTACAACCAGTGGAACAACCAGCCGTGGCTGGAGTCGCTGACCTACGCCGTCGACGGCAATTTCTACAGCATGCTTTACGACCAGAATGCCTGGCAGCCGTGGATGCAGACGATCAACAACAACCTCAACAGCTACCTCTACGACTGGATGAATGGCCGCCCTCTCTTGGAGAGCGTGCGGGATGAGTTGTCGGCTGTACGGGCCGTGCTCGAGGACGTGCATGACACCGCGCAGCATGCGTTGAGAACCGTGTAACAAGGAAAGGAAGAGAGCAGATGAAGCCTGAACTCAAGATCGCGAACGTGGACGGCAAGAAGGCCCTTGTGGTCAATGGCAGGTCGCTGCTGAACAAGCAGCAGGTGACCGAGCAGATCGCCGCCCTGAACGAGCGCATGACCAAGCAGCTTCCCGCCGCCAAGGCGAAGCTGAACGCCAAGGACCTGCTGGCGCAGGCCGAGGCGAACATCGACCGGCAGATCGCCCAGGCCGCCGAGGTGAAGACCGAACTCGAGGCCGTAGTCAAGGACCTGGACTGAGCAATGGCGCTGGTCATCGACATCGCGGACGCCGTCGCCGCCGAACTCAACGCCGCCCCGGCGGGGACGTTCGACCCGGCATTCACCGCCGTGCGGCGGGTGTTGCCGGAGTTCGAGCTCTCCGACCTGGCGGAGTTGAAGGTGACGGTGGTGCCCAAGGCGGTCGAGATCAGCGGCTCCACGCGGGCGGTCGGCCAGTTCGACTGCCGGATCGACATCGGCGTGCAGAAGAAGCTCGGCAAAGACCTGGACACCGAAGTGGCGGGACTGTGCGGCCTGGTGGAAGCCATCGCGGGCTACCTGCGGCGGCGTCCGCTGGCCGCCGCGCCGCATGCGGCGTGGGTGCGGACGCAGAACGACCCGGTGTACGCACCAGAGCATCTGGCCGAGCAGCGGACCTTCACCAGCGTGCTGACCGTGACCTACAGGAGCGTCGGATGAACATCGGCTTCGAGATCAAGCAGCTCTTCTTCGACCGCGAGGCGGTGACATCGAAGGTCGCCCCCGCGACGCGGAAGGTGCTCTCGAAGTTCGGCGCGTTCGTTCGGCGCTCGGCAAAGGGCAGCATCCGAAACCGCCGGAAGGCATCGCCGCCCGGATCGCCGCCGAGCTCGCACACGGGGTTGCTGAAGAAGTTCATCTTCTTCGGCTACGACCCGGGCCAGCGCAGCGTGGTGATCGGGCCGACGCGCCTCGACCGGCGCGGACGCGGCGAAGCCCCGTCGCTCCTGGAGTATGGCGGGCAGACGACGCTCGTGCGCCGGGGCAAGCGCGAGCGGGCGGCGTACAAGGCGCGGCCCTACATGGGCCCCGCATTCGCGCAGGAACAACCGAAGCTGCCCGCGATGTGGCGGGACAGCGTCAGATAAGGAGAACGAGACATGGCAACTGAATTCGCATTGGGCATGAACGCCAAGCTGTACTACGGCGCGGCGGGCAGTTCCGCAGCCACCGAGATGGGCAACGTCAAGGACGTGACGCTCACCCTCGAAGCGGGCGAGGCCGACGTCACCACCCGCGCCAATTCGGGCTGGCGGGCGACCGCGCCGACGCTGCGCGAATGCACCGCCGAGTTCGAGATGGTGTGGGACCCGACCGACGCCGGTTTCACGGCCATCAAGACCGCCTTCCTCACGGCGGGCATGATCGCGCTGAAGATTCTGGACAAGACGGGCGGCCAGGGGCCGGACGGCGACTTCGCCATCACGTCCTTCAGCCGTAACGAGGCGCTGGAGGAAGCCATCACGGTGAGCGTCACCGCCAAACTCGCGGTCTTCCGGAGCTGGGTGTAACCATGAAAACATTCACGGATGCCGCCGGACGGACCTGGACGCTCTCACTGACCTTGGGCACGGCCATGAAGGTCAAGGCGAAGCTGGACATCGACTTGCTTCAGCCGGAGGCGGGCGACCCGCCGCTGCTGACGCGGATCGGGACCGACGAGATGCTCCTGGGCGAGGTGCTCTGCGCCATGCTCGACGGGCAGTTCGAGGCGCACAAGGTCACCGACGAGGACGTGCGCTCCAGTTTCGACGGCCAGACGCTGCTCGCGGCCCAGAAGGCCTTCTACGAGGAGCTGATCGCTTTTTTCCGGTCGCGCGGCCGCAACGACCGGGCCAAGGCGGTCGCCAAGCAGATGGCCCTGATCGAGGCGGCAGTGGCGGCGGTGGAGACGCGGATCGACGCGCTCGACATCGACGCGACGATCCGGGGGGCCATGACCCCTGGGGAGACATCTGGCGCATCGCCGGGAGCGTCGGCGTCGACCCATGCACCCTGACGCTGCGACAGCTTCTCTGGATGGCCGAGGGACTGGGGCGCGAGCGGTGGGCGCACACATCGCTGCTCTGCGCGCTGGTCGCCAACGCCAACCGGGACCCCAAACGGACGAGACCATTCAAACCGGCGGACTTCGACCCGTACGCCCGCCAGGACAAGCGGGAACGGGTGATCGTGGACGACGAATCGTTGGCAATGCTGAAAGAGGCCCTGACGGGCCGGAAAGGAAATGAACATGGACGGTAGCACCATCATCAACGGCATCTGGACGTTCCTCAACTCCGGTATCGGCTTCGCCGTCATCTGGGCGGCGATGATCGGGTTCTTCATGTTCCTGGCGAGCCGGTTCAATCCGTTCCAGGAGAAGTGGAAGAAGTACGAAGGGAGCATCATCACCGGCATCAGGCTGGCGGAGAAGAAGATCCCGGACGACACGCCCAACGCCGGTCTGGCGAAGCTGGATGCGGCGCTGCGGTTCGTCCTGGACGCCTATGCCCAGGCCAACCACGGCAAGCAGCCGCCCTCCGATCTGGTCGAGCAGATCAAGCAAGGCATCCAGATCAAGCACCTGGAACTGGATCGCTGGGGCGGGCTCTCGAAGCCCAAGGCGGCGGCGGGGTGAAATGGCTCATCGCCATCCTGACCGCCCTGTTCCAGGCGCTCCTGCCGTGGCTCGGGAGGCAATCGCGGCCCACGGCGGAGAGCGCCGATCCCGACCGGCGGACGCGGGATCGGCTGCGCGACAGGATTCGCAAGCACTGGGGGAAGCCATGAGGCTCTTGAAACTCCTGATCCCGTTCCTTCTGCCGTTCGTGCTTCTGACCGGCTGCGTGCGGACGATCTATGTGCCGCATGGCACGCCGGTGCGCCTGCGCGAGACGGTCAAGGACGCCAAGGTCTGGGTCAAGGATGGCGACGGCCAGTCCGTCGAGGGCCGGATGGACTTGCCCGAGGGCTGGTACGCGTTGCCGGATTGCAGCGAGGAGTAACACACATGGCGACGGTAATCGCCATCGGGCTGCTTGTCCTTATGGCGGCGCTCGTCGCGCTGGCGATCCTGGTCGACCGCAATGGACTTTTGTGAGGAGAAACGATGGCAACTGCGCAGGGAATCCGAGCCGGACGCGCTTTCGTCGAGCTGTTCGCCGACGACAGCAAGCTCGTGCGCGGCCTGCGCCAGGCCGAACAGAAGCTGAAGGCGTTCGGCGATTCGATCCGCAATATGGGCCTGAAGGCCATCGGCCTCGGTTCCGCGATTCTTGCGCCCCTCGGGGCGGCAGCCAAGACCTTCGCCGACATGGGCAGCCGGATGTGGGACATGGCCAAGCGCACGGGCGTCTCCGTCGAGGCCCTGAGCGCCTTGAGCTATGCCGCCGAACAGTCCGGCGCGGGCGTCGACGCATTCGAGAACGGCATCCGCCGGATGCAGCGGACCCTTTACGACGCCGGTCGCGGGCTGAGCACGGCAACCGACGCGCTGGGTGAACTGGGCCTGACCATCCAGGACTTGGAGGGACTCTCCCCCGAGGCGCAGTTCCGCCAGTTGGCCGACCGGCTGGACCGCATCGAGGACCCCAGCCGCAAGGCCGCCATCGCCATGACGATCTTCGGCCGCTCGGGCACGGAGCTGCTGCCGATGCTCGAAGGCGGCGCGGCTGCCTTGGACGCCTACGAAAAGCACGCTCGCGACCTCGGCCTCATCATGAGCACCGAGGATGCGGCGGCGGCCGATGTGTTTGGAGACGCGCTCTCTGATCTGTGGAAAGTCCTGAAGATGTCGGCCTTTGCCGTCGGCGCGGCCTTGGCCCCGACGCTCAAGGACCTGTCAGAAAGGATCGTGCGGGCGGCGAAGACGGTCACCGAATGGGTGAGGGAGAACCAGGGATTCATCGTCAGCGCGCTCAAGGTCGCCGCCGTGGTCGTGGCCGTCGGCATCGGCCTGACGGTCCTCGGCACGATCATTTCCGGGCTGGGCACGGCATTCGGCGTCCTGGCCACAATCATCACGGCGGTCATGGCCGTGCTGAAAGTCCTGGCGGCGGTGATCGCGTTCCTGGCTTCGCCGGTCGGCCTGGTCATTGCGGCCGTGGTCGCGCTCGGCGCGGCGATCCTCTACGTGACCGGGGCCGGGGGCAAGGCGCTGGCCTGGCTGGGCGAGCGGTTCAAGGTCCTCAAGGAGGACGCGCTGGCGACCTTCGGGGGCATCGCCGACGCGCTGGCGGCGGGCGACATCTCGCTGGCTGCGAAGATTCTGTGGCTCATGCTCAAGATGGAGTGGACGCGCGGCGTCAACTTCCTCGAGAAGGTCTGGCTCAACTTCCGCAACTTCTTCATCAAGATCGGGTACGACGCCTGGCACGGTCTGCTGGCCACGGTGGAGATCGTCTGGCACGCGCTGGAGGTCGGCTGGATGGCGACAGTGGACTTTTTCGCCCGCCTCTGGGACGGCTTCACCGGTTTCTTCGCCAAGACCTGGCAGAACATCAAGGCCGGGGCGCAGAAGGCCTGGAACTGGATCAGGAGCCTCTTCGACGACTCGGTCGATCTCCAGACGGAGAACAAGATGGTCGAGGACCGGAAGCAGGCCGCCATCGCCAGCATCGATGACGAGCAGAAGCGCCGGGCCGCCGAGAGGGAGGCCGAACGGCAGCGGGCAAGCGAGCTGCACGAGGCGACGCTGGCCGGAATCGGCCAGGAGAACCTCGACAAGCACGCCCAGCTCGACGCCGAGTATGCCGAGCGCATGGCCGAGAACGAGGCCGATCTGGCCAAGGCCCGGCAGGAATGGCGCGAAGCCGTCGACGCAGCCAAGCAGAAGCGCGCGGAGAAGGAAGCTGGCGCGCTGGAGGGCCCCGACGACATCACCCAGAAGGCCCGCGACGCGCTGGCCGGTCTGGGCGACATCGGCGACCTCGTCCAGGCCGAGGCCGCCAAGATCGGCGTGCGGGGCACGTTCAACGCCTCGGCGCTCCAGGGACTGGCCGCAGGGAACGCCGCCGACCGCACGGCGACGGCGACCGAGGAAACCGCCAAGAACACCAATAGACTCGTCCAGGCCGCCCAGACCGGCGGGCTGACGTTCGCATAGGAGGACACGTCATGGCCACCGTTTGCACCGAGAAAATCGATTCCCGCCAGGTCACCGACGGCCAGTCGGCCGAGCTGATCTACAAGATCACCGGCACGGCCGACGACGCGGCGGCGCTGTCATCGCTCAAGTCCACCGCCCCGGCGACGTTTGCCGGGATGAAGCGGCAGCCGGTGACGGTGGAGCCTGTCCACGTCGACACCGCGCGGCCCGACACCTGCATCTGGACTGGCACGGCGACCTATGCGCCGCTCGAAGTGGAGCCGCCCCCCGAGACGGGCGAGTCGGTGTTCAACTTCGACACCGGCGGCGGCACGCAGCACATCACGCAGTCGCTGAACACCGTGGGGCGCTACCCGGGGACCGCCCCGGACTTCAAGGGCGCAATCGGCGTGACGCATGACAACGTCGAGGGTGTGGACATCACCGTGCCGGTCTACACCTTCAGCGAGACCCACTACGTGGCCTCGTCGAGCGTGACGACCGCCTACAAGAACACGCTGTTCAACCTCACGGGCAAGGTCAACAACGGCGCGTTCAAGGGCCTGGCGGCGGGCGAATGCCTGTTTCTGGGTGCCAGCGGATCGAAGCGAGGGACGGACGACTGGGAGATCACCTTCCGCTTCGCCGGATCGCCCAACCGCACCGGCCTGTCGGTCGGCCCCATCGGCGGCATCAGCAAGAAGGGCTGGGAATACCTCTGGGTGCGCTATGCCGACACCGAGGACACCGCGAGCCACACGCTGGTCAAGCAGCCCGTCGGGGCCTACGTCGAGAAGGTCTACGAGGAAGGCAACTTCTCCTCGCTGGGGATCGGCACATGAGCGACGCGCTGAAGAAGGTCCAGTCCGGCCAGCCGCTGGTGATTCCGGCCAGCGCCTACAACGCCTTCATCGACGCGGCCATCGACTTCCGCCAGCGCACGGCGCACATCGGCCAGGGGGCGCAGCCCGCGTTCCAGCAAGCCACCATCATCCTGGTGCGGAACGATTCCGGGGCCGACCGGCAGCGGTTCGAGGTGCTGGGCGTGGACGGCCCTGTGATCGACCCCTCGTACAACGAGGAGGAGTTCAAGAACCGCATGGCGCTCGCGTGCGTCTCGCCCGTCGTCGACACGCACGAGGGCCGGTTCGTCGTGCTGGCCGAGCCCGTCGGCAGCGGCAAGATCGGGCGGGCATTTGCCGCCGGGGTGTGCGCGGTCAAGATCAACGTGATTGACGAGACGGAGGAGCCTCGCTTCGTTGAGATCGCGGGAGGCACGACGGCGAATCTCGACGTAAAACGCCGGGGTTCCGCCGGAATCCTGTGGCGCGTCGGCGGCACGGGCGTGCAGTGGGCGGTCATCCGGTTCGGCAAGCCGATCCCGCTCCACGTCTTTCCCGTGAACCTGAGCCAGTCCGGCGGGTCGCAGGGCGACGAGTCCTATGCGGCGTCCTGGACCTACAACGTCTATGACATCAAGAGCGGCGCGTTGCTGGAGAGCAGCGTGGACCCGACCTCGTCGCCCCACAAGTGGAAGCGACCGTCCATCGGACAGATGATCGCCGCCGACTTCGGCTATGCCCACTACCAGGACGACGGTTCTGGCGGCGAGCAGCTCGTTCTCGGCTGGATCAACGAGATGGTGGATCAGGAAGCCTGCGAGACATCCGGCTCCGGCTCCGGGTCGGGAGGATAGGATGGGATCGCCAGGCAAATCGGTGGTGATCGAGGGAGGGAAGCGCGGCGTGTTGCTGGGCGGCAAGTCGGCCGTTTACAACGCGGAGGAAACCTGCCCGGCCTGCTGCATCGAGTTCTCGCGGCGGTGGTCTTTCACCGACCAGGGCTTCATCGACGGCGGCCAGGACGGGGCCTATCGCGCCTATGATAACCCCGACGATGTATCCGCCAGCCCGTGGTACGTGCTCGACGAGGGGTTGGGCCTCCGGCTGGACTGGGAGGACGACAACAACTGCCGCTACCACAATCCCTACACGCAGTATGCCACGGCCACATGCGAGATCACCGTCCCCAAACGTATGCTCATGACGGTCAACTGGTCGGGCGTGGGCGAGGTGCAGGACCCTGGATTCGATGTGATGAGCCTCTATGTGGACGGCAATCTGGTGGGATCGGCCCACGCTCCGGGCGGCAGCCAAGGCTGTTCGCCCATGGCACCGGTCGTTTCCGACCCGCCGCCGCCCCAGCAGGTGATCCTGGAGCCGGGGCCGCACACACTCTACATCACCGCCTCGACCAACGATCCGCTGTACCACTTCGAGGCGTGGTATCAGTTCGCGCTGACGTTTGTGCTCGCGCCGTAACCCTTGGAGGACCAGACCATGCCTGACAACCTGATTCCGAAAGCCAAGAAGTGCGGCAACTGCCCGCCGCTGGTCGTGCCGCGCCGGGCCTACACCCCGAGCCGACCGAGCTGCATCGAGTGCGTGGAGAAGCACCTTGGGGCGGCCTACGTGCTGCTGACCGAGGCCCGCGAGGGATATGCCTATCGTCTCCGCGCCGTGGGGCACCTATTCGAGGCCGAGGACGAGGCCCAGGAATGGCAGGAACTGCACGCCGCGATCCGGGATGCCCGGACGCATTACCAGGCGGGGGAGCAGATGCCGGACTGGCAGGCGTTGGACGGCATGCTGGCAGCCCAGCGCGAGAAGAATCGGCGCGGCGCGGAGTGATTATGCCTGCCCCGTCTGGCTATCGGCCGCCAGGCACTTCCACAAACGCCGCTGCCTGTGCCAGTCGGGTTCGGCGGCGATGGGGCGGACGTGGCGCTCGCGGATCGGGTCGCGGCCCTTGACGGTGCGCGGCAGGAACAGGATCGCCTCCTGAATCGCCGGAGCCAGGTGCAGGAGGTTCATGATCTGGGTCACGCGGGCGCGGCTCACGTTGCCCAGACGCGCCAGTTCGGCCTGGTCGTCGATCTCGCCATCCTTGATCAATCTCTCGAAGCGGATCGCCAGCGCCATCAGCCGCGAGATGCGCGGGATACGGCCCTCGGGCACGGGTGGCTGCTCCGACGGCGGGCCTTCCTGGATGACCTTGCGGGTGCGCCGCCCCAGCGTGAAGTGTACCTGTCGCTCGATGGTCAGGCTTTGCATGTCGTCGTCTCCTGTCGTTTGAGTTCGTCTGCCAGCGTCTTGATGCCCGTCGGGTGGAACGTGATCGCCACGGTGCCCTTGGGGCCGTTGTAGTCCACGCGCTCGACCAGCAGGTGCAGGATGCGGGCCTGCTCGCGGGCGCTCAAGGTGTCCCAGAGCGGGTCGAACAACGCGCAGGCCTCGCCGACCTCGCGGGCGTCCACCAGCTCGCGGGAGAGGGCCAGAATCTGCTCGCGCACCTCCGTGGCGCGTTGCTCGGCGTTGCGGATGAGATCCTGGATGTCGGCCATGCGGTCGGTCGCCTGGCCGTCCTTACCGGCCAGCTTGCGAAGCTCGGCGTCGTGGCGCTGGAGTTCGCGCTCGAGCGTGCGCTTCTCGACCTCCAGCCTGCCGATGGCATCCTCGCGCTGGCGGCGGCATTCGGTCAGCGTTTCGGCCAGCAGGTTGGTGTCCCGTCCGATGCCCTTGGCCTGCTCGACCACGAACCGCTCCAGTTCGGGCGCGGGCACCGACGGCGTGGGGCAGACGTGCCAGCCGCGTTTCTGGGCGTTCGAGCAGCAGTAGTAGCGATAGACCTTGCCGCCGTTGTCGGAGAGGCGTTTGACGGTGTGCGACGGGACCATCGCGCAGTCGCAGGTCACGCAACGCACCAGGCCCTTGAGGAGCGCCCCGTGGCGGTTCTTGACGTGGGCCCCGCCGGTGCGGCCGTTGCGCTTGAGGAGAAGCTGGACGCGCTCGAAGATCTCGGCGTCCACGATGGCCGGGTGCTCGGCGTCGTAAATCTCGTCCTTGTAGGTCATCTTGCCGAGGTAGATGCGGTTCGTCAGCAGCTTGAAGAGGCTGTTCTTGCCGAACCGCTTGCCCCCCATCTCGCGGCCCCGCGTCGACACCCAGTGCTTCGTTCGCCATCCCCGAGCCTCCAGGATCGCCGACGTGGTCAGGAGCGACTGGCGGTCGAGGTACATCTCGAAGATTTCGCGCACGCGGGCGGCCTCGTCCTCGTTGACCCGCAGCCGCCCGCCTTTCTCGACCACGTCGTAGCCCAGCATGGGGCAGCCGCCCGTCCACATGCCCTTGCGCCGCGTGGCGGCGATCTTGTCGCGGGTGCGCTCGGAGATCATCTCGCGTTCGAACTGGGCGAAGGAGAGGAGCACGTTGAGCATCAGCCTGCCCATCGACGTGCCCGTGTTGAACTGCTGGGTGACCGAGACGAAGGCGACCTTGTGGCGTTCGAACACGTCCATGATCTTGGAAAAGTCGATCAAGCTGCGACTCAGGCGGTCGACCTTGTAGACGACGATGCAGTCCACCTGGCCCGCCTCGATGTTCGCCATGAGGCGCTTCAGCGCCGGGCGCTCCATGTTGCCGCCGGTGAAGCCGCCATCGTCATAGCGGTCGGGGAGCGCGATCCAGCCCTCGGACTTCTGGCTGGCGATGAACGACTCGCCCGCCAGCCGCTGGGCGTCCAGGCTGTTGAACTCCTGTTCCAGGCCGTCCTCGGTGCTCTTGCGGGTGTAGATCGCGCACCGGACGGTCGGCGGTGTTTCGGTTGTCTTACTCATCCGCACCTCCATCGCGTTTCAAGTTGAAGAAGTGGTAGCCGTTCCAGTGGGTGCCGGTGACGGCCGTGGCGACCGCCGAGAGCGAGCGGTAGATCGTGCCCTCGTACTCGAAGCCCTTGGGACGGACGTACACAACGATCTCGCGGCCCTTGTACTGGCGCGTGATGCGTGCGCCCGCCATCGGCAACCGCGACCCGTGCGCGAACGGCAGCGCCGCCCGGACCGTGACCCCGGCCTCGCTTTGGATCGGCTTGGCCTTGGGCGCGGTGGTGCGCAGGTCGGCGTCGTTGGCCAGTTCCTCGGCCCGGCGTCTGGCCTGGCAGGAGAGGTCCCCGTGGGCGTTGGCCTGCAACCGCCAGGCGATGCGTTTGACGAGGTAGTCGCGGTTGCCGGTGCGCGTCGGCTCGCCGAAGGCCTCGACGTGTTTGGATCGCAGCTCCGAGACCGTCATACGGCCCAGGGCGGCGACCTCTTTGGCGACGTTCAGCGTCATGGTCTGCGTGCTCCTTTCATGTGTTCGGTCGCTGTTTCTTGCGCCTGCCGAGAGGCTGGCGTCGTGAACACATGAAGGCTCGTTATCTGCCCCCCATCAAGGGCTTCCGGGCGGAAGTTCGAAGATTTTTCGGGGGTGCGGGAGGGACGCGAACCATGCGCGCTCTCGGCGCTCCGGCGCAGGCGCAGGACGCCTCTGGCGAGGATTGCCGCGACCTCGCGGCGGCGCTGGTCGGGCGTCATGTCGGCGGGGTCGCGGGTCGCGTCGTGGACGACGGACGCGAGCCGGTCGGTCGCTGCGGATGCTGGCATTGCGGGCTCCTTTCGGGCTTGCCCACAACGGCCTTCGCCTGGCGACCGGTCCGATGTCTGGCGGGTTGATGCTGCTCGTCTACAGGTTACATACCCGCCGAAGGTTCTAAATGGCGCTGGGTTCCGGTACGAACGAACCTGTTAACCACTGGCGGGCTGTTCACCAGAGAGTCCGAGAGTTCGAGGGGTTGCTCTCGGGTTCCGGTGGTGAACATATACGTTCACGACCGGGACCCGCTTTCTCGGTTTCGGAACAGAGAACGCGCCCGAGAGGGCGGGATCGCCGTAACCCTTTGGAATCAACGGAAAACACGAACGCCCGGCCAGTTGCCTGGACGGGCGTTCGTGTAAACCGGATGGTACGGGGACCTTCCGAAATAAAAAATGGCTCCAGAGACAGGACTCGAACCTGTAACCCGCCGGTTAACAGCCGGCTGCTCTACCATTGAGCTACTCTGGAAGCCAGGACGGAGATAAAACTAGCGAGCGCCGTCCTCCGCGTCAAACGGATATTGACCCCAAATTAGGCCGGGGCTTCGCCGCCCGCGTTCCGGCGCCGGGAGGGCGTTCCTCCGGCGGCGGGAAACGGTTCAATCATCATCATCGAGGACGCTGACCGCCCAGACGGGGTAGGGCGCTTGCGAACCTTTGACCGCATGCCACAGGATGCGGTTGAAGAGGTCTTCGGGGCATTGGTCCACCTCCTCCAGCGGCAGGCGCGCCGAGGCATAGGCGTGCTTGCGCAGGAGCGGATCGGCAATCTTCTTCGGCGGCGGGTTCATCTGGTCCAACGGGATGTTATTCGTCAAGGCCGTGAACGGCGTGAAATCCGGCTGGTCGGTGAAGCAGTCGGTCATCGGCGTGGCGGTGGCGTCCAACTGGTTCATCGGCGGCAGGCCCAGCATTAATTCCATCGTGCGCAGCAGGCTGGTCTGGTTGTATTGCGTGCTGACAACCGCGCCGCGCCGGGTGTAGGGGCTGACGACGTAGCAAGTGGTGCGGTAGCCGCTGACGTGGTCCCAGCCGGCCTGCGGGTCATCCTCGATGGCAAAGATGCACGTCTCCTTCCAAAACCGGCTGCGGCTGACCGCCTCCACAATCTGTCCGAAGGCCAGATCGTGGTCCGCCGACATCGCCTCGGGCGTGGGGAAGCCGGCCCGGGTGCCGCTGGTGTGATCGTTGGGCAAAAGCATGATGACCAGGTTGGGAAAGTCCCCGGTTTGCTCGAACTGTTTGAGTTCCTTGATGAACTGCGCCGCCCGAAACACATCCGGAACCTGCAGCGCCCAGCCGGCGGTGTTGGTGACGACGTAAGGCCGCAACGACTCGATGGCCGGGCTGGCGGTGATTTCCACCTCGCCCGCCTGGTTCACGAAATCGCGGTAGCAATCCAGGAAGCCGGGCGCGCCCTTGCGCGTGCGATCCCGCCAAATAACCTGGGTGAGAACGAACTCGCCGTAGTCGCGCAGGCTCTTGCCGTGCGCGATGGCGTTGTCCCAGATGAATCCGGCGGACGAATACGCCAGCGCGTCCACGGCGTCGCGCGTGCCCCCGAAGGGATAGCTCCGGGGAAAACCGGCGAACGACCGCTCCATGTAGTCATTGGCCAGGGCGCTGTCAGCCCATTGATGGCCGTCAGCGCTCAGAATGCCGGAGCAATAGGTGTTGTCGAGCAGCACGAAGTCCCGCGCGATCTTGTGGAGGTTGGGGGTGACGCGCTCGCCGAAGATGCAGAGCGAGGGATCGCCATTGCCCTCGGGCATATCGCCCAGCACCTGGTCATAGGTGCGGTTTTCCTTGATGATATAAATCACGTGCTTGAAAACGCTCGGCTCGCCGACCCGCTCCGGGACCGGCCGGGGCGGCTGGTTCGGGCGCGCGGGCCGCCGGGCTTCCTGCAGCAACCCGTAGCGCAGGTTCGCCAGGGCGATTTGCGTCAGGCGCGGCAACTCCCGCTTTTTCGGCAGCCGGACCAGCGACAGCGTGCCGAAATGCTGGTGCGAGTTGAATTTCACCGCCTCCCCGGGCGCCAAATGCCGCGTCGAGCCAATCCCTTTGATATTGGCCACATAAACCGCCTCGCGGGCCGGGTCATAGGCCACCGCGCCGGGAAACCAGCCGACGGGGATCAGCCCGCGCAGGCGGGATTTGCCCGGCTTGAAATCGAACAGCGCCACGGCATTTTGCGTGCCGTTGCATACAAACAGCCGCCGGCCGGACGCATCAAACGCCAGCGCATTGGGCTGGGCGCCGAACAAATCCCCGGGGTTCTGCCGGGCGCAAACCGTCTCGATGATCTGGTCGCTGCGCGTGTCAATCACGCTGAGCGTATCCTGGCCGGCATTCGCCACCACCACCCAGCGGCCATTGGGCGACACCGCAATAGCGCAGGCGCGCGGGCCGGTGAGGATTTCCATTTTCGCCGGCTGCGCCTCCGCCCCGGCCGGGGGCGAAGCCAGGTCAACCACCGAAACCGAGCCCTCGGAAGCAATGTGCCGCACCGGATCCACGCGCACCCGCGTGCCGCGCCCGGCCGGGCCGGTGACCGATTGCGCATCCGGCCGCCGCCCGCCCCAATTGCTCACATACGCCTTCGACCCGGCCAGCGCCACCCCAAAGGGCGCGAAACCCACCTCCCACAGGCGCAGCACCCGGCCGCTGACGGCGTCCAGCTCCGCCAGCCGGTTGGAAAGATTCAGCACGACGTAAAGCCGCCGGCCGTCCGGCGACACGGCGATCCCGGCGGGAACCTCCCGGTCGCGTTCCGGGGCCGTGGCCTTCGGCAGGGAAAACGAAGCCACCCCCACCACTTTGCGGTCGGGGCGGACGGCAAATACCTTGATGTCGCCATTGACGTTGGCCTGGTAGAGCCGGCGCCCGTCGGGCGAAAATACCAGCCCGGTGAAACTCAGCTGCCCGGACTTGTCCGGATGCAGAATCTCCTCCGGAACTTCCTCGGGCACGGCGGCGGCGGTCTGGTCGGACGGCAAAGCCGCGCGCTGCAGGATGCTGCCCGTAGCCGGTTCGATCACGATCAACTCGTGCGTCTTGCCGGCCGTGACCAGCAGCCGGCCGTCGGGGCTGAGCGCGATGGCCTGCGGCCGCAAACCGGGCAGCTCCACTTGAATGCCCTCCGGCGTCAGTAATTGATTGGCGGGCGTATAGTAGCGGTTCGTGCCGACCTGCCCCACCCGCTCGCGGGTGGCCGTCTCCGGGTGGACCGGCGTTCGCTCGCGGCCCAAGGCGGGCGCGGACAACATAGCCAGCACCGCGGCGGCGCTGACTAAACGACTCAGGGCAGAATACATGGCCCCATTATGGCAGAGCCGCAAGCCGGCGCGCAACCCGGCTTTTCAGGAAAAAAGCAAAAACCGGAATCCCCGGCAAAAAGCCCCGCGCAGTTCCTCCGCCCCCGCCGGGCGGCTCCGCCGTTTGCCGGGAGCCTGGGCGCGGGACGGCGGCGGGTGAGAGGATTCGCGGCCAGCCCGGGATGGGGAAGCGCGCCGTCAGGCGGGCAAGAGGACAGGCAGATGCCCGTTCACGCCCGCGCGAGAGTGCCGTCGGAACGCAGGCGCAGACGCTGGCCGCGCCATTCCACGCGATTGCCCAGGAATGCCAGCAGCCAGATGACGGTTTGCAGCAGGTCCTTGACTGGCACCAGCCAGGCCCGGGCATACGCCGGGCGGCGGCGGCTCAGGCGGCGCTCCAGGTCCAGCGCGCTGATCACCCGGATCAGCAGGCAGCCCAGCGCGCCGGCCAGCGCCGGACCGGCGGGTTGAGCCGCCAACCAAAGCACGGGCCAGAGCGTGGCGTTGCTCAGGAGGCTGAAGAAATAGGGCATGGGCTGGCAGACGCGAATCGTCCGCGCCCACCGGAGCTGATGCTTCCAGACCGCCGCCCAGCCCATCGGCGCGGACCAGCATTCAACCACCACCGGCGAAAGCGCGATCTGATGCCCGCGCCGCGCGAGGCGGTGGCCCAACTGGTAATCGTCCGCCAGGCAGTCCGCCAGCGCCGAAAAGCCGCCAATCTCCGCCAGCAGCGGGTGCCGCGTGGCCATCACGGCGCCCAGGGCAAAGTCCAGCGGCTTCAGGCTCCGGGCCTGCAGCACCTGGCTCCAGAAATCGGCATTGATGGCAATCGCCTCCCACTGCATCGCCAGCGTGGCCGGGTTGGCGAGGCGGTAAAAACAGTTCACCAACCCCACCCCCGGCGGCTGCAACTGAGCGACCACGCTGGCCAGGCAATCCACCGGCGCGCGGACATCGGCATCACTGATGACGAGCAGGTCATGCTTCGCCCGGCGCTCCAGTTCCACCAACTGGGAAACCTTCGCGTTGGCGCCCGCCGGCGGGCCGCACACGACGAGCTGCGCGTCGTGGCCGGGAAACTCCCGCAAGAGCCGCCGGACCACCTCGCCAGCCGGGTCGGCAGCCTCCGCCACGCCCAGCAAAAGCTGCACCGGCCCGCCGTAGGACTGGGCAAACCAGCTCCGCAGGCAGTCTTCCGTGGCCGCATCGCAGCCTTTGAGCGGCTTGAGCAAGGTGACGGCGGGCGGCGGGCGGGCGGCGGCGGCGGGCGGCGGGCGCTGATGCAGCGGGAAACGGCGCGCCGCGAGCCATTGCCACAGCGTCAGGGCCAGGCTCAGCAGGGCCAGGCCGCCAAGTATCAGGTTCAGGAGCATTGCCGGTTCCGCATCGTCGTTCCGGCCAGCCTAAGCCAGCCCGCGCCGGAAAGGAAAGGCCCGATTGCCGGCGCGCGCCGGGGGGCGCGGACGGCAAAAATCTTCCCGGCGACTTGCGCAACCGGGCGGCGCATGGAAAACTAAAGTCTCAAAAGGCGAGACATTTTAAGCCCGACGGGTTATGGTTCAGACAACGGCATCGCCGGTAATGAAGGATACGGATCAATATTTGGCCATGTTCGAGCGGTTCGAGGCGCAAGCCCCGCCGCCGGCGTGGATGTCCCCGCTGCGCAAGGCGGGCATCACGCGCTTTGCCGAGCTGGGATTCCCCACGCTGCAACAGGAAGACTGGCGGTTCACCAACGTGGCACCCCTCGCCAGCCTGCCCTTCAACCTCGTTTGGCGGGCTTCCGACGGCGGCGTCAAGCCCGAATGTGTGGCCGAGCTGCCCTTCGGCCAGTTGCCCGCCCACCGGCTGGTCTTTGTGGACGGCCATTACGTCGCCGCGCTCTCCGCGACCGCCCCGCTGCCGCCGGGCGTGATGGTCCGCAGCCTGGCCGCCGCGCTGGCCGACCCGGAGGGCCGCGCCCGGGAGCACCTGGCGCAAACATCGCCGGCGGATGACAACGCATTCGCCGCCCTCAATTCCGCTTTCTTCCAGGACGGCGGCTTCATTTATGTCCCGGCGGGCCGCCAGGTGGATTTGCCGGTGCTCCTGCTGTTCATCTCGACCGCGAAAGAAGCCGGCGCCAGCACGCAGCCGCGCAACCTGGTCCTCACCGAAAAAGGCGCCCGGGTGACGGTGCTGGAGAGCTACGTCAGCCTGCGGGAGGCGTCCCATTTCACCAACGCGGTCACCGAGGTGGCGCTGGCCGAGGGCGCCACCGTCGAGCATGTGAAGTTCCAGGACGAAAACCGGAACGCCTTTCACCTCGCCACCCTGAACGCCCGCCTGGGGCGGGACGGCAATTTCCTCTCGCACTCGATCGCCCTGGGAGCGCGCCTGTCGCGCTACACCCTCCGCACCGCCCTGGCCGGCGAGGGGGTCGAATGCGTGCTCAACGGGCTTTACCTGACCCGGGGCGACCAGTTGGCGGATCACCACATGGTGGTGGAGCACGCCCGGCCGCATTGCCAGAGCCACGAATACTACAACGGCATCCTCGATGAACGCTCCCGGGGCGTCTTTCATGGCCGCATCCTGGTGCGCCCCGCGGCGCAAAAAACCGACGCCAAACAAACCAACAAAAACCTGCTGTTGTCGGACGACGCCACCGTGAACTCCAAACCGCAGTTGGAGATTTACGCCGATGACGTCAAATGCACCCACGGAGCCACCGTGGGCCAGTTGAACGAGCAGGCCATCTTTTACCTCCGCTCCCGCGGGCTCGACACCGACACGGCCCGGCGCATGCTGATCCACGCCTTCGCCGGCGAAATCATCGAGCGCATCCGGCTGAGGCCGGCCCGGGAGGAGCTGGACCAACGGGTCTGGGACCGGCTGGAGCAAAACCCGCGCGTGGGAAGGCATAAATGTGTTTGACGAACTGAACGATCTCTACCAGCAGGTCATCCTCGACCACTGCCGGCAACCCCGCAATTTCCACCCGCTCCAGCCCGCCTCCTGCTCGGCCCAGGGGCATAACCCCCTCTGCGGCGACCAGTTGACGCTCTACCTGGCCCTGGACGGCGAGGTCATCAAAGACGCCAGCTTCGTCGGCGACGGCTGCTGCATCTCCAAGGCCTCGGCCTCCCTCCTGACCGAAAGCGTCAAAGGCAAAACGCGGGCCGAAGTGCAAACGCTGTTCGAGCAGGTCCACGAAATGGTCACGACCGGCCGGGCCGCCGAAAACGTCGGCAAGCTGTCCGTGTTCGCCGGCGTGCATAAGTTTCCCACGCGCGTCAAATGCGCCATCCTGGCGTGGCACGCCGCCATGGCGGCCCTCCGCGGCGACGGCCAGCCGGTCAGCACCGAAAACAACCCCGCCGGAACCGGAGATTTATGAGCTGCGATGCTTCTGTCACCCTGACCCGCGACGTCGAGGCGGCCCTCGTTCCCGCCGGCGACCGGGTCACCCTGCTCAAAGGCGAAACCGCCCGCATCACCCAGAACCTGGGCGGCAGCTATACGGTGATCGTCAACGGCAACATGTTTCGCCTCGACGGCAAGGACGCCGACGCCCTCGGCCTGGAGGTGGCGGCCAAACCGCTCCAGCCCGCCGGCCCCATCACCCCGGAAAGCCTCGAAAAAGAAATCTGGAACCAGTTGCGCTCCTGCTACGACCCCGAAATCCCCGTCAACATCGTGGACCTGGGCCTGATCTACGATTGCCAGCTCACGCCCCTGGCGGCCGAACGCTACCGCGTGGACGTGAAAATGACGCTGACCGCGCCCGGCTGCGGCATGGGGCCGGTCATTGCCCAGGACGTGCAAAACAAGGTGCTCAGCCTCGAAGGCGTGGAGGACGTGGCCGTCGAGCTGGTCTGGGACCCGCCGTGGAACCAGGCGATGATGACGGAGGCCGCCAAACTGCAACTGGGTTTGCTCTGAACATGCCCGCCCCGGCCGCCCCTCCTCCCCCCCCGACGCCGGCCCTCAACCCCGCCGCGCTCCGGGCCGATTTCCCGATCCTCGACCAATCCGTGCACGGGCAGCCGCTCATCTATTTCGATAACGCCGCCACCACCCAAAAGCCCCGCGCCGTGCTCGACGCCCTGCGCCGCTACTACGAACACGACAACGCCAACGTCCACCGCGGCATCCACGAGCTGAGCAACCGCGCCACCGCCGCCTACGAAGCCGCCCGCGCCCGCGCCGCCCGCTTCATCAACGCCCGCCACGCCGACGAAATCATCTTCACCCGCGGCACCACCGAAAGCATCAACCTCGTCGCGCACGCCTGGGGCGCGGCGCGGGTGCGGGCGGGCGACCTCATCCTGCTCACCGAAATGGAGCACCACAGCAATATCGTCCCCTGGCAACTGCTGGCCGAGCGCGCCGGCGCCCGGCTGGCGTTCCTGCCGGTGATGGGCGACCTCGGCCGGCTCGACCTCGACCGCCTCGACCAGTTCCTGACCCCGCAAGTCAAGCTGCTGGCGGTGACCCATATCTCGAATTCGCTCGGCACAATCAACCCGGTGGCCGACCTGTGCGCCCGCGCGCGCCGCCTCGGCGTGACCACGCTGGTGGACGCCGCGCAAAGCGCCGGGCACCGGCCCCTGGATGTCCAGGCCATCGGCTGCGATTTCCTGGCCTTCTCGGGCCACAAAATGGGCGGCCCCACCGGCATCGGAGTGCTGTACGGCCGCCAGGAACTGCTCGCCGCCATGCCCCCCTTCCAGGGCGGCGGCGAGATGATCCTGAACGTGGACTTCGACCGCAGCACGTGGAAACCCGCCCCGCACCGGTTTGAGGCCGGCACGCCCAACATGGCCGGCGCCGTGGGCCTGCACGCCGCGATGGATTACCTCGACCACCTCGGGCGGGACCAAATCGCCCGGCACGACCAGGAGCTGGGCGCCTACGCCTACGCCAAACTCGCCCAGTTCAAGCACGGCATCCGCCTGTTTGGCCCGCCCATCGGCCGCGCCGGGCTGGTGAGTTTCCTGTTGCCGGGCGTCCATGCGCACGACCTTGTGACCGTGGCCGACCGGCGCGGCGTCGCCCTGCGCGGCGGCCACCACTGCAACCAGCCGCTCATGCGCAAACTCGGCGTCGAATCCACCGCCCGCGCCAGCTTCTACTTCTACAACACCACGGCGGAGATTGACCGCTTCGTGGAAGTGCTGCGCGAAATCCAGCGGTTCTTCGCCGCCGCCTGAGCCGCCCCCCGCCGCCCCCCGCTGTCCCGGGAATGGGCAACGGCGGCAAAGGGTGGACAGCGCGCCGACCGCTCCCGCTCCCGCCGGACGCCGTTTTCCCGCCGGCCGCGCAGCCGGGCGCGGCCTTGGGCGCGCGGCGCGCCCCGGCGCCCCGCCCCGCGCGCATGGCATCCCGCCTGCTTGCCAACAGCCATGACCGACGTCGCGATAACCTTACTGGCCCTGCTGGCGGGTTGCGTGAGTCTGGAAGTCTACTTCGCCCTTCGGGCCCCGCTGGGATACCAGGACGAACACGGCTTCCACCTGGGTTCCGAAACGCCGGAATGCGCGGAAGACTGCCCCGGCGGGCCGATCCTCTGACCGGCCGGCCGGAAAAGACTGCCAGGAAATGAATTAGCCCCCCGCGAGGGGGGCGCGATGGTCCGGCGCCCGCTTCTTAGTCGGGGCGCCGGCTAGCCATGCGAAGCGTCCCCCGTCGGGGAATGCGCGTGCCGCTGTGGGTTTCCGCGTGCCCCAACGAAGGCCCGCACCTCTGACGGGGGACCGTTTTAACCCCGGCCCGCCCGCCCCGGCGCGCGCGTCCCGCGGCTTGACCAATCCCGCCAATGCTGCCAAGCATAACCCCATGACGAGATTTCTGCTGGCCGCAATGCTGGGCTTCGCCCTCCCGGCGGGCGTGGACGCCGCCGGGCTGCTCCACCCCTTCAAAAAAGTTCGCGCCACCGACCAGTTCTGGGCCGAGGGCGCGGCCATCGGCGACTTCAACCGCGACGGCCGGATGGATGTCGTCTCCGGCGCTTATTGGTATGAAGGGCCGGATTTCCAGCGCCGCCACGAAATCTATCCCGCCAACGCCAGCTTCAAACGCAAGGACGCCGCCGGCGGGGAACAAACCATCCCCGGCTTTGAAGGCGCGCTCGGGGTCAACAACGCCTACTCGGATTGTTTCCTCACCTTCACCTACGACTTCAACGGCGACGGTTGGACGGATGTCCTCGTGTACGGCTTTCCGGGCAAGGAAGTTGGCTGGTTCGAGAACCCCAAAGGCCGCCCGGGACACTGGCAGCGCCACGTCATCTTTGACGTGCTCGACAACGAATCGCCCGCCTTTACGGACATCACCGGCGACGGCAAACCCGAAATCCTGTGCTGCTCCCGCGGCTATCTCGGCTACGCCGAGGCCGATTGGAACAACCCCGCCGCGCCCTGGAAATGGCACGCCGTCTCCCCCAAAAGCGATTACCACCGCTTCAGCCACGGCATCGGCTGCGGCGACATCAACGGCGATGGCCGCCTGGACATCCTCGACAAAGACGCCTGGTGGGAACAACCCGCCTCCCCCGCCCATGACCCGGTCTGGACCCGCCACGCCTTTAGTTTCGCCCCCGCCGCCGCGCAAATGCTCGTCCACGACTTCAACGGCGACGGCCTGAATGACGTGCTGACCTGCCATGACGCCCACGGCTACGGCATCTCCTGGTTCGAACAGGTGCGCGCCAATGGCCAGATCACCTTCCGCGAGCACGTCATCCTCCCCAAAGACCCCTCGCCCAACCGCTACGGCGTGCAATTCTCGCAGCCCCATGCCTTTGCGCTGGTGGATATGGACCGCGATGGCCTGATGGATTTCGTCACCGGCAAGCGCTTCTGGGCCCACGGCAAGGACGGCCCCGACCCCGACTCCAATTCCGCCGCCGTTCTCTATTGGTTCCAACTGACCCGCCCGGCCCGGGGCCAGGCGGAGTTCATCCCCCACCTGATTGATAACGATTCCGGCGTCGGCACCCAGGTCACCGCCGGATACGTCAGCAACCCCCATTACCCGGACGTGGTCGTCGGCAACAAAAAAGGCGTCTTTATCTTCCAACACGAGACCCGGAAAGTCTCCAACGCCAAGTGGAAAAAGGCGCAGCCGAAACCCCAAACGGGCAGCCAGTAGCTCGCAACCCCTCCCGCAACTCCGTCGGCGTTAACCCCGAAACGCCCACTCCGCCAGCCGCCCGGCTTTTAACAGCCGCCCCGGAGTGTCCATTTTTTGGACACTCCCTCCCACCTAATCCGTAGCGGCCAGCCTATCCCTCCAACCCCAACTCGCCAATTCCACCCAGTCCCCGCCCTCTTCCGAGCCATAAAATAGCTCCTTTCAAGCCATGTACAAGGGGTGTACAAGGGGTGCTCATCGGATGTACCAGCTAAAATCCCATGAACTCCCGGTGAGCATCCCTTGTACACCCCTTGTACACGGCTCGAAAGGAGGGGGGAGGGAGGGATTTTGACGCGAATGGCGATTTTGGGGGCTGGGATTGCCGGGCCGGGGGAGGGCCTGCCGTTTTCGCGGTTCTGACCTGTGGGTTCGGCAGGGGGGGCGGCGTTGGCGAGGCCCTATCCCAACCGAGGGTCTGGCTCTGCGGCTTCCACGCCGCCGCCAGTGTCAATGGCGTTGATTTTGGGAATGGAGTTCGGCCCTGCCTCCGGGGCTGCCGTTTCCGGGGCGAGCCGGCCGCCGCCCGGCCGGGTTTCCGGCGTTCGCGGGGTCAGATGCCGCTAAAGACTCTGACGAGGCGGTCGTTGACGTAGATGCGGTTTCGGCCTCCCAGCAGCGGCATCCGTTCTTTTTCGATGCGCACGCTGGACTTTTCCCGGTCGCCCACGATAAACGCATGCACCTCCAGCACCGGCTCGTTGATCAGCCGGACCGATTTCTTGATGGGCCGTTCATTGACCTTGATGACCAGGCTCCCGAGAAGCTGATTAAAGTTGTATTCCAGGCGATGCTTTTCGGTGTCCCCGATCTCGATGGCAAACTTCACAGGTGATGGGCTTTCGTTAGCGGTTTGTGCTTGTGCGTTTTTTGCCGCAGAGATTGTGCCAGCCGGCGCGGGTGGCCCTCGTAAACGCCGGCCCCGGAGCGGCGGCTTGAACCGGCGGCGGCGGCGAGCCGAAGGGTTCCGGCTGGGTTGACGGCAGAACCCGCGAAAACGGCCTGATTCAGGGTGAAATGGACGCGGGGCGCAAAGCGCGGTTTGCGGGCTGAACGGGCCGGTGGGGAATCCGCTCCGCCAACGCCTTCGGCGGCCGGGTTGGCCGCGCGGGCGGGGGCTGTCTCATTTCGGAACAGGCGCGTCCGGGTTGGGGCGTTTTCGGTCTTTCGGGAAGCCGCCCCGGGGCGGCGGTTGGGGCATCAGCCATTCCGGGCAAAGAGCTTGCCGGGCAGTTGCCGGATGAGCCGCTTCATCTCCAGGCTCAGCAGGGCAACGGAAACCGCGGAGCTGGGCAGGCCGCTGCGGCGGATGACTTCATCAATGTGGCTTTCTTCCGGGCCCAGCAGGCCAAGGACTTTTTGCTCGTTTTCGTTCAAGGGCACGGCGGGCCGGGGGCCGGCGGCGGCGGGCGAGGAGGGCGGGCTGGCGGGCGGGAAGAGGTATTCGAATTCGCTGAGGATATCCTCGACGCCCTCGCAGAGTTTGGCCCCTTTCTTGATGAGGTCATGGCAGCCTTTGCTGCGGGGCGAGTCAATGCGCCCGGGGACGGCGAAGACCTGGCGGCCGTAGTCGGCGGCGAAATTGGCGGTGATGAGCGCGCCGCTGGTGAGGTTGGCTTCCACGACGACGGTGCCCAGGGTCATGCCGGCCACGAGGCGGTTGCGGATGGGGAAGGATTGCCGGTCGGCGGGGCGGTTGAAGGGGAATTGGGTGAGCAGCGCGCCGTGGTCGGCGATCTGCCCGAACAGCTTTGCGTTTTCCGCCGGCGAGACGAGGTTGATGCCCGTGCCGAGGACGGCGAGGGTCCGGCCCTGGCCGCTCAGCGCGCCCTGGTGGGCGGCGGTGTCAATCCCGCGCGCGCCGCCGCTGACGACGGTCACGCCCAGGGCGGCGAGCTGGCGGGCCAGTTTGCGGGCGGTTTCGAGGCCGTACGGCGTGGTCAGGCGCGAGCCCACCACCGCCACGGAGTTCTTGTCCTGGGCATGGAGCCGGCCCTTGACGTAGAGCACCACCGGCGGGTCGTAGATTTGGCGCAGCAGCTCCGGGTATTCGGCGTCGGCCTGGGTCACAATGCGGCAGCCGAACGCGGCGATGCGCTTAAGCTCGGCGGCCAGGTCGGTGGTTTTCTCCCAGTTGACGATGGCGTCGGCGATGTCCTCGCCGATGCCCCGGGCCTGGAGCAATTGCCGGCGGGAGGCGCGCAGGATGGCGGGAGCCTCGCCGAACTGTTCGAGCAGTTGCCGCACGCGCACCGGGCCGACGCGCTCGATCAGGTTCAGCGCCACAAGGGCTTCGTGAGGCTCCATGCGCGCGGGGATAGCCGTTTCCGCCGCCGCGCGCAAGCGGAAAGACGCCGCCCGCGGCGGGGCGCGCGGCGGCGGTCGGGGCCGGGCGGGGTTCCCGCCGCCGTCCTCCCCGGCCTGGCGATTGAGCTTTGCCGGCGCGGCCTTTCAGGCATACTGGCCGGGACGAGCCTGGCTATGAAAACTCGAATCAACGGTCTTGGGCGCCTGTGGGTCTGCGGAGGAATGATTTTGTGGGGAGCGGTGTCGTGCTCGACTCCCGCCGGCCGCCCCACCGGGCTGGAATTATTCAATGGCAAGGACCTGGCCGACTGGAAGAGCGTGCTGGCGGATCCGGCGGTTCCGATGGACCAGGTCTGGAGCGTGCAGGATGGCATCCTGACCTGCCAGGGCACGCCCCTGGGGTTTCTGTACCGGGAGCCGGCGGCGGGCAATTTCCGCCTGGCGGTGGAGTATCGCTGGCCGCCGGGCCACACGCCGGGCAATAGCGGCATCTTTACCCGCCTGAACGCGCCGTTCTCGCCGCTCCCCTGCGCGGTCGAAGTGCAATTAAAATATGGCAACGCCGGCGATGTGTTTGGCCTGCAAGGCAAGCCCATTGCGCGCGGCCAGCCCCGCTTCTTCGAGATCCGGCAGCACCCCGAGGGCGGGGATATTGCCGGCATCAGCAAGCTGCTGGAGGCGGAAAATCCTCCGGGCGAATGGAACCGGGTGGAAATCCTGGCGCGGGGCGAGCGCTACCGCGTCTGGCTCAACGGCAAACTGGTCAACGACGTGTCCGGCGTGCATCCCGGCGCCGGGCTGATCGGCCTGCAGTCCGAGGGCGGCGTGATTCAGTTCCGCCGGGTCACGCTGCAGCCGCTGGATTGACCCCGGCGCTCAGCCCGCCGCGGAGCAGGCGCCGCAGCGGTGGTCGTCGGATAACTGCCCCAGGCAGGCCGGGTAACGCTCCATCAGGCGGGCGGCGAGGTCTTCCAGGCCGGGCACGTCCAACTGCTGCCGGACCTGGCGGTCGAAGTCTTCGCAGGCCTGGTCCAGCGCCGCAAACGCCGGCGCCGGAATCGTTTCCTGGGCCATGGGATACAGGATATGATCCTCTTTGTGGATGTGGCTCGAGAGCAGGGGCACGAACCGGCGGGCGTAATCCACCACCCGGGCCCGCTCGCTCTCGCTCAGCGGGCCGGCGCCGGCGCCGACTTCGATCAGCCCGCGCACTTCCTGCCGTCCCGCGTCATGCTCCGCCAGCATCACGGCGATGGGGCCGCGGTCCCGCGGCAATCCCGCTTCGACCATCTGGACAAAAAGCCGGTCTTCCTCCTTGCCGTGGTGGCATTGGTCGGCGAAATCGCGAAAGAACCGGCCAAAGTCGGCCACGTCCTCGCGGGCGACCGTTTCCCCCGCCGCCAGTTTATCGGCCAGCGCCTGCAACGAAGCCAGCACCCCCACAATCAGCTTATGCTCCCGCATCATGATCTCGATAGACTTGTTCATGCCCGGAAGCTAACCCGGCGCGGCGGCGGGGGCTTTGATGCGGGTCAAGAAATACGCGAAGGAAGCCCGGGCGGGCGGGCGGCTCCGGCGGGCCGTTGGGGGCGGCGGCGGGTGGCGAAACCGGCTTGTCAATGGGCGGGCCGCGCGTACATTGGCGGCATGAAATTACTCCGATACCGCTCTTCCCTTATCCTTGGCGGCGCGCTCCTGCTGGCGCTGGCCGTGCTGCCGGCATGCACCAAAATGAAAAAAGCCGACGCGGAAACGACGGCCCCCGACCCGGACAAGCCCGATGCCCGGGTGGTGGTGACCGGCGCTTCGTTCGATCAACTCCTCAAGGAGTCCACCAAACCCATTGTCCTGGACTTCTGGGCGCCCTGGTGCGGTCCCTGCCGGAAGATGGACCCCATCTTCGCCGCCGCCGCCCAGGAACGGCCGGATATTATCTTCGGCAAAGTCAACGTTGACCAGGAGGACGCGCTGGCGAATAAGTTTGGGATTAAAGGCATCCCGACGTTGCTGATCTTTGTGGAGGGGAAGATGGTCAAACAAAGCGTGGGCCTGATCTCGAAAGCGGAGCTGCTGTCGCTGCTGGATTCGACGCTCAAAAAGCACTCCAAATCCTGAGGCCGCGGGCGGGATCGAGCGGGCGCGGCGCCGCTTCCCGGTTTCGGGCCGGCGCGCGGATATTTCGAACGCCCGGTCCGGGTCAGGCCCGGGGCGGGCCGTTTAACTGGCGGGGGGGTAATCGGGGTGCCAGAAAAACTGATCAATGGCCGCTTGCAGGGCGGCATCCTCCAGGTTCCGGCCGAGCGCCTCGTGGCGGGCGGTCTGAGCGACTTTCAGGGCGATGAGGCGGCTGACGGCGCGCAGTTGCTGGAGGCTGGGGTAGAGGCAGTTTTCGCCGGCGGGATGCTGGACGGTGAAGTCGGCCAGCGCCTGGGCCGCGGCCAGGAACATGGAATCGGTGACGCGGCTGGCTTCGGCGATGAGCGCGCCCAGGCCGACGCCGGGGAAGACGAAGGCGTTATTGCACTGGCCGATGACGTATTTGCGCCCGTTGAAGACGACCGGGTCGAAGGGGGAGCCGGTGGCCACCAGGGCGCGGCCGTCGGTGTGCTGCAAGGCTTCGGCGGGGGTGCATTCGGTTTTGCTGGTGGGATTGCTCATCGGGAAGATGAGGGGCCGCTCGCAGTGGTCGGCCATGGCGCGCAGGACGGCAGGGGTGAAATCGCCGGGCTGGCCGGTGGTGCCGATCAGGATGGTGGGGCGGACGGCGCGGACGATTTCCGCCAGCGCGGCGGGGGGCGGGGTGGACAGGCCCAGCAACGCCAGTTCGTCTTTCCGCAGGGCGGCCGCGCGTTTGTGGTCCTCGAGATCGGCGCGGCCTTCCCAGACCAGGCCGCCGGAATCGAGGAAGATTTGGCGCGGGCGGATTTCCGCCTCGGTGAGGCCGGCTTCGAGCATGGCCGTGCGGACCAGGCGGCCGATGCCGACGCCCGCCGCGCCGGCGCCGGCCATGAGGAAGCGCTGCTCGCGCAGGGTCTTGCCGGTGAGGCGCAGCCCGGTGAAAATGCCGGCCAGGGCAACGGCGGCGGTGCCCTGGATGTCGTCGTTGAAGCTGGGGAGGCGCGCCGCGTAGCGGTCCAGGAGGCGGAAGGCGTTGGCCTTTTTGAAGTCTTCCCATTGCAGGAGGGCGCGGGGGAAGACGTGCTTGACGGCCTGGACGAATTCCTCGACGAAGGCGTCGTATTCGGGGCCGCGGAGGCGCCGCGCGCGGTAGCCGCAGTAGAGCGGGTCTTCGAGCAGGGCGGCGTTGTCGGTGCCGACATCGAGGCTGATCGGCAGGGTCAGCCGCGGATGGATGCCCGCGCCGGCGGAGTAGAGAACCAGTTTGCCGATGGAAATGCCCATGCCGCCGGCGCCCTGGTCGCCCAGGCCCAGGATGCGTTCGTTATCCGTGACGACGATGAGGCGGATGTCGCGGTGGCGGAGCTGGCCGAGGCGCGCGGCCATCTGGCCGCGGTCGGCGGGGCAAAGGAACAGGCCGCGCGGGCGGCGGAAGATGTGGCTGAAGCGCTGGCAGGCCTGCCCGACGGTGGGGGTGTAGATGATGGGCGCAAGGCGGTCGAGGTTCTCGATCAGCAGCCGGTAAAAGAGGACTTCGTTGCGGTCGAGCAGGGCCATCAGGCCGATGTATTGTTCGAGCGGGTCGGTCTTCTGGTGGAAGTGTTCCAGCTCCAGTTCGACCTGCTGGGCCAGGGTGAGCACGGCCGGGGGCAGCAGGCCCTCCAGGCCCAGTTGCCGGCGCTCGGCGGCGGTGAAGGCGGCGTCTTTGTTCTGGGCCGGGTCGCGCAGGATGCGCTCGCCGCGGAGTGGGGGAATTTCGGGGGAGGGAATCGGGTTCATAACTCAGGAAGCGGACATGAATTCGGTGATGGATTGAACGACCTGCCGGGCCTGGGCCTCGGAGAGTTCCGGGTAAATAGGCAGGGCCAGGGTTTCCCGCGCGGCTTTCTCGCTTTCGGGCAGGGTGCCCGGCCGGCCGCCCAGGTAAGCGAAACATTCCTGCAGGTGCAGCGGCACCGGGTAATAGATTTCAGTGCCAATATCCCGGGCCTGCAGGGCCGCCCGCAAGGCGTCCCGGCGCGGCGTGCGAATGACGTACTGGTTGAAGATGTGGCGGTCGGTCGCGACGTCGGGCAGGAAAAGAACGGAGGCATCTCCGGCCCGGGCGCGGTATTCGCCGCTGCCGGCCAGCGGCAGGCCGGCTTCCGTGAACAGCCGGTGGTAGCGCTCGGCATTGCGCTGGCGGGCGGCTGTCCAGGCATCGAGGTAGCGCAGTTTGGCCCGCACCACCGCGGCCTGGAGGGCATCGAGGCGGAAATTGCCGCCGATGACCTGGTGGTAGTACTTGGCCTGGGAGCCGTGCATGCGCAGGCAGGCCAGCTTCCCGGCCCGCGCCGCGTCCTGGGTGACGACCATGCCGGCGTCGCCGGCCGCCCCGAGGTTTTTGGAGGGGAAAAAGGAAAAGCAGCCGTAGTGGCCGATCGAGCCGGCGCGGCGTCCGTGATGCTCGGCGCCGATGGCCTGGGCGGCGTCTTCGATGACCACGAGCTGATGCTTTTGCGCGATCGGCATCAGGGCTTCCATATCGGCCATCTGGCCGTAGAGATGCACGGGGATGATGGCGCGCGTGCGGGGGGTGATCCGGGCTTCGACCTGCGCCACGTCCAGGTTGTAGGTGGCGGGATTGATATCCACAAAGACCGGCCGGGCGCCCACGCGGGCAATGGAGCCGGCGGTGGCAAAGAACGTGTAGGGCGAGGTGATGACTTCGTCGCCCGGGCCGATGCCCTCGGCCATGAGGCAGATAATCAGGGCGTCGGTGCCGGAGGAGACGCCCACGCCAAACGCGCAGCGGGAGTATTGGGCGATGGCCCGTTCGCACGCCTCGACCTGCGGCCCGAGAATGAACTGCTGGGAGACCATCACCTCGGCCACGACCGCGTCCAGGTCGGGCTTGATGGCGGCATACTGCGCCTTGAGATCCAGCAATGGGACTTTCACACCAAAGTTATTTCCTGCCGCGCCGCTTCATGCAAGCTTTAACCCGCGCGCGCCGCGGCCGGGGCGGGCGGAGCTAGAGGTAGGGGGTGAACAGGCGGGCGAGGCCGTCGCGCAGGCGGATGGGCAGCGAGCGGGCGTCCACGTCGGCGAGCGTCACCGGGCGGGCGGTAGCAATGCGGGCCGCCACGATTTCCTCCAGCCGCCGCGCCAGCTCCGCGTCATAACATTCGAGGTTGTATTCAAAGTTGAGGCGCAGGCTGCGCGGGTCCCAGTTGGCCGAGCCCAGCAGAACCCAGCAGCCATCCACCAGCATGAGTTTCGTATGATCGAACGGGGGCGGGGTGAGCCAGATGTGGCAGCCGTGTTCGAGCACCTGCCACCACATCGCGCGCGAGGCCCAGCCGACGAACGGCAGGTTGTTCTTCGCCGGCAGGATGATATCCACGCGCACCCCGCGCTTGGCGGCCACATTCAGCGCCGAGATCAGCGCCGGATCGGGCAGGAAGTAGGGCGTGACGATCCGCACCGCGTAGCGGGCAATGGCCAGCGCGCCCAGCAGCGTCCAGCGCAGCTTTTCAAAATCTTCGTCCGGGCCGTCCGGCACGCCGCGCGCCAGCACCGGCCCGGCCGGCTCCGGGTGGGGAAACCAGTCCTCCCCGCGCAGTAATTCGCCGGTCGTAAACAGCCAGTCGTCCACGAAGACCTCCTGCAACTGGGCAACCACCGGCCCGCGCACGCGGAAATGGATGTCCCGCACCGGGTGGCGCGGCGGGCGGGCGGGGCCATCCCCGGCGCCGCCGCCGAAGCCCTTCAGGCAATGCCCCGCGCGGATGTTCATGCCGCCGGTGAATCCCAGCCGCCCGTCGGCCACCAGGATTTTCCGGTGCGTGCGCAGGTTCACCGCCATCAGGTGCCAGAGCGCGAGGGAGGGCAGGAAGCGCGCGAAGCGCACGCCTTCGCGGCGCAGCGCGCGCAGGATGGTGGGCCAGGAGTAGCGGGTGCCCGCCGCGTCAATCAGGACGCGCACCTCAACGCCGCGGCGGGTGGCTTCGCCCAGCGCCCGCGCAAACGCCAGCCCGGCGGCATCGCGGTCGAAGATGTAGGTGTAAAACGCCACCGTCCGGCGCGCCTGCCGGATGGCTTCGAGCATGGCCGGGTAGGCTTCGTCGCCGTCGAGCAGCGGCTCGATCCGGTTGCCCGGGAGCAACGGGCGCGCCACCACCCCGTTGACCACGCGCGCCAGCATGTTGAGGTGGCCGGTGTGGCCGGGCAGGTGGTGGGGCAGTTCGTCCGGCGGGCAGGCGGGCAGGGCCGCATGGGCGCGGTAGCGCTCCAGGCCGCGCCGCAGCAGCACCGCCTGGCGGCGAATGCGGTTGATGCCCAGGATGAAGTAAAGCGCCGCGCCGCCCAGCGGCACCAGCCAGATGAAGCCGACCCAGGCGATGGCCGAGCGCGAGTCGCGCTTATAGAGAATGGCGTGCCCGGAGGCCACCCCGGCGAGCAGCAAATCCAGCCCCAACAGCGCCAGCTTCCCGGCGTGGTGGGCGAGATCCCCCGCGCTGGCCGCCCAAAGGTCTCCGATCATCGTCCGCCCTCAGCGCACCGCCTTGGCCGCAAAGCGGTACCGGTCGCCCCGGTAAACCGAGTTTTCCATCTCGACAATCAGGTCCTTGCCGCAGAAGGAAGCTCCCTCGACCCGGAACGCGGGGATGGGGCGATCCACCTGAAAGACCGGGAGCCACTCCCCCTCCAGAACGACCGCGCTGAGCATCTGGTTGATCTCGGTCAGCCGGATGCCGTAGTGCTTGTCGAAAATCTGGTACAGGGATTGTTCGAGGTTGCGCCGGTGGATGTTCGGGCAGAGGCTCAGCGAGAGGTAGCGGGTCTCCTTCATCATCGGGATGCCGTCGGCCAGGCGCAGCCGCTCAATCTCGCAGAACGGCCCTTTGAGGGTGTAGAGCCGGCCATTGATCGTTTGCGAATGGTCGCCCTCGCGCAGGTGAAAGCCCAGGAGCCGGGTTGCCGGCTTGCGCCCGGCCTCGATCATGTTTCGCGTGAAGCCGAAGATGCGGTTGATGGACCGCAGCACGGGGAAATCGCGCACGAACGTGCCCTTGCCCTTTACGCGCGTGACCCAGCCTTCCTGTTCGAGTTCATGCAGCACCTTGCGCGCGGTGGTGTTGCTGACCCCGTAGCGCTCGATGATTTCGTTCTCGGAGGCCACCGGCGCGCCGGGCGGCAGTTCGCCGCGCTGAATGGCGCCCACGATGCGGCGGCAAATCTGGAAATACTTGGGCGGACTGTATTTATCCGAGGTCACAGCAATGCTTCCGGCTTTCCGCCGGCATTAACAGGCTTGCCCCCGCGGTTGTCAAGCTACACCACTTCCACCGGGCACCGGGGCAGCGCCTGAATAAAGGCCTGGCCGTATTGCTTCGCCAGCAGCCGGTTGTCGAGCACCACGATGATGCCCTGGTCGGTTTTGGTGCGGATGAGGCGCCCGACCCCCTGCCGGAACTTCAGGATGGCTTCCGGGAGGGAGAAGTCGCGGAATGAATTGCCCCCGCGCGCTTCGATGGCCTCGATGCGGGCCTCGATCAGGGGATGGTCCGGCACGGCAAACGGCAGCCGGGTGATGATGACGTTGGACAGGGCCGCGCCGGGCACGTCCACCCCCTGCCAGAAACTGTCCGTGCCAAACAGCACGGAATCCACATCCTCCTTGAACTTCTCCAGCATAAGCGAGCGCGGGATGCCGGTGCCCTGCACGAAACAGGCCAGGCCCAGCCGCGCGAAGAACGGCTGCATCAATTCGCCGACTTCCTGCATCAGCTTGAAGTTCGTAAAGAGGACAAAGGCCTTGCCGTGCGTCTGCTTCACGAAATGCTCAATCCAGTGGATCAACGCGTCCCGGTAGTCTTCCGTCCGCGGGTCGGGCATTTGCCGCACCACGCACAGCTTCATCTGGCGCTCGAAGTCAAACGGGGTGCCCACCTGAAGCCGGACGGCGGCTTCGGCGCCCACGCGATGGACGAAGTAATCGAGCCCCGCTCCCGGCGGCGCGCCGCCGGCCGACCGCGCGCCGCGCGGGGGGTCGTCGTCGGAAACCGCCGGCGCCTCCCGGCCGGAGACCGAGAGCGTGGCGCTGGTCATCACGACCGAGGTGCCCGGCAGGAACAGCCGCTGCCGCAGGTAATCGGCCACGTCAACCGGCGCCGCATGCAGCGCCAGCGTCTTCTGGGCCCGGCCGGTTCGCTCGACCCAATAAACGTGGTCCGCGGCGCTCTGGCTGAGGAAGGCGGCAATTCCCTCCCGCAGTTCCGCCAGGCGCCGGTTGCCTTCCATCAGTTCCAGCCCCATCTCGCTGTCCTCGCTCAGCTTGATCAGGTCGGCCACCGCCTCGCGCAGGCGCTGGAGAGGCAGCGTGACCTTGTCCGGCACCAGCTCGGGACGGCGGATGCGCAGCTCGGTCCACTCGCGCCGCCGCGCGCCCGAAGCGTCGCCGCCGCCGCCGATGCGTTTCCGGGACGCGGGCAGCAGTTCGTCGCAGGCGTGCTCCACGCTGGCAAAGAAGCCGTCCGCCGCCGCCAGCAGCTCGGCGACCAGCTTCACCGCCGCGCCCTTGCGCAGGGTGGCCAGGAGCCCCTTCTCGGTGCGGGGATTCCAGAGGCGATGCAACGCGTAGCGCACCTGGCCGCTGGAAACGGTCAGCCCGATATGCTTCGAGGCCTCGTGCTCCATTTGGTGGGCCTCGTCGAAAATGACAAAGTCATTGCGGAACAGGATGCCGCCGTCCGCGCTCTCTTCCTGGCCGCCCAGCAGGGTGAACAGCAGGGTGTGATTCAGCACCACCACATCCGCCGAAAGGATGCGCTGCCGCGCCCGCTGGAAAAAGCAAACGCCGTGCTCCCGGGCGAAATCGGACGGGTAGCCGCACAGCTTGGGCGCGCACAGGCCGCGCTCGGAGCAGACCTGGTCCCACACCTTCAGGTCCGGCTCCACGTCGAAATCCGAACGGCTGCCGTCCTCGGTGGTCCGGGCCCATTCGGCGATGCGCTGCAGCTCCTGCGTTTCCGACGTGGTAAAGAGGTTGGGCGCCTGCTGGAGCGCCTTCCGGAGGCGGCGGGTGCACAGGTAGTTGGCCCGGCCCTTGAGCATGGCGAAGCTGAACTTCACCGGCAGGACTTGCGCCAGCACGGGCAGGTCTTTCTGCGTCAGTTGCTCCTGCAGGTTGATGGTATGCGTGGCAATCACCGCCTTCTTCCGGTTCGCCACCGCATACAGGATGGCCGGCACCAAGTACGCAAAACTTTTCCCCACCCCGGTGCCGGCCTCGACGGCCAGGTGCTCGCCCGCGTCCAGCGCGCGCGCCACCGCCACCGCCATCTCCTGTTGCTGGGGGCGGAACTCGAAGTTCCGGGCCTGCGAAAGCAGCCCGGTCGGGGAGAAAATATCCGCCGTCTGCCGCACCAAGTCCGTCCCGGAACCGGCGGGCTGGGATTCAATGACGCTGATCATGCGAAGCGGGCGGCGGGCGCGGGCGGCTTAGCCGGATTCCCGCGGCCGGCGCACGACGACCTCCTGGGCCGCGCGGTTCTTCACCATCATGTGGGCGGGCAGAATCCCGCGCCAGTTGGTGTTCGGGTACACGACCGCGCCGCGCCCGATGATGCTGCCCGGGTTCAACACGGCATTGCAGCCAATGTCGGCGCCGTCCCCGAGCAGCGCGCCGAACTTGGCCAGGCCGGTGTCGTAGGGCTGGCCGTTCATTTCCACCGTGACGTTGCCCGGCCCGAAGCGGACGTTGGAAATCTTCACCCCGGCCCCAAGGTGCGCGCGATGGCCGAGAATGGAATCCCCGATATAGTTGAAGTGCGGGGCGACCACCCCGTTAAAGAGCAGGGCGTTCTTCAACTCGCATGCGTTGCCCACCACGCAATTATCGCCCACAATCACATGCTCGCGCACGTAGGCATTATGCCGGATCTGGCAATTCCGCCCGATGATGGCCGGGCCTTTAATCATCGCGCCATCCTCGATTTCCGTGCCTTCCCCGATAAATACGCGCTCGCCAATAAACACCGCCCCGCCGCGGCGGCCCGCCGGGTTCGGGAACCGGCCGGCTTCGAGATACGCCGCCAGCCGCTTCAGCGCGTCCCAGGCGTATTCGCATCCGGCAAAGACCTCCGGATGCGCCGTCTGCTGCAGGTCGAACAAATCTGCGGGCTGGAACATGCCGGCAGCTTAGGCGAATCCGGGCCGGGAACCAAACCCGATTTTAGCCGCGCCGCCCCCGGGAACGGCGTCCGCCCCGGCCGCCGGGCCGACGGTGTGAATGACCCGGTGAAAAAGCCCGGAATGGAATACGGATAACTTGTGAGCAAAGTGAATAACCCCGGCATCCGCCGCTTTTTTCACTGGTATTAGGAATTGCATTCACGTTTCATGCTTGCGTAAGTTGTTGCGCTGGCGTTGACTATTGGGGTTATTGGCCTTATTCACGGCCCTTAATACGGATAGTCATTCAAAGATAAATACAGATATATTAAGCACGTAATGAAGCTGACGATTGCAAAGGAGCAAATGATCAATGGGTTGCAGGCAGTGCAAAATGTCGTAAGCGCCCGAACCACGCTTCCCATTTTGTCCAATGTGCTGCTGCGTGCCTCGGAACAACACCTCGAGTTCACCGCCACGGACCTGGACGTGACCATCTCCTGCGCGGTGGAGGCCAAAATCAAAACCCCCGGCGCGGCGACGGTTCCCGTCAAGAAGCTCTTTGGCATCGTGCGTGAACTGGCCGCCCTGGAGCTCGACCTGGAAGTGGACGACAAAAATATTTGCGCCATCCATGCCGGCTCGTCCTTCTACAAAATCCACGGCTTGAGCGCGGATGAGTTCCCGCCCATGCCCCAGTTCAAGGAGGACAAAAAGGTCGTGGTGCCGCAGGAGACCTTCAAGGGCATGATGCGCAAGACCTCCTTCGCGATTTCCAATGACGAATCGCGCTACGTGCTGAACGGGGTTTTCATCAGCCTCAAAGACCATAAGATGACCATGGTGGCCACCGATGGCCGGCGCCTGGCGCTGGTGGATGAGGAGGTGGACATCGCGGAAAAGAACCAGGGCGAGTTCATCATCCCCACCAAGACCGTGCTGGAGTTGAACCGGCTGCTGCAGGAAAAGGGCACGGTGGAGGTGCGTTACGCGGAAAACCAGGCCTCGTTCACCCTCAAAGATGAGAAAACGTCCCCCATCCTCGTCATCACCAAGCTGGTCGAGGGCAATTACCCCAATTACCGCCAGGTCATTCCGGCGGAAACCAAAGAGCGCGTCACCCTGGTCCGGGAGGAGTTCCTCCATGCCCTGCGGCGGGCGGAGATCATGACCACCGAGAAGTCCAACTCCGTCAAACTGAGCTTCACCAACAACAAGCTGGAGATCACGGTCAATTCCCCCGACGTGGGTGAGGCCAAGGAAACCATGGCCCTCAATTACAAGGGCCGCGAAATCACCATCGCCTTCAATCCCAAGTACGTCATTGACCCCCTGAACGCCCTCACCAACGATGAGGTCTTCCTCGAGCTGATTGACGACCTCAGTCCCGGGGTCCTCAAAATCAACGGCCCCTTCCTCTACGTGGTCATGCCCATGCGGCTGACCTGACGCCGCCGCCGGTCAGCCGTGGCGCAGCACGGTCGCGGGGGAAACCGTGACCTGGCAATCCGGGAAAGTATCCCGCAGGAACCGGGCGAGCGGAAGCTCCGCGCTTTCCGGCCGGGAACCCTCCGGCCCGGCGGGCGCGCCGGCCCCGGCAACCCCATGCCCGCCGCCCGGCTTCAGGGTCGCTTCGTCGGCCGGCAAAGAACCCCCCGCGAGCCGCAGGACGCTGCCGGCCAGGAATCCCTCGATGTCCACATGGACCGAAGTCCGCGGCCGGCCTCCGGAAAGGCCCCACTGCCGCACGTGCGGCTTGAGCGCCAGGTTCCGCGCGTGCGGCCGCAAAAGCCCCTCGCGGCACAGCGCCTCGAAGTCCGGCACCGTCAGCGCCAGGTCCT
>Ga0302238_1000241_pt1 | contig 59096 bp, 55 predicted proteins | sample AAG_UR_Asn_MG_FD_193527 | JGI IMG/M metagenome (GOLD analysis project Ga0302238, IMG submission 193527) | Enriched activated sludge microbial communities from anaerobic digester in WTTP, New Holstein, Wisconsin, United States - AAG_UR_Asn | ecosystem: Engineered > Bioreactor > Anaerobic >... | reverse complement strand
AATGGCCAGGTTCACTGCCGTCTTGACGATGGTTGGTTCACCGAGGGCGTCTGCGTGACGTGGGATCCGCTGCCTTTCAAGGATCGCGAGCCCATGCCTATCGTTTACCACGTGTCCGGCCATTGGCCCAAGCAGATGTGGGACGTTCCTTACCGCACGGCCGACGCCTGGAGCAAGACCTTTAAAGAGACTGTTGCCTGGCTGAAGCTTTATTCGGAGGCCGGCTTCTACGACATTAAATACTGCAAGTCCCATGACGACTGCGCTGGCAGCACCAAGCCCATCTTCGACCTGAACCTTGCCGACGAGCAAGATCGCCGCTGCAGCACCGATGCCGAGTGCCGCACGGGCATTAACTCTGCTCTTCAGCCCCTCTATTCGTGCGGTACCGACGGGTTCTGCGGCAAGGTCAGCCCTTGCAGCGAGACTCAGGCGTGCCCACTGGGCCAGGCCTGTTACGACGGCGTCTGCAAGGAGTGCCCCGATGGACAGTGCGTCCAGGCCAATCAGTGGGCCACAGTTAAAACCAAGGTCAAAGACAAGGGCAACTTCACCCTGGTCTACAAGCAGGTTGCTACGGGACCGGCCTACGACCTGACCGTGGATGGCCCGATTCCCTTCCTCGCCAACAACGAGGTGCGGGTGTTGTTCTACCACCTGAACGGTTTCGTAGAGAACGTGAAGCTTATCGACGCCGGTGGCTCCATCTGTAAGACCGAAGCTGGCAACGATGCAAGCTACGCCTTCCAGGGTGGTGTGCCTCTGGTGCGTCCCAGCGGTTGCCTTCTCACCATCTCTGGGGAACAGGTTCGCGACCTCAAGGTCGTCGATGCAGCCGATCCCACCAAGGTCCTGGCCGAGATTCCTTCGGTTACGTTTGAAGGTGGCGACGTCCACACCATCATCTTCGGCGGCGATGAGAAGCGCCCGTTGGCAGCCCACAGTGCGGTTGCCTATGCCGACTTCGCTGCCACGGGAATCCGCTTTGCTCACCTGGCGGCCGGCGAAGGGGCAGTTGACTTCGCTGTGAACGGCGGTCTGCGCTCTTCGGACATCACGGCAGGGACCATCACCGGTTACACCGGAATGACCCAGTTGGAGAACCGAGTTCTTGTTGTCAAGGCCGGTGGAAACACCGAGTACACCTGTTACTTCGATGTTGGCGACCTTGGTATGTGCACCGGCTGGAGGCCTGACTTCACCGAAGAGCACATGGCCCGCTACCAGGAGATCTTCGACTCCCTGCCTGAGATGTTCGTCTCTTGTGAGAATCAGTACACCGGCGACCTCTGCACGGAAGCGCAGAGGGGCGATATGACCCTTCTCAATGACTGCCGTTACTGGCACCAGGACGCCAACGGTCAGTGGAGCAACCCGTGCGGTGAGGTCGAGGACGCCAAGAAGCTGAAGCTTCACGGCGACACCAGATTCAACCAGTTCTACTGGGTCTCTGAAGACCAGACCTCCTCCCCGTTGGGTTACGGTCCCTCCTCGGCGGACCCCGACTCGGGTCACATCTACTACGGCATAGCCAACATCTACGGTGCGGCAATGATCTCCTACGGCCAGTACGCTGTGGATCTGCTCAGGGCCAGCATTGGCGACCTCACCAAAGAAGACCTCATGACCTCCAAGTACGTTGCGGAGTTTGTGAAGGGCCGTGACCAGAGAGGCACCAGCGAGTCGCTCTATGCCCCCATGGAAGTGGACAGAGAGGAACTGGATCGTCGCAAGGCCAACGTGGAGATCGAGCGCTTCTGGCTGGAGCCCGAAGAGCGCGCCTCGGTAAGGGGCATGTTCGCTGACCCGAAGATGGTCCGCACCATGTTCCACCCGAAGGATTTCTCCAAGCTGGTAACCAAGTCCCTGCCCCCCAGCATGGGCGGCGAGGAACTCGATGCCCGCTTCCAGGCCGTGAAGGGCACCCATATCGAGGGGCTGCTCAAAACCAAGGAAGTTCAGGCAGCGTTTAACGATCCAAACACCGGCGAACTGCTGCAGCTCAACGGCACCTATTCCGATGACTCCTCTCCGCTGGCCTGGGCTTCCGGTGAGGCCCGCCGCAGCTTCAAGGACAAGGCAACCTTGTGCGAAAGAGGCGGCTACTTCTCCCAGGAGCTGGTTGAGCCATACATCTATGGAACCGCTAAGCGAATCAAAGACTGGTGTGCCGACGAGGACAACTGGGACACCTTCACGGTGCCCTACACCTCGGCTGAAGACTGCATGATGTGGCAGATCACCAGAGAGATTCTCTACGGTGTGCTCGAGCACGAAGTTGGCCACACCGTGGGTCTGCGCCACAACTTCACGGCCTCTACCGACATCTTCAACTACCAGACCGACTACTACGGAAAGAGGACCAAAGAGTACCGCCGCTGCTACCTTCAGGGACCTGACGGCTGTGCATTTGGCGACTATTGCCGTATCAGCTGCACCACCAACGACGACTGCAAGTTGCCGGGAACTACCTGCGAGGACGTGGTTGTCGAAGGCAAGGACATGAGAGCCTGCGTTGACTCTCACCTGACCCCGACCGGCGTCTGCTGGGGCAAGCGCGCAACCAGAACCGACTGCAAGGGCGATGTCGACTGCGTCGCTCTCGGCGCAGGCGCCCGCTGCGATCGCAAGCCCGACCAAATAACCGGTTACTGCGCCGCCCCGGTGAAGCCCAATAACGGCCTCTGCCCCTCGGGCATGAAGGTTGAGGGCGACATCTGCGCCAAGCAGGATACCTGCGATACCGAAGCCGGACGCTGCAAGGTCGACGGTAGCAGAACCTGCAAAGCCGACCTCGACTGTAAGGTGAAGTATCAGATCTTCGAGGTAGAGGATGCTGAAGAGAAGCCTCTGCTGATGTTCGTGCCACGAGGGCCGCTCTACGATGAAGAGGTCAAGAACAGCAGAAACGAGTATCAGTACTCCTCTCTGATGGACTACGGCGGAACCATCAACTTCGACCTTCAGGAGCTTGGCAAGTATGACGAGGCGGCCATTCGCTTCGGCTATGGCGAGCTTATCGACGTTTACACCGACACGTCGAACCTCGAGCCGGCCATGAAACGCGTTGCCGACTACTACGGATTCGATCCCATCTATCTCTCATTCCTCATGGACACCGAGGTCTTTACCAGCCTCATCTTCTCGCCGTGGCTCATGCTCAACGACTTCATCGGCGTAGAGCAGAACCTCAAGAGAATCCCCGCCCCGTTCCGCAAGGTTCAGCTGGAGCGCAAGGCTCTGGAGAGCAACGACCGTGGCGTCTGGGACATGACCTACAGGGTAACGCCCTACAAGTACGCCGGCGACGAATGGAGAGGCAACTGGGAGACCTACGTCTTTGACGTGGGCGCCGACGTTGGCGAAATCGTTGAGCACTCCTTGAACAAGCTGGAAGAGTACTACGTGTTTGACGCCTTCAAGCGTGAGCGCTGGGGTGCCTATCGCAACGCCAATCCCGTTGGCTACTACAACCGAATTCTGGACCGTTGGTTCCCGCCGCTGCAGGACGCCGGCCGATTCTTCGCCATCTACTACAACGTCTTCAGACCATGGCCCTCTTACAGGAAGCAGGTTCTTGGTGATGTCATGCGCCTTGGGTACATGAAGGAGATTGCCGAGCACTCTCTCAAGAAGCTCTTCGGCATGCTCTTCAGCCCGGCGCCAGGAAGCTACATGCTGGCTGATGAGGGCCTCCCCACCGAGCGCTATGTCAACATTGACTATGACATGGGTGCGGCTGGAAGCCAGCTGGACATCCCCATTGGCCAGGCCAAGTATCCCTACACGACCTACTGGCGTGATGCAGGTTACTACTACTTCAATCACGCACACTTCGTCGGTTCGTTCTGGGAGAAGGTTGCGGCACTCAACACTATGACCTACTCACTCGGCTACTTCATCGGCAGCTATATTGGGGAGCAGGTGCCGGTGGGTGTAGCCACGTCAATTGGCTTCAACACCAACTTCTTTACTGAGCTGACTAATTCTCTTGGTGGCTTCCTTGTTGGTAATGCGGATATGTACCGCCCGTACATCGACGATGCCGGGCGTATGCACACCATGGACCCGAGCAGGCCTTGGGAAGCTGAAGGCAAGAGGCGTGTAGAGACCTCCGTTGAAGGTGAGTCCATGCGGGCCTATGTTGGTCTGTTTGCCTATTCATACCTGCCGTCGGGCTTCGACCAGGGCTTCCAGGACTCCATGTTCTTGTGTCTGGAAGGCAGCGGGAACTGCTATGATATCGACCAGACTGACTTCTTTGGTGACGGTGCCGGAATCGAAGTTGCTTCGTACACGGATCCCTGGAGCAAGAAGACTTATATAGCTAAGAAGGTGAATTACGATACAAAACGTCTCTCACCTGCCTATTGGTTGGTTGAGCGAGCTAACTCAGTTCTCTCTCAATGGGAAGCATCAGACGACGATTCCCAGGAGAAGGAGCTGTTGGCCAAGGAGCTTCGCGGCATCGTGGAGAACCTCGACCTGGTGCTCTCGTTCAATGAACTTTACGGCAACATGACGTACTAGGCAGCGAGGAGGGGATAACATGAGAAGTGTAGGAAACAAGATGATTAGCATAAAGAGCGCTGCCGTAGGAGTGCTGCTTCTTTCCTCCCTGGCTTTGGGAGCATGCTCTCAGCAGCTTGACGAGATTGACCGTGTGCAGCCCAATTACGTCGCCAAGGCGGACCTGGAAGGTGAGTGGTACTACCGCTCCACGGTCATTGATGCCCCCTTCTCCTCGGTTTACACCTTTGTGGGCGACCAGGGGAAGATGGAGCGTGGCACCTTCGAGATTCAGGAAGGCTACCTGATTTTCTACAGAACCTACGAGTTCAGCTACAAGTCTGAGTCGATAGGTCTCAAGCCTGAAGTCAATAGACCCTACCTCCGTTGGCTTACGGAGGACAAGGTCGAGTACACCTCCAATCCGTACCAGGCCAGGGATAAGAAGTTCGCTGAGGGCGAAGTGCTCAAGGTTGAAGGCCAGGCAGTCTCCTGTTTTGGCAAGACGACCTCGGATGGCGGCAAGATGCACGAGTACTGCCAGGAGAACTCTCCTGTGGCTTATGCCTATTGCGGTCACGATGCGGGCACCGCCCTGGAACAGCGTACCCATGAGAATGCCGTCTGCGTGGCCCCGACGAGGTTCGTCTATCGTGGAGCTCCCCTTGCGGTTTTCCCCATTGAGAAGCATTTCGACATCAAGTACTCCTACAACCCGGCTACGGGTGAGAAGACCAACGTCAAGTCGGAGAACACTTCGGACCGTTTCTGGTATGAGCGTGAGTTCATCCGGGTCAACTGGGCCGACAACGACATCACCAACTACCAGTTCACACTGAGCTCCATGCTCTCCTGGGTTATCATCCCGATCTTTGAGGGCGACTCTGCTCCGGAGGGTGAAGGCTTTAGAGTGTTCAGGGACGAAGAGGACAAGGTCACCTATTTCGATTACGTCTCGAAGTATGTGTTGGCTCCGCCGCAAGAGTACTACGAGCCCTGGGGCTCCAATGTCCCCATCTGCGTCTTCTATCCCTGGTACCAGGGTGGAATCTTTGAGTGTACCTCTGAGCAGGTGTCCACCAGGACGGCGTTCATGAAGGTTGACCACAACGACACCTACCGTGCCGAACGTTACGACGACCGGGCAATGGAGAAGTTCGGGTACTTCCGTGAGGAAAGACTTAACTATGATGAGTTCTATGACACTACTTACACTGGTGTCATCAGAAACATTCACAAGTGGGATATCTGGAAGGATCACGTTTACAGCGAAGACGGCGAGCCTGACTATGCCGCTATGAAGCCCAATCCTATCGTATATTATCTCTCCAAGGATTTCCCGAGAGAGATGGTGCCTAATGCGCTAGAGGTTGCCAGGCAGTGGTCCGAGCCCTTCAACGAAGTGGTTGAGTTCTATGGCCATGATGCCCCTGAGTCGGGGATGGTCGTCGTCTGTGAAAATAACAACACCACGGCTCAGGCTGCGGCCGATGCGGGCCAGGTTGTTGCCCTTGTGGACCCCGCAGTCTGCAAGGACATGGACTTTGTGAAGGAGAACGGCGATCTGCGTTACTCGCTGATGCACCCTGTCATTGCCCCGGCGCAGAGTTCGCCTCTTGGCTACGGTCCCTCCTCCGCCGATCCACTGACCGGCAAGATTCTAAATGCAACGGCCTATGTCTATATGGCCGACCTGCTGTTGTACTCCAACTACGGTGCTGACTTGGTTGAGACCCTCACGGGCTACAAAGACTACGTTACTGTGGTTGATGGATTGGACTTCGAGGACAAGGCGAAGCTTGAGTACCTCACTGTGGGTAACAACCCCGCACCGGTCACCGTTGAGGAGGCCCGTGAGTTGGCCAGAACAATGGTCCGAGAAGATGTGCGCAGGCGAGTGGAAGTGATGGGAGCGACCAGAACCGACCAGGATTTCGCCGGCATGCGTATGGACATGCTTAAGGCCAACCCGAAGTTGGACAAGGCCATGATCATTGATGCCTTCCGAACCATCAGAAGGGATCCCATGGTACGTCTTGGCTTGGATATGGACGACAAGACTGCCGAACGCGTTGCCCTGAGAAATTGGGCCAACTACCGTGGCATCAAGGAGTCCCGAGCCGAGTTCCTGTTTGATGCCAAGAACAAGATTGACCGTCAGGGCTTCATGGATGACGCCATCGTGGGTCTTGCTCAGGAGTGGAAGGACCGCTTCGACAGTGAGATTTGCGGCGCTGTTTACGATGCCATGGGCAAGGGCGAGGAGTTGGCTTTCGATCTGACCGCCTTCGAAGTTGTGAAGGAGCCCTGCACTGCCGAGCAGGAGGGCCAGAAGCGCTCTCACGTAGCTATGCCCGCTCTGGCGAGTTGGTCCGAGTATGATCCCAAGACCAAGGCCGTTCCTGAAGCAGGGGACACCTGCCAGAAGCTCTCCCAGGGTAGCGTGACTGGTTACTTCTGGGTCAACACCTGCACTGTCGCCAAATTGGGCTCGTTGATCTCTCAGAAGCTGCTTTACACCGAAGCTGGTGATCAGCAGCTCTTCTGGAAGCCGTCGCCCTGGTACACCTCCACGAAGGATGCCAAGGTTGCCAAGACTCAGGACTTCGTCCGTGCCATCGGTGACTCCATCCGCGAGCAGATGGTTGAGGATTTCCGCAATCGCATCTTCCTCTCAGTGCTGCTCCACGAGTTTGGTCACACCCTTGGTCTGCGCCACAACTTCGAAGGCAGCACCGACGCCATGAACTTCCCCAAAGAGTATTGGGATCTCAAGGTGGGCAAGGATGCCGAGGGCAACTACGTCGCCATCGATCCTTTCCAGCCCGAAACCGACGCTCAGGCAGCGGGTAAGATGAGAGAGCTGCAGTACTCATCGATTATGGACTACGGTGCGAAGTTCAACGACCTGTGGCACGGAATTGGGCTTTATGACAAGGCGGCTATCCGCTTTGGTTATGGCAAGTTGGTTGAGGTTTTCAACCAGAAGCCCGACCTTGATTCCTGGAGCGCCTATATGGCAGATCCCTCGGACGATTTCCCTGGGGATACGCCACCCGTCGCCGAGCCGGCCAACCCCGTGGAGAGCCTCTTCAAGCGTCTCCACTACACTCAGATTCCCAACGTCATGAACGGCGTGGACGGAATCTATGATCGTAAACTGGTCAAGCTTGGAAACATCATGGGCAAGGCCTGTACCAGCGACTCGGATTGCACCGGCGGCGGTGGCTGCACCAATTGCAACGTGTGCAAGCCTCAGCTTGGCGGCAACTTCTGTGCGCCCGCAGACATGGTCGAGGTTCCTTATCGCTTCTGCGGTGACGAGTACGCCGGCCGTACCCCTTACTGCGACGTCTGGGACCAGGGCGCTGACCCCTACGAGATCGCCAGGAACAATGCTTCGGACTACTGGAGCTACTTCATGTTCTACGGTCGCTCCAGGGGCAATGTTCTCTTCTCACCGGACCGCTACTCTGAGAGGGTGATGTACCGCTTCGACCAGCTCAAGCGCCAGTATCAGTGGTGGGCCGTGCAGAACATGCGCTTCAACCAGAACAACTGGTGGGAAGACAAGTTTGGGGTGCCGTGGGACCAGGATGAGAATGCCGGTCTTACTGCCTCCATGGCTGCTTTTGAGGCCTTCAACACACTGATTCAGGTCTTTGCAATCCCGTCGGGCGATTATCCCGACACCAGGCTTTACGGCTACAACGGCAAGAAGGGCCGCTACGAGACCTGGACCAGCTACAACGACCGTGACCTCTCCTCGCTCTTCATCCTCGAGGAGAACTTCGGCCAGTTCTCGGCCAGGCCCATGTATCCTGCTTACTTGTCCGGCGGCGACGAGATGTTCCCTGTCTCTGGCGGCGCAATCTATGACCGTCTGAATGCCTTTGTGGCCCTAACGGACCCCACCAGCGACTTCCTTAACATCGACGAGATCCCCGACAACCGTCAGTACCTGATCTCGTTCTACACCTACTTCCCCGAGCGTATGCTGCACCTTCTGGGTGGTCTCACCACACACAGAGAGGCCAACTATGCACCGTGCGTCGTGGAAGACCCGACCACCAAGAAGCCGTTGTACCTCAAGGTGCGTGACCCGCAGAATCTGGATGACCCCAACTTCTGCGCCGAGGGCCACTATCTCGAGCCGGAAGACATTGACTATGACTTCCCGACCACCTGGTTCCGTATTCCCATGCTTGCAGCTTACTACGGCATGGCCCTTATGATTACGGATTACGACAGGCGCTTCATGGACACCACCAGGGTCTTCCTGGAAGGCCACGAAGAGGCCCTGGATGTGCCCGAAGAACTCACCGTCAAGGCCAGAGACCCGCTCTCGGGCAAGGTCTACGTGGCTTACAAGCTGGGTGAAGATGGTCAGTTCGACACGGCATATCACTTGGTGACTAAGCTCAAGGGGATTTTTGAGAGCTTTGACTCCCTGGAGGCCCTTCAGGCTGAGTATCAGTCGGGCACCGGGGAACTCGCCAAGACCCTCTCCCTTATTGAGCTCGTCCGTGGTTTGCACAGGGTGTACGACTATACGACCCTTGGGCCCATGGTCATCTCTCCAGACGCCCAGTAAGCTCCAGGGGCGTTATCACGCTTCCTGCACTTCACTAACTATTGGTTCAAGTTGGGGCCCCCGGCCGGGGGCTCCCACAGCAATTGTCGGGGGACCCACATGCGTCTTAGCAGGTTTCACGCACCAACGCTGAAAGAGGCGCCCAAAGAGGCGGAGCTGGCGAGCCACGCTCTGCTGGTCAGGGGCGGCTTCATACGAATGCTTGCAGCGGGTATATATGACTTCCTCCCCTTGGGGGTGAGAACTCTGGAGAAGATCAAGAACATCCTGCGGGAGGAGCTGACCCGCTCGGGTGCCATGGAGGTCTTCCTACCTGCGGTGCAGCCGGCCGAACTCTGGAAGGAGTCGGGCCGTTGGTTCGTCTACGGGGCCGAACTGCTCCGTTTCAAGGATCGCCACGGGAGGGAGTTCTGTCTGGGACCGACGCACGAAGAGGTCATAACGGACCTGGTTCGCAGGGATGTGCGGTCGTACCGGGACTTGCCTCTGAATCTCTTCCAGATACAGACCAAGTTCAGGGACGAAATCAAGCCCAGGGCGGGGCTCATGCGGGGCCGTGAGTTCATCATGAAGGATGGATACTCCTTCGATGCCACGGAGGAGGCCGCCAAGGCCCAGTACGCCGAAATGTATGATGCCTACAGACGCATCTTCACGCGCTGCGGCCTGGATTTCCGGGCCGTAGAGGCCGACACGGGGAACATCGGGGGCAGTATGTCCCATGAGTTTCAGGTGGTGGCGGATACGGGTGAGGACTATGTGCTGAAGTGCGGCGGCTGCGACTTCACCGTGAACCAGGAGTTGGCGCCTCTGCCCGAGCTGCCGGTGCAGGGGCCGGACTCGGCGGTGCTGCCCGTTGAGCGGGTGCATACACCTGCCCAGCGTACCATCGAGGAGGTTTCGGCCTTTCTTGAGACCCCGGCAGATCGCATAGTCAAGACCTTGATATACAAGGTGGACGGCAACGCTGTGGCGCTTCTAATCAGGGGCGACCACGAGCTTTCCGAGGTGAAGCTGCGGCGAGCGTTCAAGGCAACCAGCGTGGAGATGGCCGACGAGGCCACGGTCACGGGGGCTACGGGCGCCATAGTGGGTTTTGCAGGCCCTGTGGGGCTTTCGATTCCGGTGTACGCCGACTGGGCAGTGGCAGAGCTTCATGACGTGGTCACCGGGGCCAACGAAGACTATTTCCACTTCCGGCACGTGGAGCCCGGGCGGGATTTCACCGTTGCAGGGTGGCATGATCTGCGCAATGCCCTGGATGCCGATCGTTGTCCCAGGTGCGAGGGGGGCACATACAAGCTCTTCAGGGGCATCGAGGTGGGACATGTGTTCTACCTGGGGACGAAGTACAGTAAGGCCATGGATTGCGGCTTCCTCGATGAAGAGGGGAACCAGAAGCCGGCCATTATGGGTTGTTACGGCATCGGAGTGACCCGGGTGATGTCTGCTGCCATCGAGCAGAATCACGATGACAAGGGAATGATCTGGCCCATCCCCATTGCCCCCTTTGAGGTGGCGGTGCTTTCTCTGGTGGCCAAGGACCCCGCTGTGGGAGAGCTGGCCGAGCGGCTTTATGGTGAACTTAAGGCCGCTGGGCTTGATGTGCTGCTGGACGATCGCCCGCTGCGACCCGGGGTGAAGTTCAACGACGCCGATCTTGTTGGTTACCCCTTGCAGCTCATTGTTGGCCAGAAGGCTCTGGATGAGGGACACGTTGAGCTAAAGGACAGGATCAGCGGGGAGCGGTTCACCAAGCCTCCGGCAGAGGCCGTCGCTTGGCTGGTTGAGCGGGTAAAAGAAGCAAAGAGTTACGCCTGGTAGGTGCCATGGAACAGCGTCGAGGAACAGGAGAAGAGTTGTTGACACTGTGGGGTGCCACCCACGTTCTCGATCTGCTGGCCAGTTCGCCGCAGCAGGTTGCGGAGCTCTGGGTGGACACTGAGGAGGCAGAGTTGGGCCGAAAGGCCCAGGCGCTCTCCCACGGTTTGAGAGTCAGGAGCGCCACCAGGGACGATCTCAGGCGCCTTGCCGGTCCCGACGCCCGTCAGGTGGTAGCGGTGCTCAAGCCCATCGAGTACCTTGAGCTCTCCGCACTGCTGCCTCGTCTGCGGGCCAGGGCAACCCTGATGGCCCTGGATGGTGTTACCGATCCGGGGAATCTTGGGGCAATTCTGCGCAATGCGGCCTTCTTCGGCATTGACGGTGTTTTGTTGCGTCGCCATGGTGGGGCGCTTGTGAACAGCGTGGTGCTCAAGAGATCGGCTGGTGCGGCGGTGCGGGTGCCCTTGGTGCTAGTGACGAACCTCAGCAGATCGCTTGTACTGTTGCGTGAGCACGGCTTCTGGTCCTATGCAACACTGCCTGGTGGTGGAAAAGAGCTGCACGAGGAGAGCTTTCCGGCACGGACATGTTACGTAATTGGGGACGAAGGCAAGGGGCTCAGGCCCAACATTGCGACCCACTGTGACTTGCCTTTGCGCCTGCCGGGCAGTTTTGAGTCCTTGAATGTGTCGTCGTTTTCGGCAGTTGTGCTTTACGAACGATACCGTCAGGAGCGTCATGGGGCGCAGGTGTCATGACCTTGCGTGCTGCCAAAAAATCCTTGACACGGCTCATTTATGAGAGTAGAACGGCCCGGCTTATGGGAGCTTCCCCTTGCGAAAACGGGGGGACGTTGCAGCCTGCGCTGGCGTAGCTCAACGGTAGAGCAGCTGATTTGTAATCAGCAGGTTGTGGGTTCAAATCCCGTCGCCAGCTCCAGCTCCGCAGGCAAGTTGACATATAGGTTCTTGGCGGGGTTCCCGAGTGGTCAAAGGGAACAGACTGTAAATCTGTCGCCGACAGGCTTCGAAGGTTCGAACCCTTCCCCCGCCACCGTTTTCTCAAGCGGGAGTAGCTCAGTTGGCTAGAGCATCAGCCTTCCAAGCTGAGGGTCGCGGGTCCGAATCCCGTCTCCCGCTCCAAGTGTAGCTGCTTCCGGGCAGCGGCACCCTGTTTTCGTTGGGCCTGGGTAGCTCAGTCGGTAGAGCACATCCTTGGTAAGGATGAGGCCGTCGGTTCAATCCCGATCCCAGGCTCCGTGGTAGTGTAGTAACGGCTCGCTTGCGCAGGCCAAAAGGAGAAGGACATGGCTAAAGAGAAATTCAAGAGGACGAAGCCTCACGTGAACGTGGGAACTATCGGTCACGTTGACCACGGCAAGACCACCCTTACTTCGGCAATTACAAAGGTGTTGTCGCTCAAGGGTCTTGCTTCGTACATCAGCTACGATGACGTCGCCAAGGCTTCGGCCTCGCAGGGTCGTCGTGACGAGACCAAGATTCTCACCATCGCCACCTCCCACGTCGAGTACCAGACGGACACCAGGCACTATGCCCACGTGGACTGCCCCGGTCACGCCGACTATATTAAGAACATGATTACCGGTGCTGCTCAGATGGACGGCGCCATTCTCGTGGTCGGTGCCGACGACGGCCCCATGCCGCAGACCAGAGAGCACATCCTTCTGGCCCGCCAGGTGAACGTGCCTGCAGTAGTGGTCTTCCTTAACAAGATCGACAAACTGGACGATCCCGACCTCATCGAGCTCATCGAGTCCGACGTGCGGGACCTCCTGAACAAGTATAACTTCCCCGGCGACACGACCCCCATCGTGAAGGGCTCCGCCTGGAAGGCCATTCAGGCTCCGACTTGGGACCACGAAGATGCCGCCTGCATCCTCGAGCTTGCCAAGACGCTGGACGAGTACATTCCTCTCCCCGAGCGTGAGACCGACAAGCCGTTCCTTATGCCCATCGAAGACGTCTTCTCCATCAAGGGACGTGGCACGGTTGTCACGGGCAGAATCGAACGTGGCGTTGTGAAGGTCAACGAGGAACTCGAGATCATTGGTCTTGGCCGAGACACCAGGAAGACGGTCTGCACTGGCGTCGAGATGTTCCGCAAGCTGCTGGACTCTGGACAAGCCGGTGACAACGTTGGTCTTCTGCTGCGTGGCGTAGACAAGAACGAAGTTGAGCGTGGTATGGTCATCGCTGCACCCAAGACCGTGTTCCCGCACAAGAAGTTCAACGCCCAGGTGTACGTTTTGACGAAGGAAGAAGGCGGCCGCCAGAATCCGTTCCGGACCGGCTATCGTCCCCAGTTCTACCTGAGAACCACGGACGTGACCGGAGCCATCAAGCTTGCTGAAGACAAGCAGATGGTTATGCCGGGCGACCACGCCACCTTTGAAGTTGAACTGATCTACCCGGTGGCAATGGAAGCCGGTCTCCGATTTGCCGTTCGTGAAGGCGGCAGGACCGTTGGCGCTGGCGTCATTACCTCGATCATCGAGTAGTTATAGCGTGGGTGGGGCTTTCTCCGGGATAAGGAGCGGGCCCCAGTCCATGGGGGGTTTGTCATGGCCAAGAAAGGCGCACGCGTCATTATCCAGTTGGAGTGCACTACCTGCCGTAAGAGTGGTGTGCCCGGGGTTTCCCGGTACAGCTCTATGAAGAACAAGCAGACTACTAATAAGCGTCTTGAGCTTAAGAAGTACTGCAAGTTCGAGAAGAAGCACACTGTTCACAAGGAAGTCAGATAGTGTTTCAAGGGCCAGTAGCTCTAACGGTAGAGCGGCGGACTCCAAATCCGTAGGCTGGAGGTTCGAATCCTCCCTGGCCTGCCATATATTCTGAGGTCGAGCAAAGATGAACCTTCAGCGATTCGTAAACATTGGATATGCGTTGGTGGGAATTCTGACGTGGGTTATCTCGGCTGGGCTGTTCGGGACGGTTCTGGACCTTTTGGGGGACTTCAACAAGCCCCTTATCGGTACCGATTTCGCCCGTGCTGACCTGCTGGGGCTCATCGCTGGTGTGGCGGTGGGCGTGGCCCTCAAGATGAACAACGCGGTGAACACCTGGGCACTGGAAGTGGCCAACGAACTCAAGAGAGTCACCTGGCCCTCTTGGGAAGAGACTCGGCTGTCAACCATTGTGGTGATCATCACGTCCATCGTGGTAGCACTCATTCTGGGCGTCCTTGACTTGGTCTGGGGCGTCATCTCAGAGTTCGTCTATAGCTTGGGCTAGTGGAGAGTTCTCCTATCATGAACGACGCCGAAAAAACGCTGGATAAGGGGTGGTACGCGGTCCACGCTCTTAGCGGCTTCGAAGAGAAGGCCAGGCGCTTCCTCGAAATGCGCATCTCCGAATCGGGTCTTGGAGACCTGTTTGGGCAGATTATCGTGCCGAAGGAGACGGTGGCCGAGGTAGTCGACGGTAAGAAGAAGCAGAAAGAACGCCGCTCCATGCCAGGCTACATCTTCGTAGAAATGGTCATGGGCCCCGAGACTTGGTTGCTTGTGCGGGACACAGAGCGCATCACCGGATTCGTGGGAGACCCTCGCAACGCAAGGTCCATCCGCAGGGGTGACGCCGGCGGCGCACCGAAGGCCGGTTCCACTGAGTGGCCCAGGCCCATGCCCAAGCGAGAAGTGGATAAGATCCTCAAGGAGATGGAGGAGGGCGTTGTTGCGCCCAAGCCTGTGGTCTCCTATGAGGTCGGTATGATGGTACGTATTGTTGAAGGTCCGTTTGCCTCCTTCTCGGGCACTATTGATGAAGTTAAGCCCGATAAGCAGAAGGTGCGTGTGCTGGTGACTATTTTCGGCCGCGCCACACCGGTGGAACTGGACTTTATGCAAGTTGAGAAGAACTGAGGTGAACCATGGGTAAAAAAGTAACAGCTACATTGCGTCTTCATATTGCTGCCGGTGCTGCCAGTCCTGGCCCGCCCGTGGGTCCGTCGCTGGGTCAGCATGGCCTGAACATCATGATGTTCTGCAAGGCCTTCAACTCCAAGACGGCAGAGCTCAAGGGCGTCACAGTGCCCGTGGACATCACCGTCTATTCGGACCGCTCGTTCACCTTTGAGACCAGAACTCCGATTACCTCGGACCTGATCAAGAAGGCCGCAAAGATCGAGCGTGGCTCCGGAGTGCCCAACCGTGAAAAGGTGGCCAAGCTCACCTATGACCAGGTTGTGGAAATCGCCAAGGTCAAGATGCCCGATCTCTACGCCGCCGATCTTAAAGCGGCCGTGGCGACGGTCAAAGGTACTGCGCGCAGCATGGGCGTCGATATTATCGACTAGCTGCCTGCAGGAGAAAGCAACGCTTTCGTTAGAGGATTAACATGCCTAAGCACGGAAAGAAGTACAATGCCGCGCGGGCGACCGTTGAGCGTAACAAGCTCTACCCGGTCGAGGAAGCCATCAGCCTGGCCAAGGCCGCTGGTCCCGCAAAGTTCAACGAGTCGTTTGATGTGGCCATTCGCCTCAACGTGAACCCCAAGTACAGCGAGCAGATGGTGCGTGGTACCTGCATCCTGCCCGCCGGCACTGGCAAGGAAGTTCGCGTTCTCGTCTTCGCCAAAGGCGACAAGGCCAATGAGGCCACCGCTGCCGGCGCCGACTTCGTGGGCGCCGAAGACCTCATCGAGAAGATCGAGGGCGGTTTCCTCGACTTCGACAAGGCTATTGCAACTCCGGACATGATGGGCAAGGTCGGCAAGCTGGGCAAGATCCTGGGCCGACGTGGCCTCATGCCTAACCCCAAGCTGGGCACCGTGACTCTCGATGTGACGGCCGCAGTGCGGGAGAGCAAAGCAGGACGTATTGAGTTCAGGGTTGAGAAGGCCGGTATTGTCCACGCCTCCGTGGGCAAGAAGGAGTTCACAGCCGAGCAACTCAAGGATAACGTCCTCTCCCTTATGGAGGCGCTGGTCAAGTTGCGCCCCGCTACAGTCAAGGGTGTTTACGTAAAGAGCGTTGGCGTCTCAACGACCATGGGGCCCGGCGCAAAGGTAGATGTCAACGACTTGTTGGCAAGGTTCAGATAGGCTCAACCGGCGGAGCAGATTTGGGGTCGGAGAAGCAGGTTCGAGGTAACTTGTATAAACCCTGCGGAGATCACGATCTGCGGCTTTACGCCTTCAATCCCAGCTCGCTTCGCCTTTTTTGGAGGTAGGTTCCGTGAAAAAGGAACAAAAAGTGCAAGTGGTTCAGGACCTGCGTAGGGACCTGACCAGTGCACAGGTCGCCGTTGTGGTTGAGAACAACGGGATGACCGTGGACTCGGTGTTCCGCCTGAGGCGCGCCCTTCGTGGGAAGGGAGCCAAGCTCAGGGTCGTGAAGAACACCCTGTTGAAGCTCGCAAGCCAGGATTCTGGCAAAGAGGGCATCAACGAGTTCGCCGGTGGTCCCATTGCTGTCGCATACACAACGGGTGACCCGTCCGCACTGGCCAAGGAACTGACCATCTTCGCCAAGAAGGAAAAGCTTCTTGTCATTCGTGGCGGAGTCTTGGGTGCCAGCGTTCTGAAGTCCGACGGTGTGCAGGCTCTGGCCGACATGCCCCCGCTGCCCGACATGCGTGCTCGCGTCCTGGCAATGTTTAATGCCCCGGCGCAGAACTTCCTCGGCGTCCTTCAGGCCGCCCCCAGGAACATGCTTGGAGTGCTCAAGGCGCGTGAACAGAAGCTTGCCGAGAATGGCTAACAACGAGTTTGGATTTTGAAGGAGAAACTATGTCGACACTTACGAAAGAACAAGTAAAAGAATTCCTCAGCAACATGAACGTCGTCGAGCTCGCCAACTTCGTCAAGGAGTTGGAAGAGGCTTGGGGCGTCAGCGCCGCCGCCCCCGTGGCCGCCGTGGCCGTTGCCGCTGCCCCCGTGGTGGAAGAGAAGGCCGCTGAGCCCACCGAGTTCAACGTCATCCTCACCTCCTTCGGCGCCAAGAAGGTAGACGTGATCAAGGTCGTCCGCGACCTGACCAACCTGCCGCTCAAGGATGCCAAGGATCTGGTTGAGGCCGCTCCCAAGGCCGTGAAGGAAGCCATCCCGAAGGCCGAAGCTGAGGACATCAAGAAGAAGATCGAAGCCGCTGGCGGCACCGTTGAGGTCAAGGCTGCCGGGTAGTTTCGCACACGCTTGACACTTGGATCTGGTGAGCCGGGTGGCGGCCTAGACTGCCACCCGGCTTTTGCACTTCTCGGAGATGAGGGAGCGCATGGGGAGCGTGATTCGTAGTAAATTGAGAGTCAGGAAGTTGTTTGGGAAGTCTCAACCGATCATTGACCCGCCAGATCTTATCAGAGTACAGAAAGAATCCTACAATAGCTTTTTGCAGGCTGATGTTCCTGTCGATAAGAGAACGGATAACGGGCTGCAAGGTGTGTTTAAGAACGTGTTCCCGATTCGTGGGAATAACGACATGATTAGCTTGGACTTTCAGTGGTATAAACTGGAAGAGCCCAAGTACGATATCGAAGAATGCAAGCAGCGTGGACTTACTTTTCAGTCGCCTGTGCGCGTGAAAGTCAATCTGGTGGTCTACGAACTTAATGAAGACACCGGTGAGAAGTCCCCCAGAGACCTCAAAGAGCAGGAGGTCTACTTCGGCGATATGCCCCTCATGACCGAGAGCGGCACCTTCGTCGTTAATGGCGTTGAGAGAGTGGTCGTTAACCAGCTCCACCGATCCCCTGGTGCCTTCTTCAAGGCCGTCAAGGGGAAGAAGACCGGCGTTGGCAAGACCATCTTCGGCGCACAGCTCATTCCATACCGTGGAAGTTGGCTGGATCTCCAGTTTGACCAGAAGGACTACATCTGGGTTCTGGTGGACCGCAACCGCTCCAAGAAGGCGAAGGTCTATGCATCAACCTTCCTGAAGGCGCTGGGCTACAGCACCCAGGAGTTGTTGGAGATCTTCTACGAAACTGAACAGATCGTGTGGCGCCAGGAGGCAGGGGCCTTCTTCAGGGTGCTCAACCCTGCGGTACTCAAAGACAAATGGGCCACATTTGACATAAAGGCGCACGACTCGACCAAGGTCGTGGTGCGCAAAGGGGCCAGGCTTACCGATAAGCAGCTGGCAAGGGTCAAGAAAGAGGGCATAACCCAGGTTGAAATCACCACGGATGAACTCTTCACCAAGGTATTCGCCGAGGACATCATCGACGAGGCAACGGGCGAAGTTCTGGCCGAGGCCAATCAGCCTGTGAGCAAGAACATCGTTGAGGAGCTTAAGTCCCGTGGCATCGTAGATTTCACGATCCTTTTCTTCGATGACCGAAACGTGGGCCCCTTCTTCCGCAACACACTGGCTGCGGACAAGACCGACTCCCAGGAATCGGCGGTTATGGAGATCTATCAGAAGCTGCGACCCGGCGACCCGGCGACCCCGGTGCAGGCCAGGAAGTACTTCGAGAGCCTTTTCTTCAGTAAGGCCAGGTATGACCTCTCCTCCGTGGGCCGCGTCAAGCTCAACGCCAGGTTCGGCCTGGATGAGCCCCTCGACAACACGGTGCTCACGCGCAGAGATATTCTTGAAGTGGTGAAATACCTCGTCGAGCTTCGAAACGGGCGCGGCGATACCGATGACATCGATCACCTTGGCAACCGCCGTGTGCGCTCCGTGGGCGAGTCCCTGGAGAACAAGTACAGAGTGGGCCTGGTGAGAATGGAGCGCAGCATCAAGGAGCGCATGAAGTCCCAGGCACAAGAGCTGGACAAGCTCATGCCCCACGACCTCATCAACTCCAAGCCCGTCATCGCCGTGGTTAACGAGTTCTTTGGATCGGGTGAACTCTCCCAGTTCATGGACCAGACCAACCCGCTCTCGGAGATGACCCACAAGCGTCGTCTCTCGGCCCTTGGACCCGGCGGTCTCACCCGTGAGCGTGCCGGCTTCGAGGTGCGAGACGTGCACGCCACGCACTACGGCCGAATCTGCCCCATCGAGACACCGGAAGGTCCCAACATCGGTCTTATCTCCTCGTTGTCGGCCTACGCCAGGGTCAACGAGTACGGGTTCATCGAGACGCCCTACCGCAAGGTGAAGGATGGAAGCATCACCGACGAGGTGCTCTTCCTGGCAGCGGGCGAGGAGATGAACCACACTATAGCGCAGGCAACGGCCGAGCTGGACTCTAAGGGGCGGCTAAAGGGTCCGGTGCTGGTGCGCATGAAGGGCGAGTTTGTCCACGTCAAGCCCGAGGAGGTCGACTACGCCGACGTCTCCTCGAACCAGCTTGTCTCTGTGGCAGCGGCCCTGGTGCCATTCCTGGAACACGATGACGCAAACAGAGCCCTCATGGGCGCCAACATGCAGCGTCAGGCAGTGCCCCTGCTCAAGTCCGATGCTCCCATTGTGGGTACCGGTATGGAGGGCGTCGTTGCTCGTAACTCCGGCGTCACACGCTTGGCCCGCCACGACGGTGTGGTAGAGTCGGTGGACGCTTCCAGAGTTGTGGTCCGACGGGAAGGTTCCGGCGTCGAAATCGCCAAACCCGACATCTACCAGTTGACCAAGTACACAAGAAGCAACCAGAATACTTGCATCAATCAGCGGCCCGTGGTGAAGAAGGGCGATATCATCAAGGCCGGCGACGTAATCGCTGATGGGCCGGCAACCGATGGTGGCGAACTTGCCCTGGGCAAGAACATCGTCGTGGCCTTCATGCCCTGGCACGGTTACAACTTCGAGGATGCTATCCTTGTCTCCGAGAAGCTCTCTCACGAAGATACCTTCACATCGGTGCACATCTTCGAGCACGAGTGCGTTGCCCGGGAGACGAAGCTTGGCAAAGAGGAGATCACCAGGGACATCCCCAACGTCTCCGAAGAGGCCCTCAAGGATCTCGACGACAGCGGAATTGTTCGTGTGGGCGCAGAGGTTAAGCCCGGCGATATTCTAGTTGGCAAGATAACACCAAAGGGCGAGACCATGCTCTCTCCTGAAGAGAAGCTGCTTCGGGCTATCTTCGGTGAGAAGGCCGGCGACGTCAGGGATACCTCTTTGAGGGTTCCCAGCGGCATTTACGGCACCGTGGTCGGGGCCAAAGTCTTTGCCAGAAAGGGTGTTGAGAAGGATTCCCGCTCCAGGGAACTGGATGAGGCAGATAGAAAGAAGCTCGAGAAGGACCTTAAGGACGAACTCTTCATCACGAAGGATAATGGACAGCGACGGGCTGTAGCCCTGCTGGATGGTCAGGTCACTGACGCCAAGGTCGTTGGAGAGAAGGGTAAGACTATTCTCGCCAAGGGGGTCACGCTGACTCAGGAGATCCTCTCCAAGATCCCCAACCTTGCCGAGATCGATATCCCCGTGGAGAACGAGCACGTCAACGAGGAGATGACCCGCCTGAGGGAGAGTGTCAAGGATCAGCTCTTTGCTACTGAGAACCTCTTTGCTCAGCGTCTTGACCGCCTCGGGCGCGGCGAGGACTTGCCTCCGGGCGTGATCAAGATTGTCAAGGTCTACGTAGCCGTCAAGCGCCGCCTCTCAGTGGGCGACAAGATGGCTGGTCGCCATGGTAACAAGGGCGTCATCTCCAGGATCTTGCCGCTTGAGGATATGCCATACCTTGCAGACGGCACTCCCGTAGACATTGTGCTCAATCCCCTTGGTGTGCCCTCACGTATGAACGTTGGGCAGATTCTTGAAATTCATCTGGGTTGGGCGGCGCGTAACCTGGGGATGCAACTTAATAAGATGATGGCTGATGGACTAGCGGAGAAGGCTCTTCGCAAGGAAGTCAAGCGTGTCTTCGAAACCAACAGTGCGAAAGAACTCGTGGACAAGCTCGACTACGATGATCTGCTGAAGGTTGCGAAAGATACCGCACGCGGCATCCGTGTTCTCAGCCCGGTGTTCGACGGTGTCCCTGAGACCGATATCAAGGATCTGCTCCATGCGGCAGGGCTCTCCACCCGTGGGCAGGAGATCCTCTTTGATGGCCGCACCGGCGATCCTTTTGCCCACGATGTAACGGTGGGCGTGATGTATATGCTCAAGCTGCACCACCTGGTTGACGACAAGGTGCACGCCCGTTCCACGGGTCCATATTCGCTTGTTACGCAGCAGCCACTGGGCGGGAAGGCGCAGTTCGGTGGTCAGCGTCTGGGTGAGATGGAGGTGTGGGCCATTGAGGCATACGGGGCAGCGCACACACTCCAGGAGTTCCTCACTGTGAAGTCTGATGACGTCATGGGGCGTACGCGGATGTACGAGGCCATCGTCAAGGGCGAGAACGTGCTGGAGGCGGGCATTCCTGAATCGTTCAACGTGTTGATGAAGGAGATTAAGTCTCTGGGTATCGACATGGATCTCATAGAACGAGGGAAGGAAGATCGCTACCTTGAGACAGCCAAGAAGTACTAGAACTGGACCGGCCATTCCTGACACGAACCCTAGGAGGTTGCCGTGAGAGATATGCTCACCTTCTTTGAGAAGCCCAAGGATCCATCTTCTTACGTGGGTGTTCGAGTGGGGCTTGCCTCACCCGAGCGCATCCTTGAGTGGTCCCATGGAGAGGTCAAGAAGCCAGAGACGATCAACTACAGGACCTTCAAGCCCGAGCGTGACGGTCTCTTCTGTGCCCGCGTCTTTGGGCCGGTGAAAGACTACGAGTGCAACTGCGGCAAGTACAAGCGCATGAAGCACCGCGGCATTACCTGCGAGAAGTGCGGCGTCGAGGTTATCTCCTCGAAGGTGCGCCGGGAGCGCATGGGGCACATTGAGCTGGCGGCGCCAGTGGCGCACATATGGTTTATGAGGAACCTGCCCTCTCTGCCCTCGAGAATCGGCACGTTGCTTGATATCACCACGAAGGACCTCAACAAGGTGCTCTCCTGCATCACGTACATCGTGCTGGAGCCGGGCGATCCGGCCATGGGGCTCAAGGAGCGCCAGATTCTTACCGAGGATCAGTACGAAGAGCTGCTGGACGAGTACGGCGAAGGCGCTTTCAAGGCTGGCATGGGTGCCGAGGCTATCCGGGAACTGCTGCGGCGCATCGATCTTGACGATCTGGCGGCGAAGCTTCGTGAGGAGCTGGAGCTTGCTATTGGCCACGCGCCAAAACAGAAGAAGATCTCCCGCCGCCTCAGGGTGGTGGAGGCCTTCCGTGATTCTGACAACAAGCCCGAGTGGATGATCCTCACCCGCCTGCCGGTGCTTCCCCCGGACCTTCGCCCCCTGGTGCCACTGGATGGTGGTCGCTTCGCCACGTCTGATCTCAACGATCTCTATCGTCGTGTGATTACCAGGAACAACCGGCTCAAGAGACTGCTGGAGCTCAACGCCCCGGACATCATCATCCGCAACGAAAAGCGAATGCTTCAAGAGGCGGTGGATGCGCTCTTCGACAATAGTCAGAAGGAGGGCAGCAAGGTGATGACTGCTGGGCCGTCGAGGCGCCAGCTCAAGTCTCTCTCGGACATGATCAAGGGTAAGCAGGGGCGATTCCGGCAGAACCTCCTTGGCAAGCGAGTGGACTACTCCGGCCGTTCGGTGATCGTGGTTGGTCCCGAGCTGAAGCTGCACCAGTGCGGTCTGCCCAAGTTGATGGCGCTGGAGCTCTTCAAGCCCTTTGTATACAACCAGCTCGAAGAGCGTGGGTACGCCAACACGATAAAAGCGGCCAAGAAGAAGGTAGAGCGGCAGGAGCCGGAGATCTGGGACATTCTTGAGGATGTGACTCGTGAGCACCCCGTGTTGCTCAATCGAGCTCCGACTCTTCACCGTCTGGGCATCCAGGCTTTTGAGCCGGTGCTCATCGAGGGCAAGGCTATTCAGATTCACCCGCTGGTCTGCGTTCCATACAACGCCGACTTTGACGGTGACCAGATGGCGGTCCACGTACCTCTGTCGCTGGAGGCACAGCTTGAGTCCAGGGTGCTTATTCTCTCTACGAACAACGTGCTCTCGCCGGCCAACGGTGGGCCCGTTATTGTGCCGACCCAGGACATCGTCCTCGGGCTCTACTACATGACGAGAGAGCGGCCCTTTGCCAAGGGTGAGGCGACCAAGTTCTACGGCACCGAAGAGGTGCGGATGGCTTACGATCTGGAGGAACTGCACCTCCAGGCGAGGATCTTTGTTCGAATCGGCAAAGAGCTGGTGGAGACAACCACGGGGCGCGTGCTGCTCTCGGAGGTGATGCCCAAGGTCATACCCTTCAAAGAGTACAATCGGGTGATGGACAAGAAGAGCCTCGCCAAGTTGCTCGACGTGGTCTACCGGCTGTGCGGTTCCAAGGACACGGTGGTTCTGGCGGACAAGCTGAGGACCCTTGGTTACACCTTCGCCACCCGGGCTGGCATCTCCATCTGCCTCAACGACATGGTTATTCCCAGTGTCAAGGAGGAGCTGGTTAAAGCGGCCCAGGATAAGGTGCTGGAGGTTTACGACCAGTACTCGGAGGGTCTCATCACCGACGGTGAGCGGTACAACAAGATCGTCGACATCTGGGCGAAGACCACGGATACCATCGCCGACATGATGATGAAGGAGATCGCCAACGAGACCGTGACCAGCGTGACGGGCGAAAAGAAGACGATGCAGAGCTTCAACGGCATCTACATCATGGCCGACTCTGGTGCCCGAGGTTCTCAGGCGCAGATGCGGCAGTTGGCGGGTATTCGAGGCCTCATGGCCAAGCCGTCGGGCGAGATCATTGAAACCCCCATCACGGCAAACTTCCGTGAGGGGTTGACGGTGCTTCAGTACTTCATCTCGACTCACGGTGCCAGAAAGGGTCTTGCCGATACGGCTTTGAAGACGGCCAGCTCTGGTTACCTCACCCGCCGACTGGTGGATGTGGCCCAGGACGTGGTGGTCAAGGAGATCGACTGCGAGACCATTGAGGGCATCGAGGTGAAGGCACTGCTCGAGGGTGGCGAGATCGTGCAGCCCTTGCGAGAGCGAATTCTGGGCAGGGTTGCGCTGGAAGACATCTATGACGACTACACGGGGGAACTGCTCATCGCGGCGAACTCAGAGCTCGACGAGGATGCCGTAGATAAGCTGGATACAGCAGGTGTTGAGCGTGTGAGGATTCGTTCTGCGCTGACCTGCCGTACGAGGAATGGCATCTGTGCCCTCTGCTACGGTCGAGATCTGGCCCGAGGCAAGCTGGTTGATGTGGGCGAGACCATCGGCACCATAGCGGCCCAGTCCATCGGTGAGCCGGGAACCCAGTTGACCATGCGTACGTTCCATATTGGTGGTGCTGCTGCGGGTACATCGGAGCAGAGCCAGTTGGAAGTGCGCACGGGCGGCATCGTCCAGCACCTTAACCTGCGCACCCTGGAGCGCAGCGACGGCTCGCTGGTTGTGATGAACAGAAACGGCGAAGTTCGCATCGTGGACGTCAACGGTCGAGAGAAGGAGCGCTACAGCATCATCTACGGCGCCAGGCTCGATGTTAAGGACGGCCAGGAGGTCAAGCCGGGTACTGTGATCGCCAAGTGGGATCCCTGGTCCATTCCGTTCCTCGCAGAGCTTCCCGGCGTGGTCAAGTTCGGTGACATCATCGAAGGCGTGACCATGACCGAACAGCTCGACGAGGTGACCGGTCTGGCCCGTAAGGTCATCATTGAGCCCAAAGATCCTGAGGCCCGGCCCAGGATTTCGTTGAAGGATCCCAACGAGTCCCGCAAGACGCTGACCATTCCTGGTACCACCCAGGTTGCCCGGTATCTTTTGCCCGTGGGTGCGAACATTGTTGTGGCCGAAGGGACCATGGTCCAGGCTGGCGATGAGCTTGCCAAGATCCCCCGAGAGACCACCAAGGCCAAGGACATCACCGGCGGTCTTCCCCGAGTTGAGGAGCTCTTCGAGGCCAGACGGCCCAAAGAGCGTGCCGAGATCTCGGAGATCGACGGGCGGGTCTCGTTTACGAAGGGGCTCAAGGGCAAGCGCAAGATCGTTGTGACCCCTGAGGTAGGCGCCAAGAAGGAGTACACCATTCCTAAGGGCAAGTACGTTGTGGTGCACGACGGAGACTACGTGAAGGCCGGCGAGGCCCTCATGGACGGCGCTTCGGATCCCCATGACATTCTCAGGGTGCTTGGTGAGAAAGAGCTCTCCAAATACCTTGTGGACGAGGTCCAGCAGGTGTACCGCCTTCAGGGCGTGAAGATCCACGACAAGCACATCGAGGTGATCGTTCGCCAGATGCTGCGTTGGATCCGGATTTCGAACCCGGGCGACACGAGATTTCTCAGCGACGAACAGGTGGAAAAGTGGATGTTCGAAGAGGAGAACGATCGTGTCATCAGGCAGGGCAAGCGACCGGCAACGGGTGAGCCCATCCTGCTTGGTGTGACCAAGGCCTCGCTCTCCACAGGCTCTTTCCTCTCGGCCTCGTCGTTCCAGGAGACGACCAAGGTGCTGGCGGAAGCGGCCGTAGAGGGCAAGGTGGACTGGCTGCGAGGCCTGAAAGAGAACGTGGTTATGGGCCGCCTTGTGCCCAGTGGTACCGGTTTCCCGGCGTACCGAACCATGAGGATGAGAGTACTTGGTGACTCTGCAATGGATGACGATTAGCCATCCTGCCAAATTACCCAAGCGGCCCTCAAAGTTTTCCTTGACAGGCCGGGGCGGGTGGCTATACTCCCGCCCTTGCCACGTGTGGCACCGATAGTTCGGGATACTAATTGGTGGAAGAGAGGCGAAGATGCCGACCATTAATCAGCTGGTTCGAAAAGGCAGAGAGCGGGTAGTGCGCAAGACGAAGGCGCCTGCTCTCCAAAACTGCCCGCAGCGCCGCGGCGTTTGCACCCGTGTTTACACCACGGCCCCCAAGAAGCCAAACTCCGCTCTGCGTAAGGTTGCCCGTGTGCGCCTTTCCAATGGCATTGAGGTCACGGCGTACATCCCCGGTGAAGGGCACAACCTCCAGGAGCACAGCCTTGTGCTCATCCGTGGCGGCCGTGTGAAGGATCTCCCCGGTGTGCGTTACCACATCGTGCGAGGCCGGCTGGACTCTGCTGGCGTGGCCAACCGGAAGAAGAGCCGCTCCAAGTACGGTACTCAGCGTGGCAAAGCCACCGCCAAGTCCAAGTAGTCTGAGGAGAATCCAATGCCCAGAAGGAAGTCAGTAGAGCCCAGAAAGGTATATGCGGACCCCAAGTTCGGGGATCTGCAGGTTGCCAAATTCATCAGCAAGCTGATGAAAGCTGGAAAGCGGAGCGTAGCGGAGCGGATTTTCTATGATGCCATGGATCGTGTCGAGGGTATCACCAAGCAGGATCCCATCGCAGTGTTCCGTTCAGCGCTGAACAACAGCCGCCCGCACCTCGAAGTGAAGTCCCGCCGTGTTGGCGGTGCTACCTACCAGGTGCCCGTGGAAGTGCGCAGCGACAGGGCCCTGGCTCTGGCGATGCGTTGGCTCATCAACACCTCGCGTAACCGGGGTGAGAAGAGCATGATGGAGAAGTTGGCCAACGAGTTGGTGGATGCCTCGGCAGGTCGTGGCGTCACGGTCAAGAAGCGTGACGACACGCACCGCATGGCCGAAGCCAACAAGGCGTTTGCTCACTACCGGTGGTAGTACCGGTCGGCCCGCCTGGTGCGGGCCTCTTTGAAAGCCGAATCATGGGGATGAAGTCACGAAGTTCGTGACGAGCACGGCTTTTGGCCGGCTCAGAGCCCCGACGAGCGGTAAGTTGAGGAGTGGCGATGGATAAGATTCGCATTCGTCTCAAAGCCTACGACTATAAGGTCCTTGACCAGTCCGTGGCAGAAATCGTGGATATCGTGCGAAAGACGGGCGCACGATTGGCGGGACCAGTTCCGCTGCCCACACGTATCAGCCGGTTTACTGTCCTGCGCTCCCCCCACGTGGACAAAAAGTCCCGGGAGCAGTTCGAGATCCGTACGCACAAGCGTCTTCTCGACATCCTGGATCCCACGCAGCAGACGCTGGACGCCCTCATGAAGCTCGACTTGTCCGCTGGTGTGGACGTCGAGATCAAGTCCTAGGGAGACAGCCATGGCGAAAGTCGATGTATTCAACATGCTCAACGAGCGCGTCGGGGAGATTGAACTTCCGGATGGGATCTTTGCCCAGACCGTGAAGGAGCACCTCTTCTGGGAAGTGGTTAAGTGGCAGCAGGCCAGGCGAAGAGCCGGCACCGCCAGCACCAAAGGCCGCTCCGAGATCTCGGGTTCAACCAGAAAGCTTTACAGACAGAAGGGCACTGGCCGCGCCAGGCGCGGCGACATCAAGTCGCCGGTGCTGCGTGGTGGCGGTACGGTCTTTGGACCCAAGCCCCGCTCCTATGTCTACACGCTCCCCAAGAAAGTACGACGTCTGGCATTGATCAGCGCACTCTCCAGGAGAAACGAAGAGAAGCATCTCATCGTCCTGGACCGTATCGAGCTGCCCGAGGCTAAGACTCGTCATGTGGCCGGGATGCTGAGCAAATTCGGCATTCAGAGTGCGCTGCTTGTGGACGCCAACAACACTGCGCTTGTCCGTTCGGGCAGGAACATCCCGAGGGTTGCGGTTCTTGAGCCCATGGGCCTCAACGTTGAGGCAGTGCTCAAGCACGATCACCTGGTTCTGACCAGGGCGGCAGTAGCGGCCATCGAAGGGAGGTTGAGCAGATGAAAAGCCTCTATCAGGTCGTAATTAGGCCAATCATTAGTGAAAAAGCCGACTCGATGAGAGAAGGCGGCGGTGTATACACCTTCGAGGTGCATCCCGATGCGAACAAGATCGAGGTACGCAAGGCCGTGGAGACTATTTTCCAGGTCGAAGTAACCCAGGTCCGCACGGTGATCATTCGTGGGAAGGTCAAGCGCGTGGGCCGTACCGCTGGAAAGAAGAAGAACTGGAAAAAGGCCTATGTCACGCTGAAGCAGGGCCACTCCATCGACCTGTTCCAGACGGCGTAGGAGGATAATCATGGGAATCCGTCACTTCAAACCGACATCGGCAGGCATCCGTTCTATGCAGGTGTCCGATTTCGCCGACGTTACGAAGAAGGAGCCGGAGAAGTCGCTTGTGACTACTCTCCCCCGCTCCAGCGGCCGTAACAATCAGGGCCGAATCACCTCGAGGCATCGTGGTGGTCGAGAGAAGCGCCACTACAGGGTCATCGACTTCAAGCGCAGCAAGCTTGGTGTGCCGGCCCGCGTGGCAGCTATTGAATATGATCCCAACAGGAGCGCAAGGATTGCCCTGCTCAACTACGCCGACGGCGAGAAGAGCTACATCCTGGCCCCCGTTGGTCTGAAGGTGAACGACAACATCGTCTCCTCCATGCATGCGGACATCAAGCCTGGTAACTCCATGGCCATGAAGTACATGCCCCAGGGCACGATGATGCACAACCTTGAGCTCAAGATCGGACGCGGCGGACAGCTGGTCCGGTCGGCAGGCACCGCCGCCAACCTTATGGCGAAAGAGGGCAAGTATGTCCTCGTGCGGCTCCCCTCTGGCGAAGTCAGGCGCATTCATGGCGACTGCCGGGCCACAGTGGGTCAGGTCAGCAACGTTGAGCACAGCTCCATCCAGATTGGCAAGGCAGGCCGTAGCCGTTGGCTCGGCATCAGGCCGCAGAGCCGAGGCGTTGCCATGAACCCGGTGGATCACCCCATGGGCGGTGGTGAAGGCAAGAGCTCGGGCGGGCGCCATCCGTGCACGCCGTGGGGCATTCCCACCAAGGGTAAGAAGACCCGCAAGGCCAAGAAGCCTTCGTCCAGGTTCATTGTCTCTCGCAGGACCAAGTAGGAGGATGCCGTGGCTCGTTCGCTGAAGAAAGGACCCTTTGTTGACGATCACCTGATGAAGAAGGTGCTCGAAGCGCAGAAGGCCGATGCCAAGAAGGGCAATATTAAGACCTGGTCACGCCGTTCCGTTATAACGCCAGAGATGGTTAACCTCACCATCAATGTGCACAACGGCAAGAAGTTCATCCCCGTGTTCTTGACGGAGAACATGGTCGGCCACCGATTGGGCGAGTTCGCTCCTACCAGGACGTTCCACGGCCACGGTAAGGACAAGAACTAAGAGGGGCTGTCATGGAAGGCAAAGCAGTATTGAAATTCGCTCGTGTCACGCCCACCAAGGCGCGCATGGTAGCCAACCTGGTCCGGTCCAAAGATGTGGCCCAGGTTCGGGAGATCTGCGACGTTGTGCCCCGCAAGGCCAGCAAGCTGTGGCGTAAGGTGGTTGACTCCGCCATGGCCAACCTCGCTGAGAAACTGCGAGTGGAAGAGCTTGACCCCGAGCAGGTCGTCGTCAAAGAAATCTACGCCGACAAGGCGGTCATTATGAAGCGTTGGGAGACCCGGTCGCAGGGTCGCGCCTACCGGATTCAGAAGTTGACCAGCCACTTGACCGTCGTCGTGGTCGAGCGGTAATAGGAGGCAGTTGTGGGCCAGAAAACTCATCCGATTGGATTCAGAATTGGCGTTTCGAAGACCTGGAAGTCCAAATGGTTCGAAGAGCGCAACTACTCGAAGTGGCTCCATGAAGACCTTCAGATCCGAGCGATCGTGAAGAAGGAGCTCTTCGATGCAGCGGTTTCCCGCATCACCATCGAGCGGGCCTCCACCCGTGTGAAGGTCAACGTCTTTGCCGCCCGTCCCGGGATCGTAATCGGGAAGAAGGGACAGAGGGCTGACGAAGTGCGCATGAAGGTGCAGAAGCTGGTGGAAGGTCGGGAAGTCTTCCTGAACATCCAGGAAGTCCGCAAGGCCGAGGCCGATGCGCAACTGGTGGCCGAGAACGTCGCTTCTCAGCTCGAAAGACGCGCCTCCTTCCGCCGTGTGATGAAGAAGGCCGTTACCACTGCCCTGAAGCATGGGGCCCTGGGGGTCAAGGTCTGGTGCGCCGGTCGTTTGGGTGGCGCTGAGATGGCCCGTCGGGAGTGGTACCGTGAAGGCCGTGTGCCGCTGCACACCCTTCGTGCGGATATCGATTATGGCATTGCCGTGGCCCGTACTACGTATGGCGCCATAGGTGTGAAATGTTGGATTTACAAGGGTGACATCCTTTAGGAAGCCGGGAGGCTGTTATGCTGGCACCGAAGAGAGTAAAACACAGAAAAGTACAAAAGGGCCGCCGGCGTGGCTACGCCACCCGTGGTGCCGATGTCTCCTTCGGGGACTTCGGGCTCATTGCGACCCAGGATGGTTGGATCACCGCCCGTCAGATCGAGGCCTGCCGTGTTGCTATCATGCGTCAGGTCAGAAAGTATGGGCGGATCTGGATCCGCATCTTCCCCGACAAGCCCATCGGAAAGAAGCCTGCCGAGACCAGAATGGGTAAGGGCAAAGGCGCTCCGGATACCTGGGTTTGCGTGGTGAAGCCAGGGAGAGTGCTCTTTGAAGTGGGTGGCGCCCCTGAAGAGATCAGCGTGCCCGCTCTGGCCGGTGCGGCTCACAAGCTGCCCATTCAGTGTAAGGTAATCAAACGAGGATTGGTGTTGCCATGAAAGCCGTAGATGTTAGAAACCTGACGGCGCCCGAGCTGGAGCTCAAGGAGCGTAATCTGCAAGAGGACCTTCAGAAGGCCCGATTCCAGAAGTACACCGGGACTCTGAGCGACACGGCCAGCATTCGGAAGCTGAAGCGAGATCTGGCCCGCGTATTGACTGAGCGTAAGGCGCGTGAGATTGCGGCGCCCAGCAGCGAGGAGTAGGCCATGAGCGAGCAGGTTAGGGGCAGACGAAAGAGTATCGTGGGCGTTGTCGTAAGCGACAAGATGGACAAGACCGTCCGTGTGGAGATGGTTCGCCGTTATCTCCACCCCATTTACAAGAAGTATATTACGAGCCGCAAGGTTCTCTTCGCACACGACGAGAATAACGAGTGCAAGGTGGGCGACCGGGTTCTCATTATCGTAAGCCGGCCTCTCTCCCGTATGAAGAGATGGCGTGTTGGTCAGATTGTCACTCGTGCGAAGTAGACGGAGGGTGCCATGATTCAGGTGGAGAGCTTTTTGGAGTCCGCCGATAATTCCGGTGCGAAGGAACTCCAGTGTATCAAGGTGCTGGGTGCGACGCGCAGCCGTTATGCATCGGTAGGCGATGTCATTCTCGTCTCCGTCAAGGAAGCGCTGCCCCGCTCCAAGGTGAAGAAGGGCGAAGTGCATCGCGCCGTGGTCGTCAGGGTTAAGTCTCCCGTCCGTCGTGACGATGGCTCTTACATCCGCTTCGACGACAACGCCGTCGTGCTGCTGAACAAGCAGGGTGAGCCCATTGGCACCCGCATTTTTGGACCCGTGGCCCGGGAGCTGCGAGCTGTGAAGCTCACCAGAATCACCTCCCTTGCTCCGGAAGTGCTGTAGGAGGACCCCCATGAGCAAGATTCGCAAAGGCGACGAGGTGGTGGTTCTTTCGGGTAACGATAAGGGAAGGCGCGGCCGAGTGGTGCGCATGCTCGAGGACGGTTCCAAAGTGATCGTCGAGGGCGTTGCAATCATTAAGCGCCATACCAAACCCACCCAGAAAGATCCCCAGGGCGGCATCAAGGAGAAAGAGCGCCCCATTTCCATTAGCAATGTGGCCTTGTGGAATGCCAAAAACAACCGCAAGGTGCGCGTTAACTTCCAGACATCCCTTGAGGACGGCAAGAAAGTTAAGGTGCGCTTCTCCAACAAGCTGAACGAAGCTTTGGATTAAAGGTGATGTGATGGTACCGCGACTGAAAGAACGCTACCTCAAGGAAGTCGTCACCAAGATGACGAGCGAGTTTGGATACAAGAACCCTATGCAGGTTCCGCGTATCCAGAAGGTGGTCCTCAACATGGGGCTCGGCGAGGCCGTCCAAAACCCCAAGATCATTGAGTCGGCGGCCAAGGAGATCCAGCAGATCACAGGACGCAAGCCCATCGTGACCCGCGCCAGGAAATCCATCGCCAACTTCAAGATCCGTAACAACCTGCCCATCGGTGTCGCAGTGACATTGCGCCGTGAGGTCATGTGGGAGTTCCTCGACCGCCTCATGAACCTCGCCCTGCCGCGAGTCCGTGACTTCCGTGGTGTGGCCCGTCGCGGCTTCGACGGCCAGGGTAATTACACCATGGGGCTCAAAGAGCAAATCGTGTTCCCGGAAATTGACTATGATAAAGTAGACAAGATCAAGGGAATGAACATAACCATCGTGACCACGGCTAAGACCGACGACGAAGCAAGGGCGCTTCTGGGTCACCTTGGAATGCCCTTCAGAAAGGCGTAGGAGGCAGCCGTGGCAAGAACAGTACAGATGGTCAATATCGGGAAGCCGCAGAAATTCAAGGTCCGTGACCACAACCGATGCAAGGTTTGCGGCCGCTCCCATGGCTACTATCGTAAGTTTGAACTCTGCCGTTGCTGCCTTAGAAAGCTCGCCTTGGAAGGTGAACTGCCGGGCGTGCGCAAGGCCAGTTGGTAAGCGAGGATTGTTATGAGCATGACCGACCCCATAGCCAGTTTCCTCACCCGGATCAGGAACGCTCAGTCAGCGGCCCACGAAGCCGTCGAGACCCCAGCGACGAAGGTCAACGAGGCCATCGCCAAGATCCTGAAGGAAGAAGGCTACATTAACGACTATATGAGACTCGACGATCGACGCCAGGGGCTCATCCGCATAGAGCTTAAGTATGTGGATAAGAAGCCATCTATCAAGAAGATTGATCGCGTTTCCCGACCCGGACGCAGGGTCTACTGCGGCGCCTCGGAGATCCCCCGGGTGCTGCGTGGCCTCGGCGTTGCCATCGTGTCTACCTCCCGGGGTATCATGACGGACAAGCAGGCGAGGGCCAAGAACGTGGGCGGCGAAGTCCTCTGCAGTGTGTACTAGGAGTTAGCCATGTCCAGAATCGGAAAGAAACCTGTCCAACTGCCCGCCGGCGTTAAGGTGGAGGTTAAGGACAACCTGGTGACCGTCTCCTCGGCCGACGGCAAGAAGAAGCTCTGCCAGGAGTTCAACCACGTCACCGTCACCGTTGGGCCCAAAGAAGTCGTCGTGGTCCGCAACGCAGAGACCCGGGAAGCTCGCGCTGCCCACGGCCTCTACCGCTCGCTCATCCAGAATATGGTGACGGGTGTCTCCGCTGGCTACGCCAAAACCCTCGATATCGAGGGCGCAGGATACAAGGTGGAACTCAAGGGACAGACCCTGGTGCTCACTGTGGGATACACCTTCCCCAGAGAGTTCAAGGTGCCCGCAGGCATCAACCTTGAGACGCCAAGCGCGAACCGCATTGTGGTTTCGGGCATCGACAAACAACTCGTTGGCCAGACCGCAGCAACCCTGCGTGGCATCCGTCCCGCCGATCCTTACAGAGGTAAGGGCATTCGGTTCATGGGCGAGAAGGTCATCACCAAGGTTGCCAAGGGCAAGGGCAAGAAGTAGGCAAGGAGGCTGACGTGAGTGGCAAAACCAATATCAGAAGTGCTGCCCGTGAAGCCCGTCAGGACCGCATCCGGTTCCATATCCAGGGAACCACCGAGCGGCCCAGACTGTGCGTTTTCAGGTCTAACAAGCACATCTATGTCCAGGTCATCGATGACTCCTGCGGCAATACCCTTGCAGCGGCCAGCACCCTGAGCCCCGACTACCGTCAGGCTCACGGCCCGAAGCCCGCAAAGGAAGCAGCTGCTCTCGTCGGCGGGCTCATCGCTGCCCGTTGCCTTGAGAAGGGCATCAAAAAGGTCGTGTTCGACCGTAACGGGTTCATCTTTAAGCAGGGTGGCACGTTGGCCATTCTGGCCGAAGGCGCTCGCAAGGGCGGCCTGGATTTCTAGGAGAAGGCCATGACCGAGAGAAACAAGCAAGATAGACCGCCACGCTCCAGGGGCCCTGAAGCCGACCAGCAGGATGACGGCCTCATTGACAAAGTGGTCCACATCAGCCGTGTCGCCAAGGTGGTCAAGGGTGGACGTCGCTTCAGCTTCGCCGCCATTGTCGTCAAAGGCGACGGCGCTGGTAAGGTGGGCGTGGGCTCGGGCAAGGCCAACGAGGTTCCCGAGGCCATGCGTAAGGCCTCGGAGAGAGCCAAGAAGGCGATGATCTCCGTCCCCATCGTCAATGGCACCATCCCCCATGAGTGCATGGTGAAGTATGGCGCCGCCCGCGTCTTCCTGCGCCCCGCAGGCCCCGGTACCGGTATCATCGCCGGCGGGCCCGTGCGTGCAGTGCTCGAAGCGGCCGGGGTGCAGAACATCCTCACCAAGATAGTGGGAACCACCAACCCCCACAATGTCACAAAGGCAACCCTCAAGGCCCTGGCCGAACTCATCTCTATTGATGATGTGGCCAAGCGCCGTGGGAAGGAGCCCGCCGACATTCTGGGTAAGAGGGGCTAACCATGGAAAAGAAACTTCGCCTGACTTTCACTGGAAGTCTTATCGGCGGCACCAGGCATCAGCGAGACACCGTGGCCAGCCTCGGTCTTCGCAAGCGCCATCAGGTCCGCATCGTGGATGACAACCCTATCTACCGGGGAATGATCAACGTCGTTCAGCACCTGGTGAAGGTAGAAGAGGTCGAGCAATGAAAGAACTCAGCAACCTCAAAGCCCCCAAGGGCGCCACTCGCCCCAGGCACAGGGTCGGCCGTGGCCAGGGCAGTGGCTCGGGCAAGACGGCAGGCTCAGGCCACAAAGGCCAGAACGCCCGCTCGGGTAAGCCCATCAAGGCCGCCTTCGAGGGTGGCCAGATGCCCCTCAGCAGAAGACTTCCCAAGCGTGGCTTCTCCAATTATCCCTTTGGAAAGGTCAATGCCTGGATCAACGTGGGCCAGCTTGAACGCTTCGACGCAGGTACCGTGGTCGACAGCGCCCTTCTGGTCAAAACAGGACTTGTCAAGGGCGTCTTCGATGGCATCAAGTGCCTGGGCAATGGCGAACTCTCCAAGTCGCTCGTCGTCCGCCTCGATGCCTTTTCTGCCAGCGCCAAGACAAAGATTGAAGCTGTAAACGGAAAGGCGGAGGTCATCCGTGGGGAGTAGCATCCGAAATATCGGCAGTGTTCCGGAGCTGAGAAACAGGCTCCTGTACACGCTGGGTATGCTGGCGATTTACCGAGTAGGCGTGTTCGTCTCCGTCCCGGGCGTTGACCGCACCGTAATGGAGCAGTACATGCAGTCGGCCTCCACCGGTTTTGCAGGTCTCTTCGACCTCTTCTCCGGCGGCGCCATGAAGCAACTCAGTGTCTTTGCTCTGGGCATCATGCCGTACATCAGCGCATCCATCATTCTGCAGCTCATGGCCGTGGTAGTACCGGCCCTTGAGAGGCTGCAGAAGGAGGGTGAGGCCGGCAGGAAGAAGATCAACCAGTACACGAGGTACGGCTGCGTCATCCTGTCGATCATCCAGGGTCTGGGCATCTCGATGTGGCTCGAAAGCCTCTCGGCTTCCGCTGCCAAGGGAATGGTCTTCAACCCCGGGATTGGCTTCAATCTGCTCACCGTTCTTGCAGTGACCACGGGTACTGCGTACCTCATGTGGATCGGCGAGCGCATCACCGAGCGGGGAATCGGTAACGGTATCTCCCTCATCATCTTCGCCGGCATCGTCGCCGGTCTGCCCGACGCACTGGTGCAGACCTTCAAGCTCTCCACCTTCGAAGGTGGTAAGCTTGAGCCCGTGACCATGCTCATAATCGGACTGGTGGTCATCGCCGTCATTGGCGTCATCGTCTTCTTTGAGCGTGGCCAGCGCAGAATCCCCGTACAGTACGCCAAGCGCATGGTGGGCCGAAAGGTCATGGGTGGCCAGACCTCTACGCTGCCCCTCAAGGTCAACTCCGCCGGCGTGATTCCCCCGATCTTCGCATCTTCTGTCCTCATGTTCCCCTCCACCCTGGGTAACCTCTTCCCAGGCGCCGGTTGGGTGAACTGGATGCAGGCGCAGCTGGTACCAGGGCAGGGGCTCTACAACGTGCTCTTCGTGGCGTTGATTATCTTCTTCTGCTACTTCTACACGGCCGTGACCTTCAACCCCGTTGATGTTGCGGACAACCTGAAGAAGCAAGGTGGTTTCGTACCAGGAATCAGGCCCGGGAAGCGTACTGCTGAGTACATCGAAAAGGTGCTGGGGCGTATCACCTTTGGTGGTGCGATCTACATGAGCGCCGTCTGCGTGCTGCCAGGCTATCTGCAGTCGGGGTTTGGCGTCCCGTTCTACTTCGGTGGCACATCGTTGCTCATCGTCGTTGGCGTTGCGCTTGACACAGTGTCTCAGATCGAGTATCACCTCATCTCCCGCAACTACGAAGGCTTTGCGGGCGGTCGAGGTCCTCGGATCCGCGGCAGGAGATAATACCCATGCGGCTCATTCTCTTGGGAGCACCGGGTGCCGGAAAGGGCACTCAGGCTCAAAGGCTCGTTCAGCGCTATCAGCTTGCGCATGTCTCCACAGGAGAGATGCTCAGGCAGGAGCGTGCTGCGAGTACTCCCTTGGGACTTGAAGCAGGGAAATACTTGGATGGGGGGCTTTTGGTCCCCGACGATGTGGTGGTTGGAATAGTGGCCAGGCGCCTTGCTGGGCCCTCAATGGAGAATGGCTTTATCCTCGACGGTTTCCCTCGAACCGTTCCGCAGGCCAAAGCCCTCTGCGCCATGGGGCTCAACTTGGATATGGCTATCAAGTTCAAGGTGAGCGAGGAGGAGATGGTGGAGCGTCTTGCGGGGCGGCTGACCTGCAACGAATGCAACTCTGTTTTCCATCGAACTTACTCTCCGCCACGCGTTGCAGGAGTGTGTGACCGCTGTGGAAGTGCCCTTGTGGTCCGTTCGGACGACGATGAGTCGACCGTACGCAGGCGCATTGCGATCTTCAACGATCAGACCAGGCCGCTGGTGCAATACTACACCGAGCGGGGGCTGCTTCGAGAAGTCAATGCAACTGGGAAGGGACCCGACGAGGTGACAGCGCAACTCGTGCTCCTTCTTGAACCTTTGAAACGGTGAACTATGGCGAAGGAAGAAGGAATCGAGGTTGAAGGAACCGTTGTTGAGCCTCTGCCCAATGCAATGTTCAGGGTGGAACTCGAGAACGGGCACCGGGTGCTTGCTCACGTTGCCGGAAAGATGCGAATGCACTTTGTGCGCATCCTCCCGGGAGACAGGGTGAAGCTTGAGCTCAGCCCTTATGATCTCAGCCGGGGTAGAATTGTTTACAGAACCGCAGGAAAGGCGTAATTGGGTGTACCATGAAAGTCCGTGCGTCAGTTAAGAAAATCTGCGATAAGTGCCGAATTATTCGTCGCAAGGGTATCGTTCGAGTCCTGTGCGACAACCCTCGGCACAAACAGCGACAAGGCTAGGAAGGTAAAGCTATGGCGCGTATTGCTGGTGTCGACCTACCGAGAAACAAAAGAATTGAAATTGCACTGACGGCCATCTATGGCCTTGGCCGCTTCACTGCTAAACAGGTGTGCGATCGAGCCCAGGTGGATCCGGCCAAGCGCTCCGACAACCTGTCGGATGCCGAGGTTGCAAGGCTCCGTGAGATCATCGACAACGAATATAGAGTTGAAGGTGAACTCAGGCGAGACGTGAACGGCAACATCAAGCGGCTCATCGATGTGGGCTGCTATCGAGGCTGGCGTCATCGCCGTGGTCTGCCCGTCCGCGGTCAGAGAACCCACACCAACGCTCGTACTCGTAAGGGTAAGCGTAAGGCAGCGATCAAGAAGAAGAAGATCGGCGGAAAGAAGTAAGGGGGTAAGCGATGGCTAGAGCACCGAGAGCCGGTAAAAAGAAAGTTAAGAAGAATATTCCCATGGGCGTGGTGCATATTCAGTCCACGTTCAACAACACGATGGTCACGATCACTGACATGCGCGGTAATGCTGTCTCCTGGTCCACTGCCGGCGTGAAGGGGTTCAAGGGCTCCAAGAAGTCCACCCCCTTTGCTGCTTCTCAGGCAGCAGAAGATGCAGCCCGTAAGGCCATGGAGCATGGGATGCAGAGCGTGAGCGTCATGGTGAAAGGTCCGGGCAGTGGTCGTGAGGCCGCCGTGCGTGCGCTGGCTATGGCCGGCCTGCGTGTTACCCTGATCCGAGACGTTACTCCCATCCCCCATAACGGCTGCCGTCCCAAGAAGCGGCGAAGAGTGTAGTGGAGGTTTTCCGTGGCTAGATATACCGATTCCAAGTGCCGCCTTTGCAGGCGGGAAGGTCTCAAGCTGTTCCTCAAGGGAGACCGCTGCTATAGCGAGAAGTGCGCCCTCGACCGACGCTCCTATGCTCCGGGCCAGCACGGCCAGGGTCGCAGGAAGCGCTCCGATTACGGTGTCCAGCTTCGTGAGAAGCAGAAGGTCAAGAGGACCTACGGAGTCCTCGAGCGGCAGTTCAGACTCTATTTCGCCAAGGCCTCCCTTATGAAGGGCGTCACCGGCGAAAACCTGCTCTCCCTGCTGGAGAGGCGTCTGGACAACACCGTGTACAGAATGGGGTGGGCGGCCAGCAGGGCCGAAGCACGGCAGATCGTTCGCCATCGCCACCTGGCGGTGAACGGCGTAACCGTGGACATCCCCTCCTTCCAGGTCCGTCAGGGCGACGAAATCACCGTGCGGGCGAACAGCAAGGAACACCCCAGGCTTAAGCTGCTCATTGAAGGCGGCGGAAGGCCTGCACCTGCCTGGCTCGACGTCCCCAGGGGCGAGATGAAGGCCAAAGTCGTGGCCCTCCCCACCCGTGAAGACGCCGTTGTTGACGTTCCCGTGCAGGAGTCGCTCATCGTGGAGTTGTACTCCAAGTAACAGGCTCCCTAGGAGGTCCGAATGTACAGGCACTGGGTAAAACTGCGACGACCCAAGGAAGTAGAGACAGAGAAGCAGACAACGGACGGTCGCGTGGGGGTATTCTCCTGCGCACCGCTCGAGCGAGGATACGGCACTACCATCGGCAACGCACTTCGTCGCGTGTTGCTCTCGTCGATTCGTGGGGCAGCGATTACAACGGTCAAAGTGGATGGGGCGCTCCATGAGTTCGCAGCTATCCCCGGCGTGACTGAAGATGTCGCTGATATCATCCTGAATCTGAAGGGAGTGCGACTGCGGGTGCCCGAGGGTGAGCGCCGTGAACTTCGCATCGACGTCGTCGGCCCTGCCGTGGTTACGGCCAAGGACATCCAGGGTGACCCCCTGGTTGATATCCTCAACCCCGACCACCATGTGGCCACCGTGGCAGAGGGCGGTAGACTCAAGATAGACCTCACAGCAGAACAGGGTCGTGGATACGTCCCTGCCGATAAGCACCGCTTCTCGGAACTGCCCATTGGTACTATCGTGGTCGACTCACTCTTCAGCCCCATGAAGAGAGTCAACTTCCGCGTTACTAATGCCCGTGCAGGTGAAGACACTGATCTGGACAAGCTCACCATGGAGATCGAAACCGACGGCTCCATTATCCCCAGAGAAGCCCTTGGCCTCGCTGCCAAGATTCTCAAAGAGCAGCTCCAGATCTTCATCGGCTTCGATGAGGGTATGCCCGCTGAGTATGAGGGCGGCAAAGAGTCTACTGACTCCCTCAGCCCCAACCTCTACAGAAGCGTTGAGGAGTTGGAACTCTCCGTGAGGAGCGGTAATTGCCTCCGTAACGCAAACATTAGATTTATTGGCGAGTTGGTGCAGAAGAGCGAATCCGATATGCTGAAAACCAAGAACTTCGGTCGCAAGAGCCTCAAAGAAATCAAAGAGGTCCTCGCTTCCATGGGCTTGACCCTCGGCATGAAGGTCGATGGCTTCGATACCAGCCGGACCCCAAAAGGGCCCAAGGAATAACGAGGTACTGTCATGAATCACCGAAGCGGACACTACAAACTGGGGCTTGAAAGCTCGCACAGAAAAGCCCTCATGCGGAATATGCTCACCTCGCTGGTGGACCACGAGCGCATCGAGACCACCCTCATCAGAGCCAAGGCCCTGAAGAGGGAGGCTGACAAACTCGTAACCCTCGGCAAGAGAGGCTCCCTTCACCATCGCCGGCTTGCTGCCAGAATCCTCTTCCGGGAAGACCTGGTCAATAAGCTGTTCGATAAGATCGCTCCCCAGTTCACCGAGCGCCCCGGCGGCTATACCCGCCTCATTCACGTTGGTCGACGACGCGGCGACGCTGCCCCCATGGCAATAGTCGAATTCGTCAACTACGTGCTCCCCGAGCAAGGCGCCGGCCCGGAAGGGAAGTAGCCCACCCCCCTCTTTGTTCCCCCCACAATAAGTCTGAACCATCAAACGGGTCACTCGCGTCGTCGGCCTGAAGAGGCTGCATCATGCGGTCTCGGTCCGCTCAACTGAACTGCGCTGTAGCAGGTGGTTGGCCCTCAGTCGGTGACTGTACGCGGGTCCCGAGAGTGACGTCTTGGCACTCTCGATCCCCGTGGGGGCTCTGCTCCACTACTCAGAGAAGGGGTTCCGGGGTGATGGGCTGCGCCAGTTGGGCGAAATGGGTGGTGGTGGGGCCTTGGCTCCGGGCGCCGATGGCAGAAGAGCCCTGGGCGCTGGGGGCGGGCCGAGGTCCAGCGAGCCTGTGGTTTCGTGATTCCAGCTATGGTAGTTGGGGTTGGCGTTGTACGCTATGAGCCAGCCGCCTGTGGTGTCGAAATTGGCCGATGAGTCGGTCTGTCCCAGGGCCGTGATGCCTTGGAACTGCATATTGGGGCCAGGGCCCTCAGGCAAGGCGACCTGTTCCAGGGTAGTTGGGAAGAAGACGCCGCCAAAGGGCTGGAACGAGAGCTCTGAGACTCCGGCGGGCGCCATGGGCGGTCCTGACGGGTCGAACTGCAGCATTCCGTTGAAGCTGTATAGTCCCTCCGCTGCCTGAATCCTTACCGCCGCCATCATCGCTGCAACGGCCTCGTGGAGCGATAGCCCAAGGTTCTCTTGCAAGAAAGCCGAGACCGCCTCGGGACTGCCGTGCTCTATCTCAAAGATGAGCTTGTAGGCAGCGTGGCCGCCCAATTGGCCGGCAACCCAGGCCCAGAAGACATATGCCAGGGCGTAGTTCTCATAGAGGCCATACTCCCAATTGACCAGGGAAAGCCCCCTTGAGATGAGCTCTGAGTAGTCGATCTGATAGTAGTATGCGGACATCCAGTTCGTGCCGTAGACTATTCCCACGGCTGACTCGGCCAGCCCCTCGTCGTGATACTCCCAATAGATGCCATCTTTGAGTTGGTGGCGGCTGAAGTAGAGGAGGTGCTGAAACTCGTGGGCCTCAACCTCGGCGAAATAGTCGGCTCCGCTCCATCCGCTGATGTAGAGGATCTCCATTTCGTTTGACTTGGCTCCGTACATGCCGGCGAAGAAGGCCGTCCACTGGTTTACAGGCGAGAAGTAGCCGCCGTAGTCGTCGGAGTCGGTGAAGAGAATAACGATTCTTTCATTACCATCAACATCCATAGGTTCATACAGTGCCTGCGTCAGCACAGGATAGATCAGATCATCGAACTCTTGGGCCGCCTCAGCTGCCCCTGGAAACTCTTGTCCCTCCACGACGTAGGCCACGCAGTGCTCGCCGGCGAATACCCGGTACGAGTTCACAAGCATCTCCTTCATGGAGGGGTGGTCGAAGTCGGTGACCCAGAGCTTTCTGGTGTCCGCTGCTATGAACTGGGCCGAAACCAGGCCCATGTTGGAGCCCTGGGAGCCAAGGCCCACGGTGTAGGTTACGCCCAGCTTCTGGCGAGTGGTAGAGAGTGTGAGCTTCAGCTCTTCTGCGTTCCAGGTGGCCCCGGTAACGTTGATTGAACCGTAATCGGAGTTCACCACGGCGGAGAAGTCACCAAGTTCCATTTTCTCCTGAGGCTCAGCGGTGAGTTGCACAACCAGCGAAAGCTCGTCGGGAGCGTTGGCCGAGGCAATCTCGACCCCGGCCCACTCACTCTGCACCTCGGGCTCAATGTCAGGCTCAGTGTCAGGCTCGATATCAGGCCCCAGATCGAGGTCGAGCCCGTCTGCAGTCTCCGGCAGCGAGTCCATGGGGCCGGCGCCATCCCAGTCCTGGTCAAGGTCGGTGAGTTCTTGGGCAGATATGTCGGAGAGGTCAGGTGTTTCGGCCGCATCCTCCAGCAGTTCCCCGGCGCCGTCATTGGGCTTGGCCGTATCTGTCTCACCGGAAGTCTCTGCCAACAGGTCCCGGACCTCGGGGCTGACGGCGTCGGCGATAGTTCCGTCATCTGACACCATATCGCCCTGGGCCAGAAGGTCAGTGCCTCCTCCCGACGGTTTGTTCAGGCCAACCCACACCGTGCCCTCCCTGGCGCACCCAACCAGGGCCACGGCTACACCCAACGCAGCACACACCACACGCAGTCTCATACCGTCACCACCATTCCAGCGTCCTACACCACAGGACCGGTGAATAGTGTCGGTGCGGCGTCGAAAGGTCAATAGGCGGGCCACTGGATACGATTGCCCTGCATGGACTCTAATTCCTTCCCTTCGGCAACAAATGGGCTACCATTCAGCCCGGAGGGAGTGATGCCGTATCGGTACCTGGTAAAACATCTCGTCTCTAGGGCCTTGGGCAGCTATATGGCTTCGGGGCTGCGCAGCCTGAGCCAGGATGCCTTCTGGGAGAGGCTGGAGGCGGGCAAGTATCTCTCGCACGAGCAGATGGCCCAGATACGCCGTGATGTTGAGGCATCGCTGGGGGAAGCCGAAGCCCGAGGCAAGAACGAGCGTGAGCTCATCGAGGAGCTGCTCAAGGAGATACTGGTGCGCATAATACGCTCCAAGGATGAGAAATGAGTTCGCTGGCAAAAGCAGTAAGGTGGGGCAGGTCTGTGAAGGCCTTGGGTCGCATGCGGCGGATTCTCTCGGTGCTGGCGAAGCACGGTTTCGCCGATGTGATGCGTCGCAGCGGTTTCAGCCGCTTCTGGCGAGGAGTGAAGCGGGTTGCCACCTTTGGTTTGGCCCGGGGTGCCGAGTCACCCTCAACGGGGGAGCGGCTGCGGGCGGTTTTCGAGGAGTTGGGGCCCACCTTCGTGAAGTTCGGCCAGGTGCTGGCCGGGCGCGCCGACCTCATTCCCGAGCAGATCACCATAGAGCTGGCCAAGCTTCAGGACAGGGTACCCCCCTTTCCCGTGGAAGAAGTGGACAGGATTCTCTCCAGCGCATTTCCCGAAGAGAGCAGCTACCCATTTGCCTCCGTAGAGAGGGAGCCCCTGGCCGCTGCCTCTATCGCCCAGGTGCACCGGGCCCGCCTCAAGAGCGGGGAAGAGGTGGCTATTAAGATCCGGCGCCCAGGCATCCAACGCACAATCGAGGAAGACCTCCAGGTGCTCATGGCCCTTGCGATGTACATCGAGGAGAACGTCGAGGAGTTGCTGGTTCTGCAGCCTGTGAAGCTGGTTGAGGAGTTTGCCAGGACTCTGCGCCAGGAGCTGGACTTTCGTGCTGAAGTGAGAAACCTCCAGCGCTTCGCTGCCAACTTCGCCGATGAGCCACTGCTCAAGGTGCCCCAGGTCTACCCCGAGCTGTGCCGAGAGCATCTCATTGTAATGGAGTATGTCTCGGGCGTAAGAATCACAGAGGTCACCGACCCCAAGAGTCTGCCCATTGCACCAAGTGAGTTCTCTTCGCTGGGAATCAGGGTGCTCATACGCTCCATATTCGAGCACCGCTTCTTCCACGCTGACCCGCACCCGGGGAACTTCCTGGTCACTGCTGACGGCAAGGTGTGCATGCTGGACTTCGGCATGATGGGCCACATAGAGCAGTCCAGAATGGAAGAGTTGCTCTCGTTCTTCGTGGGCGTAGTCACGCAGAACTCGGAGATGCTGGCCGATTCGTTGCTTCGGGCGGGCCTGGTCCCGGCCAACCTCGACGTAAAGGCGCTGCGCAGGGATCTCGACATGCTGCTTGGTCAGTTCGGCAGCGCCAGCCTGGCCGAGCTAAGAATGGACCTGCTCATACAGATGGTAACCGAGGCAGTCTTCCGGCATCACGTGACCATGCCGGCGGATCTCATGCTGGTCGGCAGGGCCATGGGCACCATGGAGTCTATCGCCCGGAAGATCGACCCGGGCTTTGTGCCTCTGCAGCAGGTGCAGCCCATGCTGGTCTCAACCTTCGTCCGATACGGGCTTGACCCCACCCATGCTGCCGAGCGATGGGTGGACACGGTCTTTGCCTGGGAGAGCCTGGCCCACAGCCTGCCCAAAGAGATCTCAGACGTCATGCGGCGGCTGAGAGAGGGTCAACTGGTTGTGAAGCGGGACTCACGGCAAGTTCGTCAGGAGGCCCTTGAGTCCAACCGACGGCTGAATCGGGCCGTGGGAGTGGCCTTTGCCATGGGGGGAAACGCTCTTGCGATTTTCGCCTACAGTGCCGGGGCCGCACCGGACTGGCTTGCGGTAAGCGCTGCTGTGGTGTCCACGATTATGGGCGGGTGGGCATTTCTAGGGATTGTGAGGTCGGGCGGGATGTAGCCCGGTTTACTCTGGCATGAACTCAGGCAGCAGCGAGGGCGTTTCCGGGAAGAGGTTGCCCAGCGCAAGAATGGAAGCTGGGTCAAGGGTGCGCTTCACAGCTCGCATGGATTCGATTATGGCCGGAGGGTACATGTAGTGCAGGAAGTCACGGCGGCTCTTGCCGATGCCGTGCTCTCCGGAGACGGTACCTCCCAACTCGACGGCCTTTTTGCACCAGACGTGGGCCAGCCTCTTGAGCTTGGCCACCTCGGAGGTGTCCCGGCCAAGCATGAAGATATGTGGATGGGCGTTGCCGATATGGCCGTAGCGCACAAGCGGGTCGACGCCGTGGCTGGCAGCGGTGGATTCGACGAAGCGCATCATCTCCATGAGCTTCATGGCCGGAACAGCGAACTCGGTGGAGACCTTAAGCCCGCCTGTAGAGTGGTGCAGTGCGGCCAGGGCATTGCAACTCTCGGGGATATGGTGGCGAAGCTCTCGCAGCCAGGCGATCTCCGAGCTGGTTTCTCCCAGGATACTCTCGTCAATGAGCGCACCGTGGTGCGACAGGGGTACCAGGTGCTCATCGACCCACCGTTCCAGGGTGAGCGAACCGCAGTCGAACTCCAGGTAGAGCATGGCCCCACCCTGGACCGGGATTGGTGGCGGCTTCGGGTGACTCTTGAGCAGAGCCAGGGCCTCACCATCAAAGAGCTCCACGCAGCGTGGACGCAGGCCATGCAACGGCCCCGAGCGTAGCGAGATAGCGGCCTCCAGGGCCCTGTTGAGGGTGGGGAAGAAGAGCATCACACCGCGAAAGGGGCCCGGATGAGGAACCAGGCGCAGCCAGACCCTGGTCACGAAGCCCAGCGTCCCCTCACTGCCACAGAAGAGTGCCACAGGGTCCTGGAAGGGTCCGTACCCGGCGGTGTTCTTGTCGACGAAGCGCCTGAAGAAGGTGTGCACCTCTCCCGAGCCAGTGACCACCTCGATGCCGGCGACCCATTGGGAGGTCATGCCCCAGCGGAAGGTTCGTGCGCCCGAAGCGTTGCTGGCTACGTTGCCCCCGATGGTGGACTCTTTCTCGGAGGTGGGATCTGGTGGGTAGTAGAGGCCCTGCTCTTCAACGGCCCGTTTGATGTCGGCGGTGACGGTTCCGGGCAGCACTTCGACCAGCAACTCCCGGGAGTTGATCTCCACCACTCCGCTCATGCGGGTCATTGCCACCACCACATCATCCTGGGGCACCGCTGCCCCGGTGGTAGCAGTTTGCAGACCCACCGGCAGCAGTCTGCGGCCCGTGCGGGCCGCCTCTGAGACGAAGCGGGCCAGCTCTCTGGTGGACTCTGGTCTGAACAGCCCGAGGGCAGAGCCCTTGAGGCCCGAGTGGTCCCCGAGGTAGCCAGCAAGTATGTCGGGATCTGTGAGGATGGTCATGGCCGGAGGGCCCCGAGGTTACTGGCGCAGAAGGTCTGCCATATCGGTGGCTTCCCAGGCGAATTCGGGTTCGGTGCGACCGAAGTGGCCGTAGGCCGCAGTCTTGGTGTAGATGGGGCGCATCAGCTGCAGCTTCTCGATGATTGCCTTGGGCCTGAAGTCGAAGTGCTTCTTCACCAGAGCTTCGATTTTAGCTGTGGGGATCTTCTCGGTGCCGAAGGTCTCGATGCGAAGGCCCACAGGGCGGGCAACACCGATAGCGTAGGCAACCTGGAGGCTGCACTCGTCGGCCAGGCCAGCGGCGACGACGTTCTTGGCAACGTAGCGGGCGAAGTAGGCAGCAGAGCGGTCGACCTTGGAGGGGTCTTTGCCGGAGAAGGCGCCGCCACCGTGGCACTCCCAACCGCCGTAAGTATCCACGATGATTTTTCGTCCAGTGAGACCCGTGTCACCATGGGGGCCACCCACGACGAACCGCCCGGTGGGGTTCACGAAGATCTTGGTCTCTTTGTCGATGAGGTGGGCAGGAACGATGGGCTTAATGACCTTCTCGACGATGGCATGGCGCAGGTCTTCGTAGGAGGGCTCGGGGTCGTGCTGGGTCGAGACCACCACAGCCTCGCAGCGCACTGCCTTGCCATCCTGATACTCAATGGTGACCTGAGACTTGCCGTCGGGTCGAAGGAAGGCTACCTCTTTGCACTTGCGAACCTCGGCCAGCTTGCGGGTGAGCCCCTGGGCCAGCATGATAGGCAGAGGCATGAGTTCCGGGGTCTGATTGCAGGCGTATCCGAACATCAGTCCCTGGTCGCCGGCGCCCTGCTCCTGAAAGAGGCCAGTGCCCTCGTCGACGCCCTGGGCGATATCCGGAGACTGCTGGTGAATGGCAGTGAGAACAGAACAAGACTTGGCATCCAGGCCGTAGTCGGCGTTGGTATACCCTATTTCAGTTACAACTTCCCGAACGACGTCGGGAATTTCAACGTAAGCCTTCGTAGTAATCTCGCCTGCTACCATCACAAGGCCCGTTGTGCTGAGGCACTCACAGGCAACGCGAGAGTTGGGGTCTTCTTTCAGCATAGCGTCCAGTACGGCATCCGAGACCTGATCGCAAAGCTTGTCGGGGTGACCCTCTGTTACGGATTCCGACGTGAACAAAAGCTTCCCTTCCTTACGAGTCATTATAGCACCCTCCAAATGTACTCAAACCTGGGGTTGGCAGAGAAAGAAGCCGCGTAGCGGCCGTTAACGTGCGCGCACTTTAAAGGCAAAGGCCGGAGGGGTCAAGCGATATCCCCGATTTTCGGTCGGAAATGGCCGTGCGGACGGGGACTTCGGGGTTGTTTGGGGCCTTGGGGCATTTTCTTTACGGTGGCGGGGGGTTGGGCTATCATCGCAGGCCGTGTTGGTGTGTTCAGGGGGATCTGCGGATGAGATTCCGAGTCGACATAGCCCAGGGTGGTGGAGCTTCCTGCAATGCCGTGGCCCTGCATATGGATCTGCCAGACGAGCGAGAGGCCTTCGTTGTGGCCGAGGTGGGGCGCAGTGATAAGGCAGCGTTGGGGCTTCTCCAAGCAGCGTTGTCTGCCTTAACGGGAGCGCTGGCGTGCCCGGACCCGGCGGAGTCCATGCAGAGGCAGCTCGACTCTGCCTTCCAGGCAGCGAACAGGCTGGTCTATACCAAGAAGATCCAGAACCCAGCTGTCGACGACCTGCTTGTTTCGGCAGCGGCCGTGGTTGTAAGCCAGGGAAGTATGGCTGTGGCCAATAGTGGAACAACCATGGTCTTCTTGAGGGCTCAAGAAGTCACAGTGGGTATCACCACCCCCGAGAACGCCGCAGCTCGAATGGGTGAGCATGGGCATATGGGCAAGCCCTCCAGCGACCAGGCCTCACTGGCGCCGGTCAACGGCCTTGGCCTTCCGGCAGAGGTGTTCCGGCTGAAGCAGCAGAAGACCATGGAAGAGCCTCTACAGTACGAAATTGTACTGGTAGGGAGTCAGGTGCTGGCAAGAATGACGCCAGCGGAGGTTCATGCTGCCATTCAGACTAAAGAGCGTGAACTACCAACAGCGGAACGTATATATCAATTGTATACGTCAAAGACCGGTGCAGGCTCAACGGTGCTTTCGGCCCGACGGCTTACAGTGTCGCAGCCAGCCTGGCATGTGGTGCCTGAACAGCCGCCAAGTGTCGCTTCCAGGGCCTGGGGGCCGGTGGCGCTTGGGGTTTTTGGGGTGGTAGCGCTGGCAGGTCTCATATTCCTTCTCATGCCGCCTGAGTCCAAGACGCAGATAGACAAGCCAACCTCTGCGGACCTGCCCTCAAAGGTTGTTCCTGCGCAGGCCCCGGGGGTTCGGGAGTTGGCCCCGGCGGTTTCGCTGGGCGAAGACATTGTGGAGCCCGACGGTGGGCTGGAGCCGCCACCTGTTGAGGAGACTCCCGGTCTGCCGGACCCTGCCCCAGGGGAGCTTGCGGCCCCAGAGGCAGCGCTCATGCCGCCCGATGGGCCCGTGGAATCGGTAATGGACGAGGAGGTGCTGGTGGACGGAGAGGAGCCCGAGGCCCAGCCTGAGGAGAAGCCCAAGCCCAAACCCGTGCCCGCTCGCAAGGAGACAAGACCGGAAGCGCCCAAGCCAAGAGAGCGCAAGATAAAGGCGCCCGCCGACCCACCGGTTCACGTGCTGGATTTCTCCGAGGAGGAGGATGTGAAGGAGGCGGCGGCGGAGGAGGTGAAGGAGGGGCCGGACGTGAAGGGCGGGCTGGACGAAAAGGCTGGTCCCGATGTGAAGGCTGAGCCCGAGGCGAAGGATGCGCCGGACGTGAAGGCTGGGCCGGACGTTAAAGCTGGGCCTGACGCCAAGACTGAGCCAGATGAGAAGGCTGTGCCTGACGAGAAGGCTGAGCCCGAGGCGAAGGAGGGGGCTGAGGCGAAGGCTGAACCCGAGGCGAAGGTTGCGCCGGACGAGAAGGCTGGGCCCGAGGCTGCCAACTGATCTGGATTGAACTATTAACAATAATATCAGGGTGTTAGGTAGCAGCGGTTGGCCCTAAGCGGCGCCCTGGCCCCCTTCCAGGCAAGCTGGACGGGGGTATAGCTACACGGTTAGTTTGGTACGCATATATAAGGGTCGAAAGAGTTATATATATCCCATAATTGGCTAAATGCTGGAACATGGGGCTATAAGGCTCGTGCCACGTATGTTTCTGGGGCGCGCCGGGTTCCGTTGCGACCTGCGCTTTGGGCTGTCGGGGTGGTTGCTGGGCGGGTTTCTTTGGGTCAGGCTGGTACTCTATTCAGACCATCAATTGTGAGACATTGCCGCGGGATACGAGGCTGTTGCGGAGGCTCTTCAGGGCCCGGCTCTCCAGCTGTCTGACACGCTCTTTGGAGATGCCCATGGCGTCGCCCAGTTCTCGGAGGGTGAGGGGGTTATCGTCAAGGTGTCTGGCCCTTACTATGTGGCGCTCGCGCTCATCCAGGGACTCCAGCGCCTTGGCCAGTTCTCCGGTTCGGAGCTGTCTGGCCTGCTCAATCTCCAGCTTCTCCTCCAGGGTATCGTCGCCGTTTTCCAGGCGGTCGTGGAGGGTGAAGGAGGCGTCGCCGTCGGACTGCGGGGTGTCGATGGAGAGGTCACGGGCGTACATGCGGCGCTCCATATCCTCAACATCCTTGATGGTGCCGCCCACTGCTTTAGCGAGGCTCTCACGGGCTGAGGTTTCGTCCTCGGCGTCCATGAGCCGGTGAATTCTCTTCTGGCTGCTCTGGAGGTGGTTGAAGAGTCTTCTCTGAAGCTGGGTTGTGCCTATCTTCACGAGGCTCCAGTTCTTCAGGATGAACTCCTGGATGTAGGCTCTAATCCACCATACGCCATAGGAGATAAGCCGGTAGCCTTTGTCGGGGTCGAAGGATTTGACGGCCCTGACGAGACCCATGTTGCCCTCCTGGATGAGGTCAAGAATGGGGAATCCGTAGTTCTTGTATTCCAAAGCTATCTTGATGACGAAGCGGAGGTTGGCTGATACAAGCTGGTCTGCGTAGACCTGCTTGCCCGTATCACGCCAGAGCCTGGCTACCTCCGACTCCTCGGCTGGGGAGAGCATGCGCTGCCTGGAGACAGACTTGAAGTACCCTGTCAACTCACCGTAATCGCCGCTTCTTCTGCTGTTCATCGTGAGCTCCTCTTAGCCTTCCTGCCCATCATAGAGCCTGACGTCGGCCAATAGTTACAGCGGGGGAGAGGAAAACCCTCTTTTCCGACTCAATTTATCAGATTTCCCTGGCAACGCAAGCGCGACCATCCTCAAGGGGCCAACACAACAGCGGCAATTCTCTTGAAGGTTGGTCATCCAGCGCTAGAATCGCCGCATGAACGAGCTAACCAACATCTGTGCGGCCCTATTTATTTCCGGCGCCTCCATGGCGCTCCTCTCGTGCGCTGCGGTCACCCACAACGGGGACGCTCAGCAGGCAGCACAGGAGATCTCCGATGGGGCCAGGCAGGTGCCGGAGGTTCCCAGTGTGGGCAAGGGGGACGATAGGCCCGGGGCGCCGCAGGAGGCTACGGACGGCTCTCCGGGCCCACGTGCGATGCTGGGGCCGAACAGCAATGGGGATACCGCAGCAGGCGGGGCGCCTGAGATCTCCGCCCGTCGGGCCCCCCGGCCTCGGAGGGCGCTGCGGTTTGAGGAGGGCTCTGGCATTGCCGGAGAACGGTTGCTCGAACCTATGACGCGTCGCGGCGTTCATGAAGAGGCTCATACCCTGCCAATGCCTCTCAGGGTGGGCTGGCATCCTCTGCACGCGGAGATCTCGGGTACGGTTTCGGTTGGGAACTCCAGCACCGGCTACATCAGCGGCCAGGCACAGCTGCCTGCCTTTGGCAAGCACCACCGCATCATGGAAGAGCACCAGGGCCGGAACACAGCGTGGGGCACCGATGAACTGGTGGCTTTTGTGGAGATGGCGGCGGCGGAGGTGGCCAAGGCCATTCCTGACAGCGTGCTCATGGTGGGGAACCTCTCGGTAGCTGGTGGCGGGGACATGCCGTGGAGTGTCTCCCACAACACGGGTCGGGACGTAGACCTCTGTTACTACCTTGTTGACGAGCAGGGGCGCCCATTCCAGCCCCGCACCCTGGTGATGCTGGATGCGTCGGGAAGTGGTGAACTGGACGGCCAGGCGCTGAGATTCGATGCTGCCCGGAATTGGGCGCTTGTGAAGGCCATGGTGGGGCAGCAGCGCTACCCCGTGCAATATGTGTTCGTCTACGAGCCCCTAATTAAGATGATGCTGGCCGAGGCTCGAAAGGAGGGCTTCACCAAAGCCCAGGAGAAGGCCATCAGGGCCATTCTAAGACAGCCCATGGGGGCTCAACCCCACGCCGACCACATGCATGTGAGAATCTGGTGCTCCAAGGAGGACATCGCTTACGGGTGTCGGGACATGGTAGCGGGCAAAGAGGTTATTCCACGAGACGATCCTGGATACGTTCGAACAGTAGGGATGCTGCTTGAGCGGTTGAGCCACTCGGCCACGGATTCTGATGGACTGGCCGCTGCCTGGCGCACCCTGGGGCTCATGAAGGCTTCGCAGGCTCGGGAACTGCTCAAGAGTGCCCTGGAATCGCCATGTACCGAGCCCCTCTGCCTTGCCCTTATGGAGGCCGCCCAAGAGCTCTCAGTGACCCTGCCCACAACCTTCTTGGCTCAGGTGGTTGACTCTTCGCTTTCGTATGAAAGCGTCAAGACGGCTATGGGGTTTCTCCGTAGGCGAGGCCCCGCAGTGGTGAAGCAGGCGATTGGGTGGCTGGCCTCCTCGAAGGTGTTGCAACGTGACATGGGCCCCTTCCAGGTGGACCTTCCGGTGGCCCCTCAGGCCGCACTGCTGCTGGGGTGGTCGGGAAGCCGCAGCGCCGAGGTCAAGGAGGCTCTGCTGCTGCAACTCAGCTCCGAAACGGCGGCGATGAGAGAGGCGGCCCTTTGGTCGCTGGAGGTGCTCTATGTGGGTCAACCCCTGCCGAAGGAGAGACTTCATGAGGAGCCTGGGAAGGCGGTGGAGGTGTGGAGAGCATGGATTCGGGAAAATCCGAACCCCACGAAGAACCTGCGCCAGGCCATGAAGAGCCGAGGTATCCGGATTGCAGACAGGAAGAAGTTCGACCCATGGGAGCTTATTCGGGCCGTGGAGACCGATGATTATGTCTCTATGGAGGCCCAACGCCAGTTGGCAACACTGATGGATTCAAAACGCATCCCGGAGCTCAGTGACAAGCGGCAGTCCCGGCGATACTGGAAGGGAGTTCTGGGCGAGACCAAGACCAAGAGCAGGGGCAAGAAGCGGCGTCGCTGAGGGGCGAGGGTAAGGAGGGGGGTGGCTTCGCTTCTCTGGTCGGCGCTCTGGGGTGGAGTCCAGATTCTTTTCCATCCCCACCAACTGTGCACTATTCGCTCATCGGTGTAAAATTTGTCCACACATAGTGGGCGACGTTGTGAAGGAATCGGGCCGGTCAGGCCCAAGTGAGCGGGTTGCCCTGGCGCCAGGATCCGCCGTGGCGTTGGTGGCACCACTATCTCCGCTTCCTGCAAGGGCCTCTTGGGGCTATGATGGCACGGTGGTTGCAGCAGCGGCGTTGGTGGGAAGTGCCGAGGGGTGGCGGTGGAGGAGTCCTGCGCCCTTCGGACGCCGGTCCCCAACGGCTATGGGTTGGGTGCTGCCCGATGATAGAGGAGGCCCGCATGAGCCTGACCAGAAATACAATGGCACTGGTACTTACGGTAGCAGCGGCAGCGCTGCTGGCCTGTGGGTGCATAGAGTCAAATCCCCAGCCCTCACCAGAGAACAGCAAGGGGGACACGGCTGAGTGGCAGCAGGACAGTGGTACGAACCCGTATCCGCCAGATGACAAGGCAGCGTATGAGTCGGCAAGGATGGCGCTGAGCGCGCCCAGCGCCGATGGCGACGTGATGGGTGTGGGGCGGGCCGGGGCGGCGCCCGGTGCCAAGAATGGCACGGCCTCGGTTGTTGGAAACGAGGAGGGTGGCGAGGTGGGGTTCACCGTTGGAGACCTTGGGCAGTTCGCCTTCATCTCCACAGCCGAAGCGAACCAGAAGATCAAGCTACTTTTCGCCCTGGATGACGGTACGACCCAGGAGGTGGTGCTTACGGTGCCAGAGCGGGACAGTGGCGATCGCATGGCTCCCTGGCTTCTGGATGCCGACTCCGGCTATTCGGATCCAACGCCTGCCAGCCCTGCGGGCGAGGATGGCGAGTGGTACGCTGGCGGTGCCGGCAACGGACCTGTCATAAGCGTGAAAGCCCTGGGCAACGGCATGGTGGAGGTTGACGCTCAGCAGTTTGCAACCACGCCGCTCTCCATGGTGCCGGTGATGAACGTCAACAACGGCGAATCAGTGGTGGTGCAGGCCGATGCCCTTGGCGCATTCGCTGTGCAGCTGCGTGGCGAGGCCGGCGACACTGTGGCAATGTTTGTATACAACCCCGACGACTCCGGGAAGGCCACCGCTCCCTTCTTCGTGGTGGCTTCGGGGCCTACCCCGTAACTCAGACCTGCTGACTGCCTGGGAAGTCGAATCCTACCTTCTTGCCAAGGATGGTGATGTGCGCAAGGGTCTTCTTGAGGAGGGTCTCCTCTGAGGCCGACAGCGCCTTGGGGTTGATGCTGTTCCCCGCCTGCTCCTGGTCTCGCAGTGCGATTACCTGATGTCGAAGGCGGGTCTGCATCAAGAAGGCGTAGGCGTCGGAGATCTCCTCATGGCTGGAGCGTGTGAGCACGCTCTTCTCGTGCAGCCTTCGCAGACGGTCGAAGGTGTTCGTCTCGGCCACGTCGTGACGAAGTGAGTAGAGGCGAGCGAAGTTCACGAAGGGCATCATGGCCTCTTTCAGGTTCAGCGTGCGGCCGCTGCGGCTGTCCGAAGTTCCAAGGCCGCCAAAGAGACCGGTCTGCGGGCGGCGGGACATGGCGTCGCTGGCCATCATGGGGAAGAAGCCGGGGTTGGAGCCCAACTCCTGCTGGATGTGCCTTCGAAGCTGCCCGGCCAGCGATCGGTCGCCCACGATGCAGCGGAAGTCGAAGAACATATGCACCGACAGGAGGTCCTGCGGGTTTCTGGTGCCGATCCACGAAGAGAAGTAGCTCTTCCACTGAGAGAGGGGCTGGCACCACTTGGGATTCTTGGCCATGACCTCACCGGTGCACCAGGCATATCCGATGGCATTCAGATCATCGCTGACCATAGTGCCCAGCCTATTGAACCAGGTCGAAACGGACTCGTCGTTAGAATCGCCATCTTCATATACAATTGCGTTGTCCTGGTCTGTCACCAGCGTCTGCTCCTCACGGCCTTCGCTTCCAAGGGAGAGGAAGGCAAATCGTGCCGGTGCGGCGCCCAGTTTCTCCACGGCCAGGGTCACCAGACGCTCGGTGATGGCGTCGGAGACCCCAGTAATGACACGGTTCACGTTTCTGGGCCTGGCCCCACACTCGATAAGCGTCTGCACAAGGAGGGGCAGCCTTCGGTGCAACTGCGTCAACTCCTCGGTGGTGGCAGCACGCCGGATTTCTTGCACCAGCACCGCCGATGAGTATCGGTGGAATTGCGAGAGATCGGAGTGGCGCACAAGGCCAAGCACCTTGCCGGACTCCTCCTTGACCATGAGCCGTTGGAAGCCCTTCTCTCTCATCACCTGCAAGGCCTCGTAGACCAGCGCCTTGTCTGAGACGGATACCACCGGTGCGCTCATGACCCGGAAGGCAGGTGTCTCGAATTCTTGCCCCACCATCACCACCCGCTCCCGAAGATCGCTGTCAGTAATAAGCCCCACAGGCTCCCGGCTCTCGGTTGTTACCAGCACGGCACCATCGGCCATACGCTCTGCTGCCTTTTTGACGGGCGTGGTGAGATCGCACGTGGAGATGGGACGGGCATAGCGGCGGATGGGTTCGTTCAGGAAGAGCAGCGACGTCTGCAACTCTGAGATTATGGCCTCACGCTCCTCATCGGCCTTGAAAGCCTCTGTGAGGTCCTCCAGCAGCACGTCGCAGAACTTCGCCTTGCCCATCTCGTCAGCGACAACCACTGCGGTCAGTCGCCCGTGGCCCGTTGCTCCATCCTTCCTGGCGAAGGTCACGGCCCTGTTTCTAACCACGCCGTCTCTACTCAGTTCACGCCTCAACCCCTGACGCACCTCGGGGTCCACCAGCAGCTCCCATAGATCCACGTTGGAGAGGGCCTCGCTGCCCGAGAATCCAAGGATCCGTGCGAAGGCGGGGTTGGCTTCTACTACCCGGGCCGAAGGCCCCACCGAGGTGCGGGCAACCCCGACGTCGATGCTCTCCCTCAGCAGCCGGTATCGCTCCCGGCTGTATCCCAGCTCTGCTTCAACGCGACGGTTGAGCGAAAGATCCCTGATGTTGACTATGGCCCCAACTTGCTCGCCCAGAGCCGCTCGACTGGCAGAGAGGATGGCTTCCAGCGGCGTGCCGTCGTGGCGCCCAAGCAGCACCTCCAGATGCGGCGGTACCGGCTCGTTCCGCAACACCGAATCGAGATAAGCAACAGCCTCTGTGCTCTCCAAAGCGCCCAGGAAGAGCCGCTCCAAGGGCAGGTCCACCATCTCCTCCGGCCCGTAGCCCAGCATGCGCAGCAGGGTGCCGTTGGCGAAAGAGCAGCGACCGTCTATGACCATCATGGTCCCATCGGAAGCGGCCTCAACCAGAGCCCGGTACTTCTCGTGCGATGCCCTTAGCGCCTCCTCGGCCTCCAGGCGCTGCCTCTCTATCTTGAGGCTCTGCCACGCCACGAATCCCAGAATGAGCGCCACGATTGCCGCAATGGCCAGAGAGTATGTCAACATTCGACGGGTCATCATGGCTATTTCCGCCTTGACATCGTCGGAGTATATCCCAGTGCCCACAACCCAGTTCCAATCGGGAACCTCCATGACGTAGGATTCTTTTGATACAACCCTGGTAGGATCATCCTTCCATTGCCACACATAATCTACGTATCCGGCGCCATTGACCTTCACTTTATTTACGAACTCAACAAACACTTTGTTGCCGGCCTCGTCGACGAAGTCGTTGAGGTCCTTCCCGTTGAGATCCAGCCTGAAGGGATGCATCACCATCACCGGCGTCATATCCGTAATCCAGAAGTAGTCTTTTGCCTCCTGGCCGTATCTCAAGTCACGCAGCCGCTCCGTGGCGGCCTTCTGGGCGTCGGCTCGTCCCATGCGGCCTTGAGCCTCCTCCACCTGGTACTCTCGGATGATGCTCACTGCGGAGTTCGTGAGCTCCCTTATCATTTCCCTTTTCCGCTCGAGCAGGTTGCGCTCCACATCGGGGATGATCACCCCGAAGATGAACGCTACGAAGAGCAGAATCGCCAGGGCAGTGGGGACAAGAATCCGAAGAAGATAACGCTTCCACCGCAGCCGACCGTGTTGCTGAGACATGACACCTCCAAAGATGCGTGCTATGTTTCCACACCCAGGCCCGGATGTCGAGGGGAGCGAGGTTGGAAGCCGAGTTCCAGGATAGCTGAGGCTGATTCCATGGTCTGTTGTGGGAGCGATACTCTAACCCACTCTCAACCGGGGTGAACTGCCAGTGCTCGAAGTAATCGATTTCCTAGCTCGGATGGCACCCTGGGGCAACCTGCATCGCAGCGAACTTGAGCTTCTGGCAAGGGGTGCCGAGGTGCATTACTGGCCCCAGGGGCGCAGGGTAACACCTCCGCAACTGCACGACGAGACGACCAGGCTCTCTTCGCCCACACTGGAGCCGGCCTCACTGCTCATAGTCCGGAAGGGCCGCATGAATGGTCGCTACCGCCTGGGGCAGACAACTGGGGAGCAGCAGCTGATTGCGGGTAGCCATGTGCTCTTTGGGGCGCCGGGGGGGGCAAATAACCCACTGCTCTGGCTCGACCTGGAGGCACAAGAGGAGACCCTCGCCTATGTGTTGCGAGTTGGGGCAATCACTGAATTGACTGAAGCTATAGCAGGGTTGAAGTCGATTTTGTGTGCCGAAACATGTTTTTATGATGCTATATCCATTGGTAGTAACCTTGCGGAGCCCCTGTTGGGTACTGATATTCTGCTTTCACTTCCCGCATCGGTGAAGATTGGAGGTGAACTCTCCATTCTTGAGGCGCTGCAGCAGTGGCAGGGCTCGGGGCGTCTGGCGGCCGTTACTTGTGCTCCGCCGTGGCTGCTCCTGGGTGGTAACCAGGTAGCCTCCTGGGTTGCTTCGGGGACGATATCGGAGCACGCACCGGCCTCGTCGATTATGGTAGAGGTTCCGCTGGTTGGGCCCGAGACGCCGGTTATGGAGGCCGCTTGTCAACTGGCGGTATCAGAGAGTCCTTGGCTTCTGGTCAGAGTTGACTCTGGGCCCCCAAGATTGCTGGGCTGTGCGGAGCTTCTAAGCGCCTGGCCCGACAGTGGTGCCGATGCTGCGGTGACGCTCCTTGGTGCCGTGGCAAAGGGGACGATGCCGAAGTGGTCCAGTGGGGCCTTTCTCAGGCTGACACGCAGCAGGCCTTGGGCCGCTGCCGGTCTGGCTTGCCGGCTTCACGACCTGATTGCTCAAAGGGCGCTGGCGGACTTTGCGAGGCAGCATGGACCTGCCCCATGTGATTACGCGTTGATAGCGGTTGGGGCAACGGGTGCAGAGCAAATCCTGCCTCCTTTGCGGCAGGAGCACGTACTGATCTGGTCCGACGGATTGCCCGCTCATGCAGACTCCTGGTTTTCTCAGGCAGCGGAGGTAGTTTGCGGGGCTTTGGAGAGGGCCGGTTTTGTTGTGCCGGCAGCGGGGCCGCTCTCGTGCAGGGGCGGTTGGCGAAAGCCCCTGGCGACGTGGAACGGCTACCTTGCCCACTGGGCCGCGGGTTCGCCGGAACAGTGTGCCGCGGCCCTGGCGCCCTTTGTTACCATGCGAATTGTGGCTGGAAGCCGGCAACTCTACGCCGCTTTCCGGGATGGGGTCGACGCCGTTGCGGGGGCCCCGCCAGTTATGCAAGCCCGACTCGAGCGCCTCGGGGCTGCGTGCGGAATGGACCCCTGCCGATTCCCCGGGGATGCCAAAGCGGATCCCCTCTTGGCTCCCGAATTCTTGGCCGGCGTTGTGCGGGATCTTTTTGCTGCAGCCAGGGAGGTATCAGACCTGAACGCTGCCTTGGCCAACAGTCTTGGTGTGGGAGGTGAGGCGGCCGGACTGAGTGCGCTTGGCGATTCTTGGCTGAACCAGCTCTGGAGTTCTTGCTGGCGGGTGGGTTCGGAGCTTTGGAGTCTAGGTGCCGGGGCCATGGCCGAACCCACAGATGGCTGGGCTGGTGGTCATATCTCGGTGGCGGAGGTCTCTTCTGAGTTTAGATGGCTGCTGCATTGTGCTGAGCAGAAGTTGGCCGCATGTATCTCGGTGCTTCGTGACCGAGCGGCGCTTGGTGACGTAGGTTTGGTGGGCCAGCAAGAGGGGAGGCGGTTGCCCAATGAGTAGGCCCGTCTCGGATAATGGCGGTGGGCTTACGGGCCATTGGAGGCAGGCGACTTTCTGTGTCCTTGACCTTGAGACAACAGGGATGGACCCAGCCAGGGACCAGATCATTGCTGCTGGGGCACTGATCATTGAAGGTGGCCGGATAGTGCTCTCCACGGCGTGGCAGAGTCTAGCGGCCTTGGAAGAGGGCACCACGATCAGCCGTGAGTCTGTGCCGGTTCACGGGCTTGTGGCAGCGGATCTGACGGGCGCCCCTCCCCTGAGAAGACTCTTGAGCGAACTGTTTGAACTTTGCAGCGGCGGGCTGGTAATAGCCCACATGGGGTTGCGCTTCGACAGGCCCTTCATAGAGGCGGCATGCAACCGTCTAGGCCTGCCCCTTCCCGAACTACACTGGCTGGACACGGCCCTCCTGGGCGCCTGGTTCGACGACAACCCAGCCATATCGGTGCCCGCCCCCAGAGGTCAGGGGCCCCAACGTCTGGCCGACCTGGTGGCCCGATACGCCCTTCCCCAGGGTCAAGCCCACGACGCCCTTGGCGACGCCCTCTCCGCGGCACAACTCTTCCTGGTCCTGGCAACAAAAGCCGAAGCCATAGGCCGCCCCAAAGTCTCCGATCTATTAAGGATGATCTGAGTCCAAAAGGTCCGAAAGGTCCGCGTCCAAAAGGTCCGAATAGTCCGCGTCCGAAAGGTCCGAATAGTCCGCGTCCAAAAGGTCCGACCCACTGGATCCGGTTCCATGTTCAGGCCGCAACCAGGCTGTTCTGCGCTCAGGTTACCTCCTTCCTCTGATAGTGGTTGAGTAGGTATCTCACAGATTCATCGCCGACAATTTC
>Ga0302238_1000237_pt1 | contig 60409 bp, 46 predicted proteins | sample AAG_UR_Asn_MG_FD_193527 | JGI IMG/M metagenome (GOLD analysis project Ga0302238, IMG submission 193527) | Enriched activated sludge microbial communities from anaerobic digester in WTTP, New Holstein, Wisconsin, United States - AAG_UR_Asn | ecosystem: Engineered > Bioreactor > Anaerobic >... | reverse complement strand
CATCCCCACGTAGTGCCCGAGTTCGTGGAGGAGGAGCACCCCGACGATCACCGCGATGTCCAGCAGTGGGTTCTGGAGCAGCCCGAGTCCGAAGAAGGCGGCCACCGAGATGACCAGGACGAGGATGCTGCCCTGCCAGTCAGCCTTCCTGTTGCCCAGTTTCTCCACCTCGGCCAGAACCTTCGCGTCCGCCTCGGTCAAGGTTGTGGCGCTGTCGGGCAAGCCTTGCGTTCGAGACTCCCCGGCAGGCGGCGCTTCAGCATGGGTTGGATCGGCCTTCACTGTGTTCAGGCGGTTTATCACCCATGCGGCCAACAGCAGGCCGAACAATATGCCCCAAAGAGCGTAGCTGGCGGTAGCCGACGCCAAGGGGCCCAAGAGACACAGGGCCAGCGCCAGCAGGAAGTAGACCAGCCTCTGCAGCCAAGGTGAGCGCTTCTTCTCGAGCAGGCGCCTCCGGGCTGGCAAGCGCCTCTGTGGTGTCTGGTCATGCAATGGGCTGGTCTGTCGATCCATGCGAGCCGCCTTTTCCCGACACCAGCGTGGTTCCTGCGATGACTGGAATATCGACTTTCAGCCGCGATCCCCGGGAGTAGCCCAACTATACCATGAAACTCTCCAGTTGCAGTTCAGGAATTTGCGGTGGCCGCTCTGCTTCTCGAAGCCCTTCACGGCTTGGGCGGCCCCGCCGGCGTCAGGTGCTTGTCCAGGAACTTCCGGATGCCGTCCGTGTAGGTCCGGCCGCTCCGCCGCCAACCGCCGTTGTGGTTGCCCTGGATCTCCAGGAACTCCTTGGGCTCGTTGGCGGCGGCGAAGAGCTTCTGGCCGTGGGGGAAATAGTTGACCTCGTCGCCGCGGCTGTGGACCACCAGGACCGGGCACTTCACCGTCGGCAGGGTCTTCAGGCTGGGGTACTTTATCCGGCAGATCAGGCGCACCGGCAGCCACCAGATGTGGTCGGCCCCGACGTCGGGGACGGAGGTGAAGGTCGACTGGAGGATGAGCGCGCCCGGCCGGCGCTCGGCGGCCAGGTTCGTCGCCACCCCGCCGCCGAGCGACTTGCCGAAGACGACGATGCTCTCGGGCTTCGCGCCGCGGACGGACACCAGGTGGTCCCAGGCGGCGCGGGCGTCGAGATAGGTGCCGGCCTCGGAGGGCTTCCCCTCGCTCCGGCCGTAGCCGCGGTAGTCGAAGATCAGCACGTTGAAGCCCATCTGCCGGAAGACCGCGACCAGCCCGACGCGGTGGGAGATGTTGCCGGCGTTGCCGTGGCAGTAGAGCATGGTCCCGCGCGGCTGGCCGGCGGCAGGCACGAACCAGGCGTGGAGCCGGACGCCGTCGGCGGCCTGGAGGGCGACGTCCTCGTAGGGGGCTCCGGCGTCCGCCGGGGTGCACTCCAGATCGGGCTGGGGGAAGTACACCATCTTCGCCTGCCAGGAGCAGGCCGCGGCGGCCAGCGCGATGTACATGCAGGCCAGTATCCCGACTATGCGGAGGAGGGAGCGAATGACAGACGGCCGGCTTCTGGCTTTGGGCTTTCGGCCCGCCTTCGCCGAGGCTTCGGCGGGTGAACCTTCGGCACAACAGGTGGCCCGCCGAACCTCACTGGGACCGTCTCCTGTGCCGTTCTCCGCGCCCACTCCGCGTCCCCCGCGCCTCTGCGGTGAACTCAGCCGCAGCTCTTCGGCGACTGGTAGCCCGGCGCGCTCTCCGGCGTGCAGCGGACCATGCAGATGATGGAGAGCGGCTCCGTGCCGGTGTTCACCAGGCAGTGCTTCTCGCCGTCCGGCACGTAGGCGCAGGAGCCCGGCCAGACCGGCCAGCGCTGTCCGTAGGCGTCGACCGCCTCGCCCTCGCCGGAGAGCACGTACCACTGGTGCTCCCAGGCGTGCTCGTGCTCCGGCGTGCGCCCGCCGGGCGCCACGGTCACGATGCGCATGGCGAAGTTGTGGGCGTTCTGCTTGGGGCCCACCAGCCACTTGATGGACGAACCCTTGGCTCCGCCGAGGTTGAGCTCCTGGGCCTCGATGGTTGCAGAATCGGCGACGTACATGGCGGACTCCTATCCGCCGAGGCGCCTCAGCGCTTCGGCTTGGCCTTCTTGCCGGCCGGCTCCGGCGCGGACATCTCCAGGACCCTGATGACCGCCTCGACCTCCACGTCGGTGTCGGCGCAGCCGTCGCGGAGCAGGGGCACGAACTGGACGGCCACGCCCAGGCGCTCGCACTCGAAGATGCCCAGCGCCCCCTCGTACTGGCAGGCCAGCCCCAGGACCGCCTTGGGCTTCAGCTTCTCGACGTGGCGGGCGACGGCGCTGCCGCCCTTGAGGATCTTCAGCCCCATGTAGCCGAGTTCCATGGCGCGCCGGGCGATGGCCGCCACGCTGCAGCCGCCGCAGCGCGTGCAGACGTACTCGGCGCCCTTCTCCTCGGCGCGGCAGCGCCCGGTGGCCCGCAGGCACTGGGGCACGAAGACGATGCGCTGGGCGAAGGGCACGGCCGCGAAGGCCTTGGCGTGCTCGCGGTTCTTCTTCTCGGCGAACCGGGCGCACGCGCCGGCGATGTCCCCGCCGGCCAGGACCTTGGTCCCGAGCAGCCCGGCGAGTTTGGCGAGATTGGCGAGCGATGACATGGCCGCTATGGTAAGCGCCATGACGGGGTTTGCAACCGGTTCGCAGCCGGGCCGGGCGCCTTCCGGGGAAGGAAATCCCCGTTCGGACGGCTATCATGGAGGGGCGGCGCCGGGGCGGCCCGCCGGGAGGATGAACATGCTGACCAGGGCTCATCTCAGGGCGGCCGGCCTCGGCCTGCTGGCCTTCTGCTGGGCGGCGCGGGCCGCCGCCCCGGCCGAGTTCGCCGTCGAGCCTTACGTCCAGAACCCCGGCAAGACCGAGATGACCGTCAAGTGGTCGTGCCGCGAGAAGGCCGACTTCAAGCTGCGCTGCGGAACGGGCGAGAAGCTCGACCGCGAGTTCGCGCCCGGCGAGCCCCGCGAGGTGCTCTGGAAGGACTGGCCGGGCGGGCAGCGGCCCGCCGACGCCGCGGCCGACGCCAAGCCCACCGAGGAGTTCCGGGCCTACATCTACCAGGCGGTCCTGACCGGGCTCGCGCCGGGCACGGCCTACCGCTACGAGGTGTCCTCCGGCGCGGTCCGGGCCGGCGGGACCTTCCGGACGTTCCCGGAGAAGCCCGGCCCCTTCACCTTCATCGCCTACGGCGACAACCGCAGCGACCCGGAGGCGCACCGCCGGGTGACGTCCGGCTTCGCCGCGCAGAAGCCCGAGTTCATCATCCACACCGGCGACATGGTCACGAACGGCACGTATCCCGAGTGGGAGAAGGAGTTCTTCGCCCCGCTGCGCGAGGTGATCCGCGACGTGCCGCTCTTTCCGTCCCTGGGCAACCACGACGGCGACTCCCGCAAGTTCTTCGCCGTGCCGCCCGGCGGCAAGGGGCTGTGGTACTCCTTCGACCGCGGCGATGCGCACTTCGTGTGCCTCGACTCGATCAGCGGGAAGCCGGAGATGCTCGAATGGTGCGAGCGCGACCTGGCGGCCTCCCGGGCGACCTGGAAGATCGTCTTCGGGCACATCTCGGCGTACGACGTGGGCTCCCACAGCACCCGCTGGGGGCGCGCCGACTACCTGCCGGTCTTCCGCAAGCACGGCGTGGACCTGGTCTTCTCGGCGCACACCCACGGCTACCAGCGCTTCCGGCCGGTGTTCACCAAGGGAGTCAACGAGGCCCGGCCCATCACCTACATCGTCACCGCCGGCGGCGGGGCGCCGTTCCATGCCCTGACCCGCGACTCGGCCCTGGCGGTCGGGAAGGTTGAGCACCACTTCCTGGCGCTCACGGTGGACGGCAACCGCCTGGCTGCCCGTGCGATCTCCGCGGCCGGCAAGGAGATCGACGCCTTCGAGATCGTCAAGAAGGACGGCGTACCCGGCGCCGAGTGGCTCAAGGCCGCGATCCCCGAGGACGACTTCGACGCGGTGCGCAAGGTGGTCCGGCCGTACCTGCGCGGCATCGCCCTGCCCCGGGATGTCCGCGCCGGCGGGGCGGTCAAGACCGAGTTCAAGCTCGGCGCCGGCGAGAAGGCCGCGAAGTACACCGTGACCATCGACCCGCGGGCCGCGGCCAACTGGGAGCTCCCCGAGGTCTCCGGGGCGATTCCGGCCGGCGGCACCGCCGACGTGAGCCTGAGCGTCAGGCTCCGCGACCCCGCCCCCTACCGCGACGGCCAAAAGCCGCTGCCCCCGCTCATGATCGAAGTCGGCGTGGAGATCGACGGCTGGCGCACCGGGATGCTGACCTCCCTCCGGGAGGCCAGTCCCGTTGCGCCGGGTGGGGCCGGCGGGGCTCAGTGACGGCCGCGCCCCGCGAGTTGCGTGACCGCGAGGCCGCCAGTTCAGGTGTTCGGGATTGGCTGTAAGCTCACGCACAAGTATCAGTACAGACCAGTACAGAAATATTTCATGGAAATGAGTCATTCGTAGCGGCTCATCGGTGTATGACAGCACAGATGCCATACAGGAGGTGGGGATTGAACACCAAGTCTGACAAGGCGCAGGAGCGCAAGTCCTCGCGTGATCTCGTGGAGTCGCTCAGGAGCGAGATCGGCTCCGGGCAGCTGGGAGCGGGCCAGCACCTGCCCAGCGTTCGCAGCCTGAGCCGCGACCGCGGGTTGGCCTGCGACACCGTCCACCGTGCGCTCAAGGAGCTTGCCGGGGAGGGCCTGATTGTCGCCGAGCCGCGACGCGGCTACCGGGTGCTGGCCCGGGCCAATGACCCCGACCGCGGCTGTCCGGTGGCGCTGGTGTTGCGCACCGCGCGCGAGGACTGGAATCAGCTCGATGCCGGACTGGCCGCCGAGTTCCAGCGGGCAGCGCTGGCCATGGGCCGCCCGCTCCTGGCGGTGGGCGCCGGCGGGAGTCCGGCCGCGAAGGTCATGGAGCAGCTGGCCGCCGCGCGGGCCTGGGGCGCGGTGCTCAGCGACACCAGCCCCGACCTGCTCGCCGAGATCCGCCGTGCCGGGCTGCCCGCGATCGTCGCCGAGAACTGGGCGCTCGAAAGGGAGCTCGACACCGTCTGCCAGGACGACTTTCGCGGAAGCATGGCCGCCGCGCTCTATCTCGCCGATCGCGGACATGAGCGCATCGCCTGGTTCGGCTCGAAGCCCGAGCGCAGGAACATGCACACCGCCGGGCGCTTCGCCGGCGCGGTGGCCGGCCTGGCCGCGGTTGGCCAGCGCCTGTGTCCGGAACTGACCTTCGAGACGGAGACGCTCGACGTCGGCGAGCTCACCGAGGAGGCCCGCCGGCTGCTCTCGCGCCCGGACCGGCCCAAGGCGATCCTGGCCATGTGGCAGGACAAGACCGAGGCGCTGGCCCGCGCGGCGGCAGGGCTGGGGCTGGTCCCCGGCAGGGACTTCGAAATGGTCGGCTGGTGCACCGACGAGGGCTACGACTCGTTCTACGCGCCGCTCTTCGGCTCCGGCCCGGTGCCTCCGGCCGTGACCTGGAGCCGCGCCCTGCTTGCCCGCACGGCGCTGGCCCAGCTCGAGCAGCGCCGGGCGCACCCGGAGCTGCCGGCGTTGCACCTGTCAATTCCCACCAGGCTGCGTTTCGCGGCAATCAAGGGTTGAAGGAGGATGTTCATGAGATGCCTGCCGATCGTCGGGATGGCTCTTGTCGCCCTAAGCGCGGGGAGCGCCAGGGCCGGCGACGTCTCCTTTGCGGCCAAGCCCTCGGCCGCCAAGCAGGGCGACAGGGTGAAGCTGGCCTTCACCGTCTCCGCGCCGACCGACGTGGAGGTCGCGGTGCTCGGCGCCGACGGGAAGATCGTCTGTCACCTGGCCGCCGGAGTCCTCGGCGGCAAGAACCCTCCGCCGGCGCCGCTCGTCGCGGGACTCGCCCAGAACCTCGAGTGGGACGGTCGCGACGACTTCGGGAAGCCTGCGGGCGGCGCTCCCTTTAAGTTCAGGGTGCGCGCCGGAATGAGGCCGGCCTTCGACGGCTTTGTCGGCGCCTCGCCGTACATCCTGGACACCGTGCGCGGCATGGTCGTCGACGGCCAGGGGAACCTCTTCGTCCTCAACCAGAGCATCGACGGCCACGGCGGCTGGCCCTTCGACCTGCGCGTCTACGACCGGAAGGGCAACTACCTGCGCAGCCTGATGCCCTTCCGCGCCGGGATGAAGAAGGAGGAGGCCGAGGTATTCAAGGCCGTCGATGCCGGCGGCCAGATGATCCCGCGGAACTTCCAGAGCACCTGGCCGCACCTCTACCCGACGGACGCAACCCTGCGGCTGGCCGGCGTGACTCCGGACGGCGCGCTGGTCCTGTACGATGACCAACTGCGCTTCGTCTACCGGCTGCGGTCCGCCGACGGCGGCCCGGCCGGCCGGGTCTTCGAGGAGCCTCTATGGCCCGGCAAGGGCCCGCGGCTGATTGGCTCGGCGGCGGTCGCCATGGCCGCCGACGGCAAGGCGCTCTTCGCCGCCGGCGTGGGCGCGGCCCCTCCCAAGGGTCAGCGGGTCAGCGCCGACTGGCCCGACGGCTGCATCCTGAAGCTCGCGATCGACAAGCCCGGCTCCGGCGCCGAGAAGTTCGCCGCCGCCGCGCTCCCCGACGACTACAAGCAGGCCCTGGACGGCGGCTGGGCTCCGAAGATGGCCAAGACCGCGCTCCGCGACATCGCCCTCGACGCCGCCGGCAATGTCTACGTCTGCGACCTGGCCGCCGGCAAGGTCCGCAAGTTCGACGGCGCGGGCAAGGAGCTCGCGGCCATGTCCGTGCCGGGGGCGCTGCGCCTGGTGGTCTCGCCGAAGAGCGGCGCGCTCTACGTGGTCTCGAGCGGCAAGGCCGGCGGGACGCTCGCGCGCTACGCCGCCTGCGAGGAGGGCGCCAAGCCCCAGGCCTCGCTCGGCTTCAAGTGCGGCTACGCCATGCTCGCCGGTGACTTCTCCGGCGAGAAGCCGCAGCTGTGGATGGCGCCCAACATCGGCGAGACCTACACCGAACTCCTGCGCATCGAGGACGCCGGCGCCGAGCTCAAGATCGTCGAGGACCTCAGCAAGCGCGACCCGCTGGGGCTGCCCATCGTCGACCGGCTGACCGTCGACCCGGAGACCGACGACCTCTACGTCAACAATGGCTGGGCCAAGACCTACCGCTTCAACGGGCTGACCGGGAAGTACAACGGCGCGGTCAAGAACGGCGCGCCCGACCCGATGAACGTCACCGACGTGGCCATCAGCCCCGCCGGCCACGTCTTCGTCCAGAAGGGTCCGAGCTGGTCCGGACCCTACGAGCGCCTCACCCGGGACCTCAAACCCGCACCCTTCGCCGAGACCGGCACGTCGGTCTTCGGCTGCGTCTTCGCGCGCTTCGGGGCCGGGTTCTGCTCCAAGGGTTCGTGCGCGACCGCCGACGGGCGGCTCTACTCGCTGAGCATGCTCGACTGGTGCGTGTACTATGTCATGGCCTACGACGCGGCCGGCAAGGCGGTGGAGGGCCCACGCGGCAAGGGCGCGGTCAATGAGAAACAGGCCCCGGGCGTCTACAAGGCCGGGATCCGCAGCGCCATCGTCGGCCAGGTGCTCGACCGCTGTGGCGGGCTCAAGGTCGACCGCGCCGGCAACGTCTATGTCGGCATTCAGGTTTTCCCGCCGGACTACAAGCGCCCGGCCGGCTTCGAGAAGGACCCGGCCTTCGGCGGGATGTCCGGCAGCGTCATCAAGTTCAAGGCTGCCGGCGGCGGCATGGCCGCTGGCAAGCCGGGGAGAGAGCTCGGCGACTACGAGGGCGTCGAGCGCGTCTACCCGGGCCTGGCGCCCTTCAGCGGCTGGAACAACAGCTCCTGCTGCGTCTGCCGCTCGCCGCGCTTCGAGCTTGACGGCTTCGGACGGCTGGTCATCCCCAACGCCCTGAGCTGCGACGTGCGCGTGGTCGACAACGCCGGCAACGAGATCGCGACCTTCGGCGCCTACGGCAACTTCGATTCGCAGTGGGTTCCGGAGGGCGCCAAGGACCAGAAGCCGCTCGTGGCCTCTCCGGAGATCCCGCTGGCCTGGCCGCTCTGCGCCGGCGCCTCCGAGAAGAAGATCTACGTCGGCGACCTGGTCAACCGCCGGGTGGTGCGGGTGGACAGGAAGTTCGCGGCGGAGGAGATGTGCGAGGTGAAGTGACGGGGGAGGGTTGGAGGTTGGGGTTTGGAGGTTGGAGTCCCCGGTTCCGCTCCTGCCCCCCACCTCCAACCTGCAACCCCCAACCCTTGTCTGTAGGAGGTCCATCATGCGCTTGCTCTTGATCTGCGCGGCCGCGGCCATCCTGGCCGGCTCCGGCTCCGCCGCCCCCGCCGCCGAGCCGGCGCCGGCCCCGCTGCCGCCCAAACCGGTCATCTCGGTCAAGAGCTACTGGCGCCACCATCAGACCTACTACAACTTCCAGGCGGTCGACAAGGCCGGGAACCTCTTCAACCACGTCATCCGGCGCTACTCCAGCAATAACAACCCCTGGCTGGGCAACCTGATCCGCAGCGAGGAGCCGCCGGCCGGCTGGGAGAAGCCGGACTTCGATGATTCGGGCTGGAGCGTGCAGCGCATGCCCTTCGGCCTGGCGCCGTCCTACGAGCTGCGCGCGGCCGGCGAGGCGGCCGGCAACATGGTCCCCTGGCAGGTCCGGCGCTACGCCTTCCGGGCGCGCTTCCTGGTTCCGGATCCCGCCCGGGTGACGTCCCTGAAACTGCGTCTGGGCTACGCCGGCGGAGTGATCGCCTGCGTCAACGGCCGGGAGGTCGGCCGCGGGGGCGTGGCCAAGGATGGGTCGCTCGCCCAGGGCGGCTATGGCGAGCTCTACCCCGAGCTGGCCTACGGGCCGCAGACCGACCGGCAGAAGCAGCTCGACCGGCGCTTCAGCCTCTGGTCGGCACCGGACGAGACCTGGCGCTGGACCAAGGACGCCAAGACCAGCCCCGAGGAGCAGGCCGAGATCCGCAAGGCCCTGGCCGACCTGGCCGCCGCGCGCCGGCGGGTCCTGGAGGTCGAGGTCCCCCGCGAGGCCCTGGTCAGGGGCGTCAACGTACTGACGCTCGACAGCCGTCTGAGCCCGCTGAGCGGGCCGCATCTCGGCGCCATGCCCAACTGGAACCACAGCGGGGTCGAGGAGGTCGCGCTCGCCGCCGAGCCGGCCGGCGCCGCGCTGCCCGACGCCGGTCCCGAGAAGCCGCAGGTCTGGGTCGAGGACGTCCACCGCTGGATGCGTTCCCCCGACCACCTGGAGGCCGGCGTCAGGGAGCGCCGGGCGATGGAGGTCGTCGGGGCGCGCGGCGGGACCTTCTCCGGCCAGGCGGTGGTCCGCGCGGCGGGCGCGGCGCTCGGCGCCCCGCAGGCCGCGGTCGGCGAACTGGTCGGGCCGGGCGGCGCCAAGCTTCCGGCCGGCGCGGTCCGGGTTCGCTGGGCCCGGGGCGTCTCGCTCTACCAGCACGTCTTCGACGGCGGCAGCGGCTTCTTCGGCCGGCAGGGGCCGAAGCTCGACCTCTCCCGCTACTCGGCGAACCCCGAGCCGCAGTTCTCCCGGGACGGCCGGGCCAACCGCTCCGAGCACAAGGAGCACAACGATCCGGCGCTGCTCCTCTTCGACCAGCTCGCCGCCGATCCGCCGGCCTCGATCCCGGCCGGGACCTGCCAGCCGCTCTGGCTCACGGTGAGCGTGCCCCGCGACGCCGCGCCCGGCGAGTACCGCGGGGTGCTGACCGTCCGAGCCGGGGGGCTCGCCGAGGAGAAGATCGACGTGCTCCTGCGCGTCTCCGCGTTTGCGCTGCCCGAGCCCCGCGACTTCGTCGGCTACACCGGCGTGGACGAGTCGCCCTGGGCGCTGGCCAAGGGCTGCAAGCTCGAGCTCTGGTCGGACCGGCACTGGAAGCTCGTCGAGGAGTCCCTGGCCCGCGCCGGCGAGCTCGGCGCCCGGGTGGTCGGCCTGCCGGTCATCCAGGACACCGAGCTCAACAACGGCAAGGACACCGTGGTCCGGTGGGCGAAGAAGGGCGACGGCTACGAGTACGATTTTGCGCTGGCCGACCGCTACCTCGACCTCTGGAAGAAGAGCTGCCACGCGCAGTCCGACGTGATCGTGTACCTGGTGCAGCCGGCCAACGAGCACGGCAAGGGCGGCGGCACCGGGACGGTGCTGCTCGCCGACGGCGGCGGCGCGCCGAAGGAGTTCAGGCCGCCCACCCCGGCGACGCCCGAGGGCCTCAAGCTCTGGGTGGCCTTCGCCAGGGCGGTCCGCGAGCACCTCAACGCCAAGGGCTTCCGGGACGAGCACATCCACTGGGGGCTCTTCTACGACTTCTGCTCGGAGGACACCAACACGCTGGCCGAGGCTCTGGCCAAGGAGTGTCCCGGTGTGGGCTGGGCCACCTCGCACCACGAGCCGCGCAATCCCTTCACCAAGGGCTCGCCGGCGCGGCTGACCTGGAACACCTGCGTGCGCGGATACGCCGGGCCCTTCAACGTTGGTCCGGCGGCGAAGACCGCCGATGGCCAGAGCAGCTGGGACTACGCCAAGTACGCGGTCTCAAGCGGCATGGGCTGGAAGGATCCGGCCAACCTGATCGTCCTGACCCGCGCGGACACGGGCATTACCGCGCTGGGCGGGATGTACTCGCCGCTCTGGCAGATCCGCCAGCTCCAGGAGACGGCGGTCAGCGCCCGGAACTGCCGCGGCGTCGGTCGCATCTGCGTCGACGGCTGGGGGCGCGGCAGCTACTTCGGCCCCTTCATCCCCTCGCTGCTCTACCCCGGCAAGGAAGGGGGCCTGGACGGCAGCGCCCAGTTCGAGATGCTACGCGAGGGCTTCCAGGAGGCGGAGGCGCGCATCGCCCTCGAGAAGCGCGGTGGGCTCGCCGCCGACGTCCAGAAGGTCCTCGACCGGCGCCTGGAGTGGAGCTGGACCCTGCCGTGCTACCCCTGGGCGCGGATCGCCGAGTTCACCGCCGGCTGGCAGGAGCGCTCCCTGAAGCTCTACGAGGCGGCGGGGAAGTAGGTCGGCCTTCATTCGAGGCTGTTTTCAACGCAGAGGACGCGGAGCCGTTCGACAGGCTCACGGCCTAGGCCCTGAGCGGAGTCGAAGGGGTGCGCAAAAGGCCGCGGAGGGACTTATCTAATGCGGCTGTTGGATGACCGCGCCGAACTGCTGTGAGCGGGCGACCAGTTCGTTAGCTCTCTGCTTGCCCAACCCCGCTGATGTTCCTCTGCGACCTCTGCGCTACTCTGCGGCCTCTGCGTTGAGTCTGTCGTCCGCAGCGGGAATGGCGTTTGCCGCTCGGCAGTTTCCTGACTAGAATCCCGGCGCATTTCGTGAGAACCGGAAGGGGGCAAACGGCTTGGACACCAACATCCGTATCTGCGGCGAGGCCGGCCAGGGAGTGCAGACCACCGGCGACCTGCTGACCCACGCGCTGGCCGCGGCCGGCCTGCACGTCTGCGCCACCCAGGGCTACATGTCGCGGATCCGCGGCGGGGTCAACAGCTTCGACGTGCGGATCGGCGACGCCGAGGTCCTCGGCGCGCGCGTCCCGGCAGAACTGCTGGTGGTCTTCACCCGCGAGGCGCTCGACAACTGCCGATCCTCGGTGGCCGAGGGCGGACTGGTGCTCTTCGACGGGCAGGCCGACGACGGCGTCATCGCTCTCGAGATGGCCAAGGCCGCGGCCGCCGCCGGCGGCTCGGCACTGATGGCCAACGCCGTGGCCGCCGGGGCGGTCTACGCGCTCCTGGGCCTCGACCTCGGGAGCCTGCGCGCGGCGCTCTCCAAGCAGTTCGCAAAGAAGGACGAGTCCGTGGCCCGCACCAACATCGCCTGCGCCGAGAAGGGCGCGGAGCTGGTCGCCGCCCGGCGCGGCGCGGTGAAGTGCCCGAAGCCCGGGCAGCCCTTCGGCGCGGTGGTTTCCGGCTCCGAGACCGTGGGCCTGGCCGCCGCGGTCGCCGGGGTCAAGGTGGTCTCGAGCTACCCGATGACCCCTTCGACCGGGGTCTTCACCTGGCTGGCCGGCGCGGCCGACCGCTACGGCATCGTCGTCGAACAGGCCGAGGACGAGATCGCCGCCATCAACATGGTCTGCGGCGCGACCTACGCCGGCGTCCCGGCCATGACAACCACCTCCGGCGGCGGCTTCGCGCTGATGGCCGAGGGCCTGAGCCTGGCCGGGATGTGCGAACTGCCCGCGGTGATCCTGCTCTCCCAGCGGCCGGCGCCGGCCACGGGGTTGCCCACCCGCACGGGGCAGGAAGATCTCTTGTTCGCCGCCCACGCCGGCCACGGCGAGTTCCCGCGGGCCATCTTCGCGCCGGGATCGCTGGCCCAGGCCTACGACCTGACCCGCCGGGCCTTCGAGACGGCCCACCGCTGGCAGACGCCGGCCATGATCCTCATCGATCAGTTCCTGGCCGACCTCCAGAGGAACGTCGCGCCGATGGACGAGACCCTCCGGCCGATCGACCGCGGCCTGCTCGATGTCCCGCCAGCCGACTACCGCCGCTACGCGGTGACGAAGAACGGCGTCTCGCCTCGGGCCATCCCCGGAGCTGGGCCCTTCGTGATCACCGACTCCGACGAGCACACTGCCGACGGCCACCTCACCGAGGACCTGGCCGTCCGCGTCGAGCAGCAGGACAAGCGCCTGCGCAAGTGCAAGGGCATGCTTGCCGAGTTCCTGCTCCCGGAGTTCTACCCGGCGCCGGCCGCCGAGGTCCTGGCCTGCTGGGGCAGCACCTGGGGGCCGTGCCGCGAGGCCGTCGACCTCCTCCGCGCCGCGGGCCGCGACGTCTGTATGCTCCACTTCGGCCAGGTCTGGCCGATCGACGGCAGGCGGGTCAAGCCGATGGTCGCCGGACGGAAGGTGACCATGGTCGAGGGCAACGCCACCGCTCAGCTGGGGTCGGTGCTCAAGGGTGCCGGCGCGCTCGGCCGTTTCAAGGCCATTCTGCGCTACGACGGGTTGCCCTTCACCGGGCCGGAAATCGCCGAACGAGCCGCCGGGAGGGTCAAGTCATGAGCGCGCGCAAAGCCGAACCCGTCGGGCGCATGAACGAAACCGCTTGGTGCCCGGGCTGCGGCAACCACGCCATCCTCAAGACGCTGGACGCGGCGGTCGCCGAGGCCGGCCTGGATCGCCGGAAGCTCATGCTCGTCTCCGGGATCGGCCAGGCCGCCAAGCTCCCGCACTACACCGACGCCAACGTCTTCAACGGCCTCCATGGCCGGGCGCTGCCGGCCGCCACGGGCATCAAGCTCGCCAACCACGAGCTCGAGGTGATCATCACCTCCGGCGACGGCGACATGTACGGCGAGGGCGGCAACCACTTCCTGCACGCGATCAGGCGCAACATCGGCGTGAAGTGCTTCGTGCACGACAACCAGGTCTACGGCCTGACCAAGGGCCAGGCCTCGCCGACCTCGGAGCTCGGTTTCGTCACCAAGATCCAGACCCACGGGGTGGTCTCCGTGCCGGTCAGTCCGCTGGCCCTGGCCATCGTCGAGAACGCCACCTTCGTGGCCCGCTCGTCGGCGGTCGTCCCCGAGCACCTCCAGAAGATGATGGTCGCGGCCATCCGGCACAAGGGGTTCGCGCTGCTCGACATCCTCCAGCCCTGCGTGACCTTCAACAAGGTCAACACCTGGCAGTGGTACAAGCAGAGGGTCAAGGAACTGCCCGCCGGCTACGACCCGGCGAACCGGGCCCTGGCCCTCGAGACCGCGCTCAAGTGGGGCGAGGAGATCCCCATCGGGATCATCTACCGCGCGGAGCGCAAGACCTTCGAGGAGCAGCAGCCGGCGCTGGCCAAGGGGCCGCTGGCCCTCACGTACGGGAAATAGATTCCGAACCACAGAGGACACAGAGTACACGGAGGACGGCACGAAGGCGGGCTTTAGGCTTTGGGCCTTGGGCTTTGGGAACGGCTACGAGATTCGCTTCTCCTATTGTTCCGAAAGCCGAAAGCCCAAAGCCGAAAGTCACTCCGTGCTGTCCTCTGTGTCCCCTTCGACTTCGCTCAGGGCCTAAGGCCGTGAGCCTGTCGAACGGCTCTGTGTCCTCTGTGGTGAAAACCCCGTTGTCACACCGCCGCCCAACGTTATGATGCCGCCATGAACTTGAAAGAGCAGATGCGGACGGCCCTGGAGCGCCGGCTGGGCGGCTCGCCCGTGCCCGTCTGGGAGCTCGAGTTCCACTGCTGGGATGCGGCCTCCGGCCGGCACGTGGTCCTGGGCGACGAGTTCGCCGCGCTCACGCCGGCCGAGCAGGACCGGGCGCTGGGCGCCAACGCCGAGATCCTGGCGGCGGTATGCGAGGAGCTCTCCTTCGCGGCGCTGACCGCCCCGGGCAACCGCTGGGAGATCGCCCCGGGCAAGGCCGCCTACTGGTGGCTGCCGCCGGAGGCGCGGATCGAACAGATCCGGCGCCTGAAGCGTCTGGTCGGCGACCGGCTGATGCTCGTGGCCGCCACCGGCGGGGTCATGGCCATGCCCGGCGCGGCGGAGTACGTGGAGTTCTGCTACCAGCTGATGGACGCGCCCGAGGCCATCGAGGAGCGCGCCCGGAAGAACCTGGCCGGGGGCCTGAAGACCGCCGCGGTCATGCGCGACCTGGGCGTCGACGCGGTCTTCACCGCCTCGGACATCGCCGACAACCGGGGGCCGTTCTTCAACCCCGAGCAGCTCGAGCGGCTGATCTTCCCGTGCCTGCGCGAGTGGGCCGCGGGGGTCCGGAAGCTGGGGATGCTCTCCATCATCCACACCGACGGCAACGTGGCGCCGTGCCTCGAGGGCATCGCCTCGAGCGGCGTCGACGCCATGCAGGCGATCGACCCCACCGCCGGGATGGACCTGCGCCGGACGCTCGACGCCGTGCAGGGGCGGATCTGTCTCTGCGGCAACGTGAGCTGCGCCGACTTGCTCACCGGCACGCCCGAATCGGTCGCCGCAGCAACACGGAAACTCCTGGCCGACTGCGCCGGGACGGGTTTTGTCCTGGGTGCGTCGAACGCGGTCGACATCGCCACGCCCATCGGTAACTACCGGGCGATGATCGGGGCGTGGAGGGAGCACGCCAAGGGGAGCAAGAACCGGCGGTTGTGACCGCTCCCAAGGTCGATTTCGAGCTCTTGCCGGGCAAGGTCGCGGCCAAGCTGGCCTTGCTGGCCGCAAACCAGGAGTGTGAACCGATACTCGCGTACAAAGCCTAGTAGCCCATAATCTTACGTCATTTAGTCGGTTTATTTTGCTCTTGTAAACCGCGATAAACTCGCTATAAATAGCGGCCATGGATCCGATCAAGAACCCCTACGCGCCTGGTGCCGGAACACCGCCTCCCGAACTGGCCGGTCGCGATGAGTTGCGGGAATCGGTTCGCATAGCGTTGGAGCGTGTGCGGGCCGGCCGTCAGACCAAGAGCATTATGATGGTGGGGTTGCGCGGGGTGGGTAAGACGGTGCTGCTGGACCGGATGCGTGAAGATGCCGAGTCAGTGGGCATACAGACGCTTCGGGTGGAAGCTCCGGAGAACCGCTCGCTGCCGGCCATCCTGGCCCCGGAGCTGCGCCAGGCATTGCTGCGGCTTTCGCGAAACGAAAAGGCCAAGGAGCTGGCTCAGCGAGCGCTGCGCGGGCTGGCTGGTTTCGCCAAGGCCTTGAAGGTCAAGTACGAGGATATCGAGGTAGGGTTCGACTTCGAGCCGGAACCGGGCCTGGCGGACAACGGCGATCTGGAACACGATCTGCAGGCACTGCTGGAAGTGACGGGGACGGCCGCGAAGAAGGCGGGCACGGCTCTGGCCATGTTCGTGGACGAAATGCAGTATGTGGAGGAAGAGCAGCTCGCCTCGCTGATCACTGCTCTCCATCGGACCGCCCAACGGAGCCTGCCGGTAGTGCTAGTAGGCGCCGGTCTGCCTCAATTGCCGGGCAAGATGGGCCGCGCCAAGTCTTACGCCGAGCGACTCTTCGATTTTCCCCAGATCGGGCCTTTGTCCGATGAAGCGGCGCGGCTGGCGATCTCCAAGCCGGCCGCCGATCAGGATGTCGTTGTGGCTGAGGATGCCCTCGATCGGATTGTCGACGAGACGCGTGGCTATCCCTACTTCCTCCAGGAGTGGGGCAAGCACACCTGGGACGTTGCCGAGGTCTCACCGATCACAGCGCGAGATGTCGAGCGGGCCACCGTCACCGTGATCGCAGCGCTGGACGAGAGCTTCTTCCGCGTCCGCTTCGACCGATTGACGCCGCTGGAGAAGAGATACTTGCGCGCCATGGCTGAACTCGGCCCGGGTCCGCATCGTTCCGGAGACATCGCTGTTCAATTGGGACGGGAAGTCACCTCGCTGGGCCCGACCAGAAGCCAGTTGATCGTCAAAGGCATGATCTGGAGCCCGAGCCACGGGGACACGGCGTTCACCGTGCCGCTGTTCGATGAGTTCATGAAGCGTATCATGCCGGGCGGGGACTGGAGGAAGTGAGAACTGCCGAGAGATGATCTCGGCGCTGAGCGAGCACGCGAAAGTGGAAATAGCCTGAAGTCTAGAGCGCAGGAGATGTCCGATGAAGAGGCTCCTGGTAATATTGCCGTTGCTGGTCTGTGGAATGGCTTTGGGCGCCGACCAACCCGAGGCCGGCACCAAGATCGCCGAAGGTCTGGACTCCAAGGACGAGATCGTCCGGATCCGTGCGCTGGTGGCGCTGGCCGAGCGCCAGGGCGACGGTCCCGTGCCGGAGACGCGCATCCTCGAACTGATGTCCGAGTCCGCCGAGGGGCGACGCCTGGCGAGGTGGTGCTACGCCGCGCTCCACGCGCAGGGCCGCGGTACCAACCAGAACCTGGGCCGTTTTGTGAAGGTCGCCGGCTGGGAGCCCCCTTCGGAGGGCCCGCCCAACGAGATTGTCATCTTCCACGAGCCGCCGGTCAGGGAATGGCCGCTTCCTCCGGACCTGCAGGCGGCCTCCGACCGGGCCTGGGAGACCTGCCTCGGCGCGGTCACGGCCCGTTGGCTTCGGATGACGGGCGGCGAGGAGCGGGGCTCCTTGTGGCAGTTCCTGCGGCGGAACGACGCGCCGCCCCGCATCGCGGTCGCCGCTCTCGGCAGGCTGCTCGAGGACCCGGGCCTGTCGGTCGAGGACAAGTGCGCCGTGGCCGAGCTGGCTGCCGGGCACGGGCTCGGCGCCAGGGCCAGTCTGCCGGTCCTGAGTGCCTTCCTGAAGGACCGGGACCCGCTCCTGCGCGCCGCCGGCGCCAAAGGCCTGGGAACGCTCTACCGCAACAACTGCCCGTCGCTGCCCCCGCCGCACCCAGCGCCGAAGGAGATCGTCGATGCGCTGGCTGCGGCATCCGCCGATGCTGAGGTGCCGGTGCGCGACGCCGCAGTTAGCGCCCTGGCGGATCTGGGTCACCAGGCCACGGGGGTGGTGCCGACGCTGCTGGCCCGGCTGAAGCAAGAGGGCGTGCCCAGGCAGCGCGGCGCGTTGCTCCACGCGCTGGCCTTCATCGGGGAGGCCGGCGACGCTGGCGAGGCTATCCTCGAAGCCGCAGAGAACGATCCCTCGTCAGAGGTGAGGCTCTACGCCGCCGGCGCCGCCGGCTGGTTGTCCTGCCACCTGGGATACCGCAAGCAGGAGGCCGATCGCGCAGCCTTTGCCAGGAAGGCCGTGCCCCTGCTGGTCCGGAAGTTCCAGGACGACGCCCGGATGGCTTCGGCACTGCCGAACGTCCTGCTCGAGTTCCGCCAATATGCCGAGCCGGCCCTGCCCATGCTGCACAAACGCCTGCGGGAGTCCGCCGACGTGCGCGTCAAGGACCGGTGCATCGCCGCGCTCGGCGCGATCGGTCCGCCGGCGAAGGACGCCGTCCCCGACATCCTCAAGTGCATGACCATCCAGCGCGGTTCCGTCTCAGCGTTCGACTACGAGGGCATACGTTTCATGATTGCCATCGCCCTCGGCGAGATCGGCAGCGGCGGGCCGGAGGTGGAGGCCGCTCTCCTCGAGCTCCTCAAGTCCGAGGCCTCCCATGTGCGCCGCGAGGCGGCCACTTCCTTGGGTGTCGTGGCCAAGTCCTCTGAACCGGTGTTCGCTGGGCTGAAAGGCCTGCTCGGGGACAAGGACGAGGACGTGCAGGCCGAGTCCCGCAAGGCGATCTCAATCATCCAGAAGCGCGCCGAGACCGCCAAACAGCCAGAGGTCTTCTAGCAGTCCGTCGCCCCCGCATCCCCGTGCCGCAGCGTCCGGCGGAGCTCCGCGGTCAGCCCGACCTTGAACGGCTCGGACTGGCCGATGAAGAGAACGCCGCGGACCAGCTTCAACCGGGGAACGAGCGCGGCGCCGGCGCCGGGTGCGGCGCGCTCGACCTCTTCCAGGTCGGCGGCCCGATCGGCCGAGGCGAGGCAGGCCAGGGCGGCGGCCAGATCCTCGCGGTCCATCCGTGTGAGCCGGCGGTGCCGCGCGAATCCGCAGATGGCCCGGCGCACTAGCTCGGGCCCGGTGAAGAGCGCCCAGGTGAGGGCCACGGCTGCAGGGTGGGCCTCGCCGGGAGCCAGCATCTTCACGGACTCGGCCGCCTCGGCCTCGTAGGCCTCCTCCGCGGGCTTGCCCAGCAGGAAGCGGATGTCGTTCAGGTAGCCGGGGTTCATCCGCGCGCTGCCGACGAAGAGCAGCGCGAGCGCCCCGAGCGCCGCCAGGTGGAGCAGCCACTTGGGCAGGAACCAGCAGAGGAACAGGCAGAGCAGCCCGTCGGCCAGGCCGTACTGGATCGCGCAGACCAGGAGCGCCAGCGGGGCCATCACGGCCGCGGCCGCCAGGGCGGCCTTGGCCTCCCAGCGCAGATACTCCTCCAGCCAGGGACGGACGTCGGAGGGGGAGACGTTCATGGGCATGCCGCAAGTATACAGGAGCGCATGCGAGTTGCACCAGGCAGCTATTGCCTTGCCGGGCTCTCCACGATCATACCCGCCAGCTTCCACCTCAGCTCCTCCAGTTGCCACGCCTGGATCGTGGCCTGCTCGAGCGCGTCGGCGTCGTCGGGGTTGGCGCCGGGCCTCGCGGCCGAGCGGATCTCCAGGGACTTCGCGAGCATGGCCCGGATCTGCTCGCGGTTGAGGTTCCGCTTCGCCCCGAGGATGACCAGGTACTCGATGAGCTGCTCGCCGTCGCGCATGGCCTTCAGGCGCAGGTCGGCCAGGACCTCGTGGCCGATCTTCTTCCCGGGCACGAGCAGCGCGTTGCCGCCGCCGGCGCCGGCGTCGTTGGTGTCGAGCGACGCCTCCGAGCCGAGCGTCTGCCAGGGCAGCGCGCCGTCGGCGCCGTTCAACCAGCAGTCGAGCAGCCAGGCGACCGTGCGGGTGTTGCTGACGTTGTCGGGGTTGGTGCTGCCGTAGGCCATCACCTTGATGCCGGTGTCCTCGTTGAGCCGCCGGATGGTCCGGCGCATCCCGAAGCAGCCGGCGCCGAAGTAGACCGTGTCGGTCGCCCCGGCCAGGACCCGCCCCTGCCACTGCGGCCGGGAGATGTCCGCGCGCGCCGCCCACCGCCGGGCATCGGCGCCGAGCGCCGTGCGCCCCGAGGTCCACAGCCGGTCGAAGAACTGGAGCGCCAGCCAGTCCTCCCACTGGGCCGGCTCGTCGGTGGTCCACCACATGTTCGAGCCGTACTCGATCCGGTGGGTGTTCTTGCCGCCGAAGAAGCACTGCATCTCCGTCCGGGTCCAGCCCTTCTCCCTGAAGTGCTCGACGAACTGGCGCTGGACGGCCAGGAACGCGTCCTTGTAGTCCCGGCTCAGGGCGTCGCCGATGTAGGGGGCCTTGAGGCACTGCTCCACGATGAGGTCGCGCGAATCGCCCCGGCCCGGCCAGCGGCCCGGGTAGCGGTAGGTCTCCTTGGTGAGCTCCGTCGGCCAGGAGTCTTCGAACGGCAGGTACAGGCATTCGATGGGCACGCCGTCGCGGCGCGCGCCGCGGAAGGCCTCGCCGGAGAGGAGCGGCCCGGCCTCGCGGTCGTAGCGTTCCCAGACCACCTTGATGTCCTTGCCGGCGCCCTTCACCTCCGGCGCCCAGCGCCAGCAGTTGAGGACACTGCGGTGGGCCTGGGCCAGGCGGTACCAGGCGAGGTGGTCGCCCGGCGGCGTCCGGTAGGCGTTGAGCTCCGGCCAGAAGCTGAGCCGGTCGGGCAGCTCGAAGTCGAAGACCTCGAGCTCCACCGGGACGGTCAGGGCGTCGCCGCCGTCGGGCTCGATGCCCAGCGTGCCGGCGAACTTGCCGGGCTTGGCGGTCTTCGGGATCCATAGGTCGACCGTGAGCGTCTGGTTCGTCTGGCGCTTGAGCGCCTCCGGTCCCTCGCCGAAACGCGCCGGGTCGGGGACGCGGAAGCCCTGGCCGTGGCCGATCTGCGTCGCGTAGGCCGGCTGCCAGACGCCGGCGCGGTTCTTCGCGTACCAGTTGCGGTAGAGGTCGATGTTCTGCTGGGCAATGGTCTGGCCGCCGGGGCCGGCCAGGTCCTTTACCCAGACGCCGACGCCGAGCGGAGCGGCGCCCAGGCGCTCGATGCAGACCTGGAAGGAGACGATCTCGCCGCGCGCGCCGCAGAGCCGGACCTTCCGGCCGTCCCAGACGGCGTTGGCGCGGCTCGGGTCGGCCGAGCCGCCCAGGTCGCCGCAGAGCGCCTCGGCCTTCTCGGGGCCGATCTTGACGAGCGGCGGGAGCGCCCAGAAGCGGAGCGCCCCTGCCTTCTCGGGCGGCGCCGCGCCCGCCGCGGCGTCGGGCTTCTTCATCTCGCCGAGGTCGGGCGGCGCGGCCAGCGCCGCCGAAGCGGTCGCCGCGGCGGATGCCGCCTCCGAAGCCCTGCCTCCCGGCGCGACGGCGACGACCTCGAGCTTGCACGGCTCGCCCGGCTTCAGGTCTTCGAGGAAGAAGACCGTCGGCCCCTTGCCAGCCGGATGGGCGACCCGCCAGCGCTCGACGGGCTTGTCGTTGAGCCTGAGCCGCCAGGAGCAGACGGTGCCGGCCGGGGGTTCCTCGATGATCACCTTGAGCGCGCCCGAGTCCAGGTGCGCGCGCTCCGGCGCGGGCTCGATCTTCACGACCGGCCTGCCCGGCGCGGCCTCGAGCTTCCCGCCGAGATCGACTTCGAGATAAGGCCCGCTGCCCTTCTGTTCGCGGCTCCAGACGAAGTTGTTGGCGAGCGCTATGGTCCCGCCGTCCATCACCGCCAGGCCGTCGGAGTCGCCGGCGACGAGCGCGTAGACGATCTCCGGGGTCACGGCCACCGAGATCCAGCCGTCGGCCAACTCCTTGCGCTCGGCCCAGGTGGCCAGAGAGTCTCCCGACGACATGATCACGTCCGCGAGGCACGACCCCGGCCAGGCCCAGGACCTCTTGGCACCGAAGTCCGCGAAGGTGTAGGTGGCGCCGTCGCCGGGGCTGTAGGGCTTGTCGGCGCTGCCTTCGGCCCAGTCGGCATTCACGGTGGAGACGCGGATGTAGCGGAGCTGGTCGGGCCCGGCCCGCTTGAGGAAGAGCCGTGCGCCGAGCACCTCGCGGCCGGCGGCCGCCGTGGCGTCGAAGCGGATGATGGCCATCTCCTGGATGCTCTTCAGCTTCAGCCGGCTGTGCCGCCCGGAGCTGGTGTCGCGCTCCTGGGCGTTGGCGTCGGAGAGCCAGACGTCGGCGGTGGCCGGCAGGCGCACGGTCTCACCGCCGGCGGCGGGAGCGGACAGCGCCAGGAACCACACCAGAAGAACTGTGCTTTTAGTATTCATAGGTGTGGATTCTAACTGGTCGCTAGCCAGCGTCGAGCGGGAAAGCGCAGGTGTGGGAGTATGTGGATACGTGGGTATGTGAGCATGCTATTGTGTGTGAACGGGGACGCCGGCATGGCCCCCACACCCCCGCGCCCCCTCTTGCCTGGGGCCTATGATGCGCCTTGACTCCGGCGCGGTCCTGACAAGAATGCAGCGGCTTGATCCGATGTCCAAATGGAGGTGTGTCGTGCCCAAATTGCCATGTCCCTGCGGCTATGCTCACGACTTGTCCCCCATCCCGGATGAAGGATGGGTCACGATTCGAGAACAAGATCAGGAGAAGCACTTCCAGCTATGGAAGACCATCGACGAAATCAGCCAGGGAGGAAGATCGCTACCATCGAACGGTCACCCGCGAGTCAAGGAGTACGACGCCTGCATGGGTTCCGCCGTCTCAATGGCTGGGCGTCTCTACGAGTGTCCGCGCTGTGGTCGTCTTCTCTGGCAGCGCAAGAGAGACGAAGAGTATCGGTGTTTCATCGTTGAGCCAGACTCTGGCGGCAAGTGATCTTCCCTGATGCAGTGGTCATTTCCTTGAATCCCTAGCGTGCCCTGACCAGAATGTCGACGTGAAGCGATACGACCCCGCCGCCTCTCCCGTCGGCCGCGCCGCGGCCGAGGTGGTCGCCAGGCTCCAGGCCGCCGGCTTCCGCGCGTACTTCGCCGGCGGCGCCGTCCGCGACGCGCTCCTCGGGCGGCCCTGTCAGGACGTGGACATCGCCACCTCCGCCCGGCCCGAGGAAGTCGCGCGGCTCTTCCCTCGCGCCCGGGCGGTGGGCGCGGCCTTCGGGGTGATGCTCGTGCCCCGACGCGGCCGCCAGTTCGAGGTGGCCACTTTCCGCGCCGAGGGCCGCTACTCCGACGGCCGCCACCCCGACGAGGTCCGCTTCGCCGACGAGCGCGCCGACGTCGAGCGGCGCGACTTCACCTGTAATGCTTTGTTCTATGACCCGGTGCGGCACAAGGTCATCGACTTGGTCGGCGGACGGACCGACATCCGCCGGAAGCTGCTCCGCACCGTGGGCTCGCCCCGCGCGCGCTTCGGCGAGGACCACCTCCGGATGCTCCGCGCGGCGCGCTTCGCCGCTGCCCTGGGGTTCCGGATAGAGCCGAAGACCGCCTCCGCGATCCGGCGGCTCGCGCCGCTGGTCAAGAAGGTCAGCCGCGAGCGCATCCGCGAGGAGCTCGCCAAGATGCTCGCGCCCGGCGGCGCCGCCGCGCGCCGGGGCTTCGAACTGCTCCTCGAGCTCGGGCTGCTCAAGCAGATCCTGCCGGAACTGACCAGGCTCCCGGGGCTGGAACAGCCGAAGCAGTTCCACCCCGAGGGCGACTGCTGGGAGCACAACCAGCTGGCGCTCGAGCTCCTGCCCGCGGAGGCCGACTTCGCCCTGGCCATGGCCGTGCTGCTCCACGACGTCGGCAAGGGCTTCACCGCCCGGCGGGACCGTACCGGGCGGATGCGCTTCAACCGCCACGCCGAGCGCGGCGCGGCCATCGCCGAACGGATCTGCCGGCGGCTGGCGCTCTCCAACCAGGAGCGCGAGGCCGTGGTCGACCTGGTCGCCCAGCACATGAGGTTCAAGGACCTGCCCAGGATGCGCCCCGGGAAGCTCAAGCGCTTCCTGCGCTCCGAGCGCTTCGGGCTGCACCTCGAGCTTCACCGCATCGACTGCCGGGCCAGCCACGGGGACCTCTCCAACTGGCGCTTCGCGAGGAGGAAGCTCCGCGAGCACCCGCCGGAGGCCCTCCGGCCGGCGCGGCTCCTCACCGGTCACGACCTGCTGGCCCTGGGCTACCCCCAGGGGCCGGCCATCGGCGAGATCCTCCGCGCCGTCGAGGAGGAGCAGCTCGAGGGGCGCCTGGCCTCGCGCGAGGCGGCGCTGGAGTGGGTGCGGGGGAGCTTCCCGGCGGGGGTTACTCGCCGACCTTGACCGGCTTGATGTCCCAGATGTCCCGGGCGTACTCGCGGATGGTCCGGTCGCTGGAGAACCGCCCCATGTTGGCGACGTTGAGGATGGACATCCGGGTCCACTGCTCCTCGTCGCGGTAGGCCCGGGAGACGCGCTCCTGGGTCTCGACGTACGAGCGGAAGTCGGCCAGCAGCAGGTAGCGGTCGGCGCCGAGCAGCTCGTCGACGATCGGCCGGAAGAGGCCCGGCTCTCCCGGCGAGAAGAGGCCGATCGAGATCATGTCGATGGCCGCCTTGAGCTCGGGGTCCTTCTCGTAGTACTCGAAAGGCCGGTAGCCGGCGGCGCGCCTGGCCAGGACCTCCTCGGCGGTCAGGCCGAAGATGAAGATGTTCTCCTTGCCGACCGCCTCCATGATCTCGATGTTGGCGCCGTCGAGCGTGCCGATGGTCAGGGCGCCGTTCAGGGCGAACTTCATGTTGCCCGTGCCCGAGGCCTCGGTGCCGGCGGTGGACAGCTGCTCGGAGAGGTCCGCGGCCGGGATGATCTTCTCGGCCAGCGACACGCTGTAGTTCGGGACGAAGATGGCCTTCAGCCGCTCGCAGGTGGCGCCGTCGCGGTTGAGCACCGCGGCCACGGCGCCGGCCAGCCGGATGATCAGCTTGGCCTGGGCGTAGCCGGGCGCGGCCTTGCCGCCGATCATCACCGTGCGGGGCACGAAGCCCTCGGAGCGGCCGGCCTTGAGGCGGTTGTAGAGCGTTATGACGTGCAGCAGGTTGAGCAGCTGGCGCTTGTACTCGTGGATGCGCTTGACCTGGACGTCGAACATGGTCTCGGGGTTCACCACCGTGCCGGTCTCGGCCTCGACCAGGGCGGCCAGCCGGCGCTTGTTGGCAGCCTTGACGGAGCGCCACTGGCGGCGGAACTCGGCGTCGTCGGCCCAGGGGGCCAGCCGTTCGAGCTGGTCCAGGTCCCGCACCCAGTCCGACCCGATCCGCGAGGTGATCAGCGTGGCCAGCCCGCGGTTGGCCTTGCGCAGCCAGCGGCGCGGGGTGATGCCGTTGGTCTTGTTGTTGAACTTCTCCGGCCAGAGCTCGTAGAAGTCCCGGAAGACGATGCTCTTGACGATCTCGGTGTGGATGGCGGCCACGCCGTTGACCGAGTGGCTGGCGATCACCGCCAGGTGGGCCATGCGGACCATGCGCATGGGGCCCTCTTCGATGATGGACATCCGCCGCAGGCGGCCGTGGTCGCCGGGGAGCTTCTGGCTGACCTCGCGCAGGAAGCGGTGATTGATCTCGTAGATGATCTCCAGGTGCCGCGGCAGGAGCCGCTCGACGAGCTGGCTGGGCCACTTCTCCAGGGCCTCGGGCATGACCGTGTGGTTGGTGTACCCGAAGGTCCTGGTGACCAGCGTCCAGGCCGGGTCCCACTCCAGGTCGTAGTCGTCCAGGAGGATGCGCATCATCTCCGGCACGGCGATGGCCAGGTGGGTGTCGTTGAGCTGGATGGTCACCTTCTCGGGGAACTGCTCCAGGCCCAGGTGCTTCTTGCGGTAGCGGCGGAAGATGTCCTGCAGCGAGGCCGCGGCCAGGAAGTACTCCTGGCGCAGGCGCAGCTCCTGGCCCTTGGAACTGGCGTCGGACGGGTAGAGCACCTTGGAGATGTTCTCGCTCTCGGCCTTGGCCCCGACGGCCTTGATGTAGTCGCCGTCGTTGAAGTAGCGCAGGTCGAACTCCTGGGTGCCCTTGGCCGAGTAGAGCCGCAGGGTGTTGCAGGTCTGGTTGCCGAAACCCGGCACCGGCGTGTCGTAGGCCATGGCCATGACCTCTTCGCCGGCCGTCCAGCGGCTGCGGGTCCGGCCGTCGTCGCCGGTCCAGCGCTCGGTCTTGCCGCCGAAGCCCACCGAGAAGGTGATCTCCGGCCGGGGCAGCTCCCAGGGGTTGCCCAGCCGCAGCCAGGGATCGGGCTCCTCGCGCTGGGCGCCGTCGACGATCCGCTGGTGGAACATGCCGTACTCGTAGCGGATGCCGCAGCCGAGCCCGGGCAGCCCCAGCGTGGCCATGGAGTCCAGGAAGCAGGCGGCCAGCCTCCCCAGGCCGCCGTTGCCGAGCCCGGCGTCGTGCTCGAGCTCGCGGACCTCCTCGAGGTCCACGCCCAGCGCGGAGAGCGCGTGGTGGCAGGCGTCGTAGGCGCCCAGGTTGATCAGGCTGTTGCCCAGCGTCCGGCCGATCAGGAACTCCAGCGACAGGTAGTAGACGCGCTTGACGTCCCGGTCGTAATAGGCCTGCTGGGTCCGGATCCAGTTCTGCACCAGCCGGTCCCGGACCGCCAGGGCGGTGGCCAGGTACCGGTCGTGCTCGGTGGCGGTGTGCTGGTCCTTGGCCAGGGAGTAGGTCAGGTGGTCGGCGATCGACTGCGTGAAGTCGCGGGGGGTCATGCCCTGCGGCGTGGCGGGGATGTCCGGGACGCGGCGGGGCGCTGGCCCGCTCACCGGCGCGGCCGCTGCGGACTGCGGCTTGGCCGGCGAGGCGGTGGTCTTCCTTCTGGCAGGCGTGCTCTTCTTGCCCATCTGCGGCCCTCCGGCGGCGGACCTCCCCGCAGCCGCCGATATTCTATGGGAGAGGGACGGGGATTTCACCGGAAAACCGAGGCGAGACCGACGGGTCTCGCGCCAAGCCGCCAAGCCACCGAGGGCAGCGCCAGGAATCCTAACCCGGGGCTCGCCGTTCTCTGCGTCTTGGCGACTTGGCGTGAGGATGCCATCGCGGGCTTACCCACAATCCGGTCACAGCACCGGCATGGCCATGGCCGAGGCCCGGAATCCACCGGGGGTGGCCCCCACGGTGGCCTTGAAGCTCCGGGCGAAGTGCGCCGGGGTGGCGTAGCCCAGGCGGGCGGCGATCTCCTTGTTGGTCAGCCCGGTGCCGCGCAGCAGCCGGCAGGCCTCGAGCATCCGCTGCCGGACGATGTACTGGTAGGGCGCCGCCCCGGTCTGCTCGCGGAAGACGCGGCTCAGGTGCTCGCGCGAGACGCCGAGCTCCGCGGCCAGCCGGGTGGCGTCCAGGCCCCGGGAGAGGCGCTCGCGCACCAGCCCCTGGGCCCGGCGGACCAGGACGCTCACCGGGTGCTCCCGGCGCGGCTCCTGGCAGGAGCGGGCCAGCTCGAGCAGCAGCACCAGCGCCACCTGGGCGCCCTCGGCCGCGGTGACCTCGTGGTTGGCCCTGCCCAGCCCCCCGAAGGCCATGAGCTGGGCGACCGCCGGCGACTCCCTGGGCAGGCGGTAGACGTGCCCGTAGCGCCCGACCAGTTCGTCGACCGCCGCGTCGGCCGTCGGGCCGTCGAAGGCCGCCCAGACGAAGGTCCAGGGGTCGCGCGCCTCCGGCGGATAGTAGTAGGCCGTGGCCGGGTCGCTGACCCGGGTGAGGAAGCCGCGGCCGGCCGGCACGCGGTGTTCCCCGCCGGCGTCGCGGAAGGCGCCCTCCCCCTCCAGGGTGTACTTGAAGAGGATGTAGTTGTCCCGCGGCCGGCGGCGGCCCTCCAGGTGATAGGCTCCGTCCAGCTGGGTTTCGCTGGCCGCCACCCGCAGCCGCGGCAGGCTGCGCATGGGTTCCAGGGTCTCGAAGTTGACGGTCCAGTGGTACATGAGACGTTCCTCCTCTCAGTTTCCCTCTCCCCTTGCGGGAGAGGGAAAGGGTGAGGGGCGTCCCGCCCCACGTCGCCGCCGCTATCGGTATCGCTATCGGTATCGGAGCGCAGCGAGGCGGTAGCTTCGCTCCGATAGCGATACCGATAGCGACGTCGAGCCGGGAGTTGCCCTGCCATATCATATCACAGATAGACATCCCATATCAAGCAAATGCCACTTCCCATTGGAGAGAACCGGGGTAACCTTGGGGAAAGAGCCGCCTGGCGCGCACACAGATGTGCAATCCAGGCGGCGGGAGAAGAAAGGATCGAAGATGGCCACGGTCAAGCCCAACGTCACCTTCCTGGGGGCCGGCAGCGGGTTCACCGCCGGAGTGCTCCGCGACGTCATGCTCATCCCGGACCTCGCCGGCGGCGAGCTGCGCCTGGTGGACATCGACCGCAAGCGCCTGGAGATCACCACCCGGCTGATCAAGAAGCTGGCCGAACACATGAAGGCCAAGCACGGCGTCGACTGGAAGGTCACCGGCACGCCCGACCGCCGGAAGGTGCTGCCCGGCACCGATTACGTGATCAACTGCATCGAGGTCTCGGGCACGGCCTGCGTCCGGCACGACAACGACATTCCCCTGAAGTACGGCATCGACCAGTGCATCGGCGACACCATCGGGCCGGGCGGCATCTTCAAGGCCCTGCGCACCGTTCCGGCGTGGCTAGACATCCTCGCGGACATCGAGCGCCTCTGCCCCGAAGCCCTGGTGCTCAACTACACCAACCCCATGAGCATCATGACGCTGGCCGCGGTGCGTTCGACCCGCGCCCAGGTGGTGGGCCTGTGCCACTCGGTCCAGGGCACCAGCAAGAAGATGGCCCGGGTGGCCAACGTGCCCTTCGAGGAGATGCGCTGGCGCTGCGGCGGGATCAACCACCTGGCCTGGCTGACCGAGCTCAGCCACAACGGGCGCGACCTCTACCCGAAGATCTTCAAGCGCGCCCGGGAGGACCGCGAGGTCTACGAGTCTGACCCGGTGCGCTTCGACATGATGTTCCACTTCGGCGCCTTCATCACCGAGTCGAGCGGGCACCTGAGCGAGTACCTGCCCTACTACCGCAAGCGCGCCGACCTCCTCAAGAAGTACGCCCGCGACGGCTACCGCGGAGGGTCGAGCTTCTACGCCGACAACTGGCCGCAGTGGCGGAAGGACTGCGACCGCCGGCGCGACGAGCTGGCCAAGGACCTCACCAAGATGGACCTGAACCGCGGCCACGAGTACGCCAGCGACATCATCGAGGCCCATGCGCTCAACCGGCCGAAGGTGATCTACGGCTCGGTGCTGAACGCCGGCCTGATCCCCAACCTCCCGGCCGACGGCGTGGTCGAGGTGGCGACGCTCGTCAACAAGGCCGGCTTCAACCCCTGCCGGTTCGGCGAGCTGCCCCCGCAGATGGCCGCGGTCTGCGCGAGCCACATGCGGGTCTACGACCTGGTCGTCCGGGGCCTCAAGAACCGCGACCGCGAGAGCATCTACCACGCCATGCAGCTCGACCCGCTCAGCGCCGCGGTCTGCGCTCCGGCCGAGCTCCGGGCGATGACCGACGAGATGGCCCTGGCCGAGAAGGATTTCATTCCGGCGTGGATGACCAAGGGCCTGGGCAAGGTCAGCCGGCGCGGGAGCGGCAAGGTCACCGTGGGCATCGGGCTCAAGAAGACCAAGGACAAGGGGCCGTTCGCGGCGGGGTAGAACTCTCAGCCGCAAAGAGCCGCAAAGAGCCGCAAAGAAGCGCAAGAGGCGCAAGGGGCCCTGCAGATCAGCCAACGGGAACCCGGGCCGGATGCCCCGGTCCGGGTTCTCCTGTTGCTGCGAAACGAGGATCGTTGGGCCCGTCCCTATCAGGAATCGGGCGGCGTTGGCGCCCGCAGTGCTAGCCTTGCAGCTTGCTGATGGCGGAGATAATCCCAACGGCCGTGATGACCCCGCCCAACGCAGCAAGCACCGCCGCCTTCTTCCTGGCCCGCTGTTCCTTGCAGACTGCCAGGGCACACACTCCCACGGTCAGCCCCAGGCCGTTTAGGAGCACCGCAAGGACGATGATGCCCACCCAGGAAGCGTCTATCATCTGCCATTCGAACCAGGTGATGCGGCGGTGTTTCGGCGGCTTGTCGTCTGCGTCCAACTTGATGGCGGCCCGATGCCGGATGTAGCTGACTATGAGCTTGACGATGCCCGGGCCGGCCCACAGGGAAAGGATGATCAGAAAGGCCAGTGTAAGCCAGTTGAAAGGAGGCCACCGGGAGATGTCTGGGCTTTCGTTGACGAGGTAGCGGAAGTAGTAGACGGACAACGCGATGGTGAGCAGGCCAACGGCCCCCAGTGCTTGCCAGCGCAGCAGCGTGTGCCGGTCGCCAGGCATGCCTGGTTTGCCCTCGCCGCCGAGATCTGGCGTAGTCGCTGCCATATGTTCCCTCCCCCTCCCCTACGTCACTTCTTCTTCGGCGCGTGCCAGTTGTGCGGTATCGGCTCGAGCATGGTGACGCGGTTGCCCTCGGTGTCGGTGAAGGCGGCATATTGGCCCACGCCGGGGATGCTCACCGGCTTGCCGAGCAGCTTGCCGCCGGCGGCCTTGACCTTCTTGACCGCCTTCGCGATGTCCTTCACCGCGATGGTCAGCGACGGGCTCGGCGCCGGGCCCTTCGGGCTGCGCGGGTAGAACCCGCCGTTGATCGCGCCGGGGCGCTTGGGTCCCTTGGCGCCGGTCTCGACGGTGGTGGCGATGACGTAGTTGCCCATGGGCGCGCCCAGGTCGCGCAGGCGCCAGCCGAAGGCCGACCCGTAGAATTTGGCCAGACGCTTGCCGTTCCGGTAGGACATCTCGAAGTGGACGACGGGGTCCATGTGGCTATCCCTCCTTGTGTTCGGTGCCCGGGGTGAGTCCCGGGCCGGCCCGCGATCTTTCGGCCGGCGAGTGGTCGTAAAGCCCGGCCAGCCGCGCCAGGTGGCCGGCCTCGCGCATGAAGGCGCGGTTGGCCAGCACTCGGTTCTCCCGGACGAAGGGCGAGTCCCGCCCGACCAGGGTGGTCAGGCAGTCGACCAGCACGCGCCTGGTGCTCCAGGTGACCAGCTCCTGGGCGATGCAGACCAGCCCGGCCTCGGCGGCGAATCGCGCCATCTTCCCCGCGGACATGCCCGGCGCGCGCCACTGCCAGGTCACGTTGTCGACGAGCCCCAGCCTGGTGAGCAGGCCGGTGAGTTTGGGGATGCGCTGCAGCGCGCTGAAGGCTCGGTAGTAGCGCGGGTAGGCGCCTAGGTTGGAGTGGTGGATGAAGGCCGCGCCGGCGCCCCGGAGCTTCCGGCCCAGGGCGAGCACGTAGCCGCGCAGGACCTCCTCGTCGGCGTGGACCAGCGAGTCGAAGCTGAAGGCGAAGTCGACGCTCCCGTCGGGGACCATCTCCAGCGACCGGCCGTCGTTGACCAGGAACTCCACTCCGGGCCGGCCGGCGAAGCGCTCCCGGCAGGCCCGCACGCACTTTTCGGAGAGGTCCACGGCCAGGAGCCGGTCGCAGCGCTCCGCCAGGAAGCCGGTCCAGCGCCCGAAGCCCGGGCCTATTTCCAGGATAGCGGGCGCGGGCAGGAAGGCCTGGATCCTCGGCAGGATCGTCCCGTGCCAGTGCATGACCGGCCCGCCCCAGGCCTCCGACCACTCGGCGCCGGAGCGGCCCCAGTCATGCTGCCGGTCCCAGGCGGAGCGGTTCTCCTCGACGGTGGGCATGGGGCGACGCGGCGCGCGGCGCTACCACCCGAACGCCGAGACCACCGGCGCCTCGTGGCCGGCCAGGCGCAGGTAGAGGTGCATGCCGTAGTTGGTGTCCCGCTGGTGGACCCGGTCGGGGCTGACCCCGAAGCTGGACTGCCCGTAGATGCCGCCGTAGGCCCGCCGGTCGCGGAGCCCCGTCTCCTGCAGGGTCAGGCCGAAGCGCGCGGCGCGGAGCAGCCCGTCGACGAGCCGCTCGGTCTTGTCCGGGAGCCGCCTGGCCTTGACCAGCTCCAGGAAGTCGAGGGCGTCGAGCGCGAAGACGAAGGTGCTGCCGTAGTTGGGCAGCGACCCGTCGGCGTCCTGCATGCCCAGGAGCAGGTCCAGCCGCCGGCGGAGCAGCTTGAGATACCGCTCGTCCTCGAAGGCGAGGTATGCGGCGACCAGGGCCACGTTCGAGAAGTCGCCGTTGCCCGTGGTTATCCGGCACTCGCCGTGCCAGAGGTGCGGGTGGTAGCCGGCGTCGGTCGGGTCGCCGATGGTCAGCAGCTGCTCCATGGCCGGGCGGAAGCCCTCCTCGAGCCAGTGCCGGTCCTTGGCCGCCTGCGCCGTGTAGTAGTAGGCCAGCGACCCGCCGGTCTGCCAGTCGCCGGGGATCTTGCAGCTGCCCTCGCCGGTCTCGAAGTCGAAGTAGTCGTGCGGCCAGCCGGCGGCGTTGGAGCCGTGGCGCCGGTACCACTCGCAGAAGAGGTTAGCGCGCTCGAGGAACTCGGCCTTGCCGGTCTCCCGGTAGAGCTGGGCCAGCGCGAAGCAACCCGTGGCGCCGTCGCGCGGGTAGCTCCAGGCCTGCTGCGGCGTCTGTTCGCGGAAGCCGCCGTAGCCCTTGGGACGGCGGCTGTCCAGGAACTGGAGGCTGAGCAGGTAGCCGGTGCCGAGCTCGGCCGCGGCCCTGAAGTCGGCGCCGTCCGGGTTCGGGACCTTGGCCAGGGCGTAGAGCCCGCAGACCGCCAGGGCCTGCCCCCAGACGCCCATGCCCCGGCAGTCTCCGGTGGCCGGGAAGTACTCGTAGATGAAGCGCCCCTCGTCGGCGCTGTGCCTGACGCCGCCCCAGGTCTGCCCCGGGGCGTTCTGGTTGTTGACCAGCCAGCGGCCGCCCAGGCGCGCGGCCTCGAGGTACCGGGCCTTCTCCTTCTCGGACAGCAGGGGGGTGATCACGGACATGCGGGGCGCTCCTTGCGTTCGGATCCTTCCCGGAGACGTACGGGATGACGAATCCTAAGCCGCGCGGCGGGGAACTTCAAGCGCGCCCGGCGGCGCGCTACTTGTCGGCTTTCGGCTTGAGCGCCTGCCTGGCGTCCTTCCGGGCCTGCTCCTCCTCGGGCGAGCCGGGGACGGCGGAGCGCAACAGTCCGACCAGGGTGGTCAGCGCGGAGACCCTGGCCCGGGCGTATTCGGCGAGCACGCCGACGGACGTCCGCGCCTCGGGGGGCAACTTGGAGAGCCCCTCGGGCTGGTCGAGGCGCCGCAGGGCGGACCGGTAGCCGGGCAGGATGTCCCGGTCCATGATCGCGGCATATCCGGAGCCGGAGAGCTCGCTGCGGGCGAAGCGCGCGGTGCAGTCCGCGAAGTCCCGGTCGGCCTTCTGGATCTCCCCGATGGCGATGCGGACCTCGCCGCGGACGTCCGGCACCGCCTTGGGCAGCGCCGTCGCCGCCAGGGCCAGGAGGCCCGCCCCGGTCACCGCGGCCAGCGCGGCGCGGCCCCATTCGCGGAACGCCGGCGACGGCGCCAGGGGCCTGGCCAGGACCAGTCCGGCCAGGAATCCGGTGCCCAGGCCGCCCAGGTGCGCGGCGTTGTCGATGCCCGGGCGGATCAGGCCGTAGCCGATGTTGATGGCGCCCAGGACCAGCACGTTCTTCCACATCGACGCCCGCACGCTGGGCGGGATCTCCCGGCGGTGCCGGATCAGGTTGGCCATGAAGGCGCCGAAGACTCCGAAGAGCGCGCCGCTGGCCCCGGCGCTGATGATCTGGGGGTTCCAGGCCACGCTGGCCAGGCTGCCGCCCAGCGCGGCCAGCAGGTAGAGCGCGAGGTAGCGGGCGTTGCCCAGCAGGCGCTCCACGAACGGCCCGATGCTCCACAGCGCCCACATGTTGACCAGCAGGTGGACGACGCCGATGTGCAGGAAGGCCGAGCTGAGCAGCCGCCACCACTGGCCGGCGAGCGTCATGGGGCCGTAGTTGGCGCCCCAGGCGATGAGCTCCTCGCCGGTCGGGTCCATGGCGCCGGCGCCGCGCACGACCATCAGCAGCCAGACGGCCGCGTTGGCGGCGATCAGCGACCAGGAGAAGTAGGTGCGGGGCGTCGACTGCAGCATCGCCTGATGGAAGGCGGCCAGCTGCCGGCGCTCGGCCTCCGGGGGCGCGTCCGGCTCCCGGCCGTCGGGGGGGATGGCCTCGCTCACGGCCTGGCAGGCCTCACAGCCGTCCGGAGAGCGTGGCCCAGGCCAGGACCGCGGCGGCGGCGGCCAGCAGGATCAGGCCGACCAGCAGCCGCAGGCCGCGGCGCCCTCCGGCCGGCGGCGACCGGCCCTCGGCCGGGGCGGCCCCGTCGGCCGGCGCGCCCAGGACCACCGGCTGGGCGTCGACCAGCCGGGAGGCCGCCAGGCAGTCGCTGCAGAAGGAGTGCCCGCCGCCCTTCAGCGGGGCGCACTCGGCGCAGACCGGACGGCCGCACTCATCGCAGGCGGCGGCCGCCGGCCGGTCGGGATGGCGGGCGCAGCGCGCACCGGGCGGCAGTTCGCGGTGCTCGGGTTCGTGGAACCCGGAATTGTCCTCGATGATCACGGCGCGATCGGGGCGGCCGGGGCGAGCGGCCCCACCGGGGCGGCCGGAGCGGCGCGGCGGCGCGGCGGAGGCGGGCTGCGCTTGAGCGACCAGAAGTGGGCCGCCAGGGCGGCGGTCTCGAGTTCGTCGGCGCCCTCCACGGAGAGCACCGCCAGGCCGCGGCGTTCCAGGCGGGACTCCCGTGCGGCCCCCGGGCCGCGCCAGTCGAGGAGCTCGCCGGCCTTGACGGTCCGGCGCTCGAGACCGCACTTGCGGTCCAGGGCCTTGGAGTAGGATTCGAAGAACTCCGCGGCGTCGGCCTCGGTGTCCCAGACGGTCAGCCAGGCCAGGGCCATCTCGCCCCTGCGCGGCCCGGCGGTGCGCTCGAAGGCCGCGTACAGCTCGCCGCCCCACCCCGCCGCGCTCCTGCGCGCCTCGGCCTGGGGCACGAAGCCGGCCAGCAGCACGGTGATCTCCATCTCGCCGAGCGCGTCGAGGTCCACGATCTGCGCCCCCGGCAGTAGCGCGGCCCGGACGTCGGGCGGCTCGATGTGCACCGGATCCTCCGGCACCGGGAGGAAGTACTTCTCCGGGTGGATGATCTGCTCGGTGGAAAGCGGCGGCACCGCGTAGCAGCCGTTGACCTCCGCCCAGCCGCCGCGCTTGTAGGCGGCCTCCGCGAAGGACGACCCGCCGGTGTAGCTGAAGATCAGGCTGGCGCCGATGACCGGCGGGTACTTCCGGAGCAGCGGGCTCTGGATCATGCTGGCCATGCTCATGCGGATCATGCCGAGAACCCGGCCGACCGCCGCCGGATCGGCCCCCTGTCGGCCTGTGGAGCTCTCCACCAGCTGCACGCTCATGGCCAGCACCGCGTCGCCCTCGACCAGGGCGCGGGAGGCCTGCGAGCGGTCGTTGCCTCCGGCCATGGGCAGGCCGGCCATCAGGCCGCTGTGGGCCTGCAGGGCGTGGGTGTACTCGTGGACGACCTCCGCCTCCTCCTCGGAGTCCATGCCCCGCCCCAGCCCGGTGCGTCCCGGGCCGGCCGCGCGGACCAGGGTGAAGTCGTCGTCGGTGCGGTTGTAGAAGGCCCGGACCGCCCCGCTGAGCGAGTCGAGCTGGGCGCTGAGCAGGTCGAAGTCCGGCTTCCAGAAACCGAAGGCCGCGTACAGCTTGGTGGCCAGTTCCACCTCCCGGGGGGTGGCCTCGGCCTGGATGCCCCGGAGCATGAAGGCGTAGACCTCGCGCGGGCTCTTGACCAGCCACGGTGGGCGGTTCACGAGCTTCAGCCCGCGGATCCGCTCGGCGGTCGAGCCCAGCTCGGCCATCCGCCCGGCGCGCGCCGGATCCACGGACTCCAGCAGACGCGGATCGGGAGTCAGCTCGAAGTCGACGCGGTCGTTGGCCAGGGCGGCCCGTCCGGGGAGGGCCGTCGACAGCGCCAGGACCGCCAGCAGGGGCAGCCGGGGCAGCAGAGGCAGACGCAGGGCCGGGGACCCCGGGCGCGGCCCGCGGCTACTTGCCCTCACCGGCGAGCTTCCTGTGGTTCTCGGCCTCGGCGGTCAGGCCGCGCATCGCGCAGTAGAAGGCCAGCGCACGGTGGTCCTCCGGCGTCGGCGCGGTCATGTACATCATGTAGATCCCGTAGGAGTCCTTGGCCGAGAGCTTGGCCCAGAGCAGCGGGCTGTCCGCGCCGGGGAACGAGGGGCTCGTCAGGGTGACCTTGTCCTCGTCGGCCGAATGGACGAACCACTTGCCGGGCAGCAGCGTGGCCTCGGGCTTGAAGGTGATCTCCTTGCTGCCCTGCTTGCCGATGGCGGCCACCACCTTGCGGAAGAGCGCCGGCTGCAGGCCGATGCCCTCGAGCAGCTCCCGGATCTGGGCCTCCTGCGGGGTGCCCCGGTAGCGCTCGAGCAGGCTGCGGGCCTCGCGCGAGGCGTCCGTCAGCTTGCCGCTCCTGGCCAGGTCCTCGACCGGCTTGTAGGCCTTGTCGAAGGCCTCCTTGGCCTTGGCCTTGATGGCGTCGATCTTCTTGGGGACCTCCGGCAGCCACTTGGCGTTCTTGACCGAGGCCTCCAGGTCCTTGAGGATCTTGGCGGCCTCGTCGAAGCGCCCCGCGTCGGCGGCGGCGCCGGCGGACTTCTCGGCGTCGGCCAGCAGCTTGTCGGCGGCGGCCTCGATCTCCTTGGCCCGCTCGGCGGCGCGCTTGCCCTCGTCGGCCTCCGGGAACTCCGCGGCCAAGATGGTCAGGATGCGCGCGGCTTCCACGAAGTCCTTGGCGCCCAGCGCCGCCTTGACCTTCTCCTCGGCCTCGGCGGCCTTCTTCTGGCGGGCGCCGGTCTCGGCGGCGGACTGCCTGCCGCGCAGGGCGGCGACCTCGGCCGCGGCGCGCTTGGCCACCTCCATGCCGGCGAACTTCTCGTGCTTGGCGATGGAGTCCCAGGCCAGGATGCGGGCCTCGAGGTCGTTGGGCTTGTCCTTGTCGACCTTCTCGGCGGCCTCGACCGCCTTGGCCACCTCGGCTTCGAGCAGGCGGGCCTGCCGGGCCTTGATGTCGTCGATCATCTTCTGGGCGGCGGCGGCCTCCTCGGTGCCGGAGAAGCGGCCGGTCAGCGCCACGGCTTCGCGGAGGATCTCCTCCTCCCGCGAGGCGGGTATGGCCCGCAGGCGGTCCAGGGCCTGGGCGGCCTCGGACTTCTGCTCGGTCGTGCCCGTGCCGCCCGTCGAGCCGCCGGCGTCCGGGGCGGACCCGCCGTCCCGGACCTTCTTGTAGAGCACGATGGCCACGAAGGCCAGGATGGCCACCAGGGCGGCGGCCACCAGCAGGGTGGCGACGCGCAGGCCGGCCCCGGAGCGCGCCGGCGCGCGGACCTGGCCGGCGGCGGCCGCCGCCCGGCCCCGGGCCTCGGCCGCGGCCTTGGCGTCCACCGCGCGCATGATGGTGGAGTCCTCGGGGGCCAGGCGCTCGATCTGGGCGGTGCCGGAGTCGCGCTGGACGCGCTCCAGGTCCTCGAGCAGCCGGGTCATGTTCTCGTAGCGCTTCTCGGGGAGCTTGGCCATCATGCGCTCGACCACGAAGCAGACCGCGTCGGGCACCTCGGCGTTGAGGTGCTGGACGGGCTCCAGCCGCTCCTGGACGTGGGCCTTGAGCAGCTCGGCCACGGTCGTGCCCTTGAAAGGCGTGGTGCCGGTGAGCATGTGGTAGAAGGTGGCGCCCAGCGAGTAGACGTCGGCCCGGCGGTCCAGGGCCTTGCCCATGGCCTGCTCCGGGGCCATGTAGTGGGGCGTGCCCAGCACGCGGCGCTTGCCGGGCTGCTGGGCGGGGTCCTCCTCCTCGAAGCTCTTGGCGATGCCCAGGTCGGCGATCTTGACGATGCCCTCGCTGGTCAGCATGATGTTGTCGGGCTTGACGTCGCGGTGGATGATGCCGTTCTCGTGGGCGAACTCCAGCGCCTTGGCGGCCTGGACGATGATCTCCATGCACTTGCCGACGGGCAGGCGCCCGGACTGCTTGAGCAGCTTCTTGACCGAGGGCCCGTCCACGAACTCCATGCTGAAGAAGTTGCGCCCCCCGGCGCGGCTGACGTCGTGGACGTGGATGACGTTGGGGTGGTTGAGCTTGCCGGCGGCGCGGGCCTCGCGGATGAAGCGGTCGATGAACTCGCCGTTGGAGCTGTACTTCTCGGAGAGCACCTTGAGGGCCACCACCCGGTCCATGGAGACCTGCCGGGCCTTGTAGACTATGCCCATCCCGCCCTCGCCGACCCGCTCGATGATCTGGTAGCCGGGGATCTCGAAGTCGATGGGCTTGCCGGCGGACTCCTCGGCGAACTCCATGATGGTGTCGCCGATGCTGATCTTGTCGCCGAAGGACAGCTCGCTGTCGCCGGCCAGGCGCTCGCCGTTCAGGAAGGTGCCGTTGCGGCTGGCCAGGTCGCGCACGTAGAAGCGGTTGCCCTGGCGGAAGATCTGCGCGTGGTTGCGGCTGGCCTTGACGTCCCCGACCGGGATCTCGCAGGCCTTGCGGCGGCCGAGGGTGAATTTCTCGCCGTCCAGAAGGATCTCGGTTCCGGCGTTCTGTCCTTGGCGCATGATTATTTTAGGCATGGCATCTTCCCCTGCGTTCTGGTAGGAGCCCGGGGGATATTACACCTCCGGAGAGGAGGGGTCAAGGCTTTTTGCCTCTGTGGTCGGCCATGGGGTCTGCGTCCGTTCCTTGGAAGCCGGCCCAGGGCCTTGGTGACACGCCAGTCGTGGGCGTGGTGTTCACCGGGAGGCAGCGGACAACGGCGAACCGGAGATTGTTGAGGTTGGCCTCCGCCCCTTCTCCGCCCTTCTGAAATGAGCAATCACCAATCAACAATCTCCGGTTCCGACGTTGGTCCGCTCGGCCGGGCTGACGTCAAAGCAGCTGACACGGCCCCTCGGCCATCGGGAAGCGCCGGAAGGGCGGCCCGGGCCGGAAAAGAGTGGACCACTTATTCTCCAATTTGAGACGAACCTTCCGGCTATCATCCGTTCCAGCCTGTACAGGGCTCATCCGCGTCCCTGCTGGAGGAGATCGCCATGGCCACGTCCACCGACCTGCGTTCCGCCATCGAGGAAGTCCAGAGCCGGCTGCCGGCCGGCCAGGAGCCGGCGGAGGGCGCCCTGCCCCTGCCCGGGGAGGACACGGCGCTCGGCGGCATGGCGCGCCGCACCGGGGCCCTGCCCTGGTGGGTGATCTCCGCAGCGGCCCACGCGGTGATCTTCCTGCTGATCGCGCTCCTGGCCACGGCCGTCGCGCCCATGCGGAGCGACGAGGTGATCATCAGCACCGACGTGATCAAGCAGAAGCCGCCGGAGTACGACCCGCAGAAGAAGCGCGACATCTTCAAGAACACCAAGGACATCCAGGCCGAGACCACCGTGGAGAACCCGGTGGTGGTCCACGAGAAGGCCGAGGAGTCCGAGGTCTTCGAGACCGACAACAACATGGACAAGCGGACCGCCCGCGGCAGCGAGGACGCCATCTCGGACATCCCGCTGGGCGGCACCGGGACGGTCGGCTCGATCGGGGTGGGCGGCGGCGGCATGGCCGGCGTCTTCGGCTATCGCGACGGCGGAGGCCGGAGGAAGGCGGTCGGGCGCTTCGGCGGCTCCGAGGCCACTGAGAGCGCGGTGGAGGCGGCTCTGCGGTGGCTGGCCCGCCACCAGGACAAGGACGGCTCCTGGAAGGCCACCAGCTGGGAGGCTGGCTGGCCGGTCGACCGCGGCGTTACCGGCCTGTCGGTCCTGGCCTTCCTGGGCGCCGGCTACACCCACAAGAACGGGCAGTTCGCCGACAACGTCAAGCGCGGCGTGGATTTCATCGTCAAGCAGCAGGGCAAGGACGGCTGCCTGGCCCCGACCGTCGAGCGCATCGGCTACGAGCACGCCATCTGCGCCCTGGCCCTGGCCGAGGCCTACGGCATGACCAGGGACGAGGCCCTCAAGGAGCCGGCCCAGAAGGCCGTGGACTACTCGATCAACGTCCACCAGGTGCCCTACTCCGGCTGGCGCTACAAGGCCAGGCACGAGTCGGACACCTCGGTGACCGGCTGGTTCGTGATGCAGCTGAAGTCCGCCAAGATCGCCGGGCTCAAGGTCGACGGCGCCGGCTTCCAGGGCGCCGGCAAGTTCCTGGACGAGGTGAGCAGCTCCGACGGCTGGTTCGGCTACACCGGTCGCCAGAAGGGCCTGCAGGGCATGACCGCGGTGGGCATGGTCTGCCGCCAGTTCATGGGCGCGCCGGCCGACGATCCAGCCCTGAAGAAGTGCGCCGGGAATCTGCAGAAGACCCTGCCGTCCTGGCCGGGCGGCGGCCGCACCAGCTACTACTACTGGTACTACGGGACGCTGGCCATGTTCCAGATGGGCGGCGAGAGCTGGAAGGCCTGGAACGAGCCGCTGAAGAAGACCCTGGTGTCCAACCAGTGCAAGGGCGGGCCGATGGACGGCTCCAAGGACGACAAGGACGGCTCCTGGGACCCCAAGTTCGACCAGGACGACCAGCGCGCCGGCCGGGTCTACTCCACGGCCGTGGGCGCCCTGTGCCTGGAGGTCTACTACCGCTACCTGCCGATGTACGCGAAGTAAGGGAGCGGCTCCGCCGGGCAGTCGGCCGCGAGAGGCGCCGCCACAGGGGGCCTGCAGGGCAGTGGACGGCGGTTCGCAGCCAGCTATAATGCTGCCACCCGGTCGGGGCGTAGCTCAGCTTGGCTAGAGCGTGTGGTTTGGGACCACAAGGTCGCTGGTTCGAATCCAGTCGCCCCGACCAATCTTTAAAACAGGCCGTTCGGCTAAGAAGTCGAACGGCTTTCTCTTTGTAAGGCAAAGGCTTGTGTCGCTCAGGGTGCGGTTCAAACTCACTGCTTCCAACACCTGCCGTCTGGTAGCCGAGTTTGAACCGCGCCAGATTTCCGCCAGGTTCTGGCTGAAGTCGAAGACCGACAGGGCCAGTTTGCCGGCCTCCTCGGTCATCGCCCCGGCCCCGTCCAGTTGACGCTCCACCTCGGCCTGCTGGGCCTTCAGCTCGGCCGACTTGGCATTGAAGACCGCCTCGTCTACCGTGCCGGCCAGGAAGGCGTTGAGCAGCCGGTCCTGCATATTGGCCAGCTCGGTCCGGCGCTTGCCCAGCAACCGGCGGCGCTCGGTCTCAGTCGTGGCCATGTCCCCGAAGGCAGCCTCCAAGGTCTGCCGAAACCATTTCTGAATGCGCGGCTCCGTGATGCGCATGGATCCAAGGTCGGCCAGGATCGCTTGCTCCAGGTCGGCCTCGCGCCAGCGGACAACAGGGTGGTCGGCCACCTTGTGGCTGCCTGAACAGCGATAGTAAACGTAGTCCTTATGGCCACCGCCGCTGAGCTTCTTGTGGATCACCTCTCCGGTCATGGCGAACCCGCAGATGGCGCAGCGCAGGATGCCGCCCGACAACATGATCTCCGGGCTGCCGGTTCGGCGGTTCCGGCCAGCGAGCAGGTCCTGGCAGGCGTCGAAGGTCTGCGGGTCGACGATGAGCTTGAACTTGCCGGGGTAGGTCTTGCCGTTGCGGACGAGCTCGCCGCGATAGAAGCGGTTCTTCAAGATGTAGGCCAGCGTCGTCCGGGTGAACTTGGGCTGGCTGGGCCGGTAGGTGTGGCCCTCGGCGGCCAGGGCGTCGACCATGGTGTCGAGGGTGTGCTGGCCCGAGGCGAAGAGGGAGAAGATGCGCACCACGGTTTTGCCCTCGACCGGATGCGGTTGGACGGGCTCGTCTTTGTTCTCCACGTTCAGGTAGCCGAACGGCGCGCGGCCGGTGGGCCAGCCTTGCTTGACCTTCTCGTCCATGCCCTTGAGGACTTCGTTGCGCAGGTTATCGCTGTAGTATTGGGCCACGGCCGCCATGATGTTGAACGAGAAGGCCCCGGCCGCGCCCGGACCGAACTGGTTCTCGACGAAGGCGAGCTGGACGCCGCACTCGTCCTCAAGCCCCTGGAGCCGGACAGCGTCGCGCATGTTCCGGCAGACGCGGTCGAGCTTGTGGGCGAGAATGGCCTTGATGCCCTCGCGCCGGGCGTTGGCCCGCACCCAGGAGAACATCTCGTTGAAGGCCAGCCGCTCCGCACCACGCTTGGCCGATTCGGCCACGACGAACTCGCGCAGGATCGTCCAGCCGTTCTTGGCCGCCCGGTCCCGCGTGGCCCGCAGTTGTGCGTCGAGGGAGTAGCCCTCCTTCTGCTCGCGGGAAGACACCCGTGCCCAGACCACAGTCTTCATTTCCGGCCCTCCATCTTCGCCCGCAAGAGCGCCTCACCCAGGCGCTTCACGCTCATTAGGATTCCCATCGCCTCCGCCTCGCCCACCGGCCGGCCGTAAGCCTCCGACCAGACCGCCACCGTCTCGGCCAGGAGCGCGTCCGAAACCCAGGCCGGGCGCAGGATGCGCTCCCGGACCGCCGGGACTTCATCTCCATGATGTGCCCCATCTCGGGCCGGAAGTCCAGACGTTTTTATAAGAATTCCGTCGGTTGCCGCTGGGTGGCGACATGGCCTGGCCGGGCCGGGGTGTCTAGGCAAGCCCGCTGGGGCCGGCGGCCGAGGCGGAGAGTCAGGCGCTCTCATTGCCCCACACCTCGAAGCCCTCAATGGGTCGCCGATTGAACATGTCCAGCCGGCGCCCACGGGTCACTCGGCGGACCATATCGTAGAACCCCTCGGGTTTCTCGCTGTGACGACCCCGGGGGGCTTCAAAGCATGCTGGGAAGCTCCTAGTATCGAAGAACGTGGGGTGCCCCCGGCGAGCATATAGAGCGAATTCACAGTTCAGTTGGGGCGTTCCCGGCAGCTGCATCCCTCCCGGCTTGTGCCAGACGAAGGTGTAGGCATAAGACAGCCCCCAGGCTTCGAGCATCTTCATGGCCAGGGGGAGGAACCCGTGGGTGGTCCACAGCCAGACATGGCAATTCGGTGCGCAGGGAAGCTTCAATTCCAGCAGCTTCGATTCAGACATGGTCGGATAGTCCAGATACTTGGTTTGATTAGGAGAGCAATCCCGTTCGAGTTTCTGCACGGGCCATGGTGGATCGGTCACCACCACGTCATAGACCCCCTGCATGACCCTGACCTTACGATTGGCGATGCTTTCTAGTTCGACAGCCTTCTTCTCGCGTATCCAATCGTGATAGGCAGCGGTCTTCGTCTTTTTGCCGTCGCGCGCCTGCTCGAAGTTCTCTTGGGGCAAGGCCGCCAGCCGTTGCGCCTCGGCCGACTCGCGCCTGGAAAGACCAAGCTCGCGGAGGGTCGGTACAGAGTCACGCAGTACGGTATAGTTACTGCGTGACCCGGCCTTTGTACCCCCGGCGGCTGCGCCCTTGGCCCGTGGGGTCCGAGCCAGCATCTGGCCCAGTTTGCGCTCGGCCTCAAAGGCATAAGCCCTGGCGCGACGGACGACTTCTTCGCCCATGCCCTTGCGCCTGGCCCAGTCGGCGGCCGTTAGCATAAGGGACTGGAGTTCCTTGGCCTCTTGGATCGTGTTGGCCCGGGCAAGCAGGCGAGCTGCTTGCTCGATGACCGCCAAGGAACCGGGCTGCGAGGTCACGGCTCTGGCCTTTGCGGTGACCGTGGAGCCGCCAGCAACACGCCATCGGTCGTGGAATCACCTGACCGTGGTCCGTCGCCATTCCCGTGGGCAAAATCGGCCGCGATCAGGCGGGCCAGGGCGTCCAGGTAGACCCGCTGGGCTTGCCGGCCGTGGCGGGCAACAGCGAGGCCGCCCAGCCCCTCGAACCGAGGAGATGAAGCTGCCGCGTCGCGTCGCCGGGTCACGGCTGCGCCTACCTTTCCCCCGCGCATGGGCGACACTGGTCGGTATTGGGTTGTCTGTTTGCCGGATACTCAGCAGCAACTTCGACCACCAGGGCCGCGCCGTGCCCTACTAGCCCTACCAAAGTCAAATTGTTCCTTCTTGCAACAATCCGCCGGCTTTGGCGTAGAGTACGACAGTCTACGGGCAGTAGGGCTACTAGGGCACGCATCGGGCCAAAGCTATATTAAGGCAAGGCGATCACGGTCCTTCCCCCTGACCGCTGATGCCCAGCCCCGGAGGCACGGCTCCTGGCTGTTTGCAGAGCCCCACGTACTGATATCCACGCTCCCCCGGGAACGTTGTTATCCGTTTCTTTTCCAAATCGCCGCCAGTTGTGCGTTTGTACCACCGCTTGAGCTCTCTCCCGAAGTGATTGGAGCTAAGCGCTTTCTGCCCGTTCTCCTTGCACCAGTCCTGGTAGCCCTTGTAAGCGTCTCCGGACGGATACACGCTTTTCGCGTCAATCCCGATCTCCTCCTCGATCCACGAAAGCACCGAGGAACTACTGCGCCGGTAGTCGTCACGGGCCGCAACCATTTCGTCGGTCTCGGCAAACCCCTTCTGGAGGCGGAGCTGCTTGAGGCCTTCCAGTGCGAAATTGAGGATGCCTGGCAACTCCTTGCTGAACTCGGCCAATAGAACCTCCATGGGGATGCGCCGGTCCTCGTCGACAACGGCGGTGAAGGGCAAGATCACGATGCGCCTCCACATGCCCTGCGTTCGGTCTTGAATATGTGGTGGCTCGTTGCTGACGATCACAAATTTGGTCGGCAGTATGGTCGAGAACGACTTCTTGAATTTGGGATTCACCTCCACAGGGTCACCACCTGAAATTGCCTTGAGTGTCCCCTCGGCCTGTGGCTCCAGGTACTTCCACTCCATCGAGAAGTTGAGCATCTTGCCGACGAGGGACGCCGTGGCGTGCTCCTTGTCTAGATGCTCCAGGGGCAGTGACGAACAGTTCGCGTCGCCAATGAGCATTTTGAGTACGCGGGCCGTGACCGTCTTGCCATTCTTGCCCTCGCCGATGAACACGAATATCTTCTGGCCATCCTGCGAGCTTTGCAGGCAGTAGCCGAACATCCTTTGCAGGAAATCGATCTTGCCCTCGTCGCCCATGAATATCTCATTCAGGAATCTCAAGAACCTGGGACAAGTAACGTCCGGATCGTAGGCGTAGGGCAGGGCGGCCAGCGTGAAGCAGTCCGGGTTGTGCGGCGCTAGTTCGTAGGTGTCGAGGTTCAGAATGCCATTCTTGACCACCACATGATTTGCGGCTGGCATTCCCGACGAGATCCAGTGGGGGATGTCGGGCTTGTAGTCGACGAGGCCGTATCCCCGAACGAGGTCGACCATGTTGCTGATGGTGTTTGACTTGGGGTTCACCGTTTCTACGGTGTAGTTTTTCCCCGAGCGCACGGTCCATTCCTTGCGTTGCTCGGCTGGTCCGGTGACAAACGAGAACATGCTGGCTCGGCACTCGGCGTCAGTCATGGGGCGATAGCACTTGCCTGTGTAGCGATACAGGATGTCGCGATAGAACACAATTCTTCGGCGGGATTCAATGTACAGGCGAACGGCGTTCTCTACGGAAAATCCCGGTGGAGACGCCGGGTCGTCGGCGTTGCTCCCGCCTTCTGGAGGCTTCTCTCCGGGCTTGCCGCATTGTTCGATCAGCTCCGGAGGCACATCGAAATCGATCTCGCCATCGTGGGCAGGGGCGTCCTCGTCCTTCGGTTGCCACGGTTCGGGATTCGCCAGGAAGCTGAAGTCTCGCGGGTTGAGTTCGCCGCGCTTGAGGGCGTCTTCAAGCGTGCGCATCGTTTTGGCGTGTTCCTCGCGTCCCTCGGATAGAAGGCCGCACCGCTCGGCGGCGGCCAACAAGTGGCTGCGGGCCGCGTCAAGCGTCCACGCCCTACCGCCGACCACCCTTCCTAGCTCGAAGGCGGATTTGTTTAAAGCGCTGTTGCGGGTGCCCTTGGGCGCGGCGGCGAGCGTGGCGCACTCCTCCTCGATGATCTTCTGAATGTAGGGGTGGTGCTCGTCAATCGAGGGCGGTGTGGTTACAACCACTGGCGGGCGGGGCGGATGATAGTCGCGTCGCAGTTGTTCGGCATACTTGTCGATGAACTCTTGCGGCAACTCCGCCATCTCCACTTGATCTGGTCCAAGCAGGAACTCGTAGAGATTCCCGGTGTCCGGGTGGACCGTTCCGACGAAGGCCGCTGCACCGTGGTAGCCCTTGACGTCCAGATGAAGGCCATTGAGCATGGTGATGTTTTTAATGTTGTCGGCCGAGGCATATCGATAGTAGTAGTGGAATCCGTTGTCTCCGGTCTTGACGGTGATGGTTTTCGGCAGCCCCAGAGACTCGAAGGCTGTAGGATCGGCCTCCTTCTCGACGTCGATGATGACCAAGTTGCTTGCGCCACCGGTGCGCACGGCGACGTAGCCGTTCGCGGCCCAGGTCAGGGCCTGATCGAGGGTCTCACGCGGGGCCTCGGTCCAGCCCTTGCGAAAAGGATGCTTGTTGATGGCTGGAGTAAACGAAACTCCCAAAGCATACATGCTTCGGATGGCCTGGAAGTACTTGGGGTCCACGTCCCTACACCTTCAAGCCAGCCTGTATGATCACGTCCGCGCCAGGCGCTGGAGGACATCCAGCGCTTGGGCCGCCTCGCTGGCCGTCACGTGCCCGGCCGCGACGGCACACTTTATCATCTTGATCGGATCGTAGTAGTGGGGGTGCCCGCCCGATCCCGGCTGTAGCGGCAGGCAAAAACCAGGCCTCGACCAAGCCCGTTTGAGCACCTTGGCCCGCTGTGGCCCGGCGACTAGCTGAGCAATGGCGGCGGCCTTCATCGGAGGAAGACGGACAGCACTCTGATCATGTTGTGGGCGCATTGAACTCTCCTCCACGCAGAAGCCGCTACGTTCGGTGCGCATCCCCGGGCCAGCACGGGGCAGCTTCTGCGATTAATCTATCCTAGAGAGGAGAGCTGTCTATAAGCGCCACATCGGCGTTTGATAGGCGCGAATTAGGCGTCCTTCAAGATGCCGCTGGCGGTCTGTCTGGCCGATAATAACCAGTGCCACGCATAGTCTTCACCTTGTTCAGTTCTTTCAGGTTAGAGCAAGCGCGGAAGATAGTGCTCGGGTGTCTCTGAAGGAGATTAGCCAATTCCTGTCCTATTAGCCCTTTCCCATCGAGCGCTTTGAGGATTTCGCGTTGCAGCTCGGTCAGTGGCGGCTGGTGCAGACCCGAACGTTTCGTCTTGCCGGTGGCCCCAGTCTTGCTCTTCTTTCCTAGCAGATTTCCCCGGCCGATCTTGCCACCGCCTACCGATTCCCTCACAACCCATGCCGGAGCCAGGCTGGAGCCCCTGGACACGGCGTCTACTGGATGCCGCTCCAGGATTCGCAGTTCACAGGCAACATTGATCACACGGCGGAACATGGGGGCGGGGGTCTTGCCGAAGTACGATTCGTAGATGTCCCGCAGGCTATCAACGGCAATCCCGTAGTTCGACCGTGCAAGCGGGCCGTTCTCCAAATCGAAGATGCTCAGCAGGACCAAGCAAGCTAGGCCGGACGCCTCTTGGCTGCTATAGTCACCCGCATCCAGTTCGGGAAACTGCCGCCTGAGATAGATAAGCATGTTAGGGCACAGTCCGACAAGCTTCCGGCGCAGCGCCTCATGCGCCCGAGTCTCGCCGTCCAGTCCGATCCAGTTTATTGGCACTGTAGCTGCCGTCCTCAAAGCGCCCGGCTCGCTCCGGTCCGAAGTCATCGGGGGCGAGTTGCCCCAGAGCGCAACCGAAGCTAACCATAACCGCGCCCCTGCCGGTTTGCCAGTTGCCTAGTTACCCAACATGTGCCATGTCCTTGGTGACGGCGGGCAACGGGCCTGCCGACAAAAGGGCTGCAAGCGAAGGAGGAGTTGCTGTGGACAAGGTGCTGACGATTCCCGAGGCGGCAAGGGAGGCTGAGGTTTCCGAGAAGACGATCCGCGAAGCAATTCGCAGCGGCGACTTGCCCGCCGAGAGAAAAGGGCAGATGTGGCTCATCGACCCCGACGACCTGGCCGAATGGCTCAAGGAGATCGCCGAGGCCGAGGAGCCGGACGGCGAGGAGGAAGATGAGGACGAAGAGTAGCCACTCGTGAAGCTCGGCGCTGGCCGGGAGTGCACCCCGGCCGGCTGCCGGGCCACGGTTACGCCTCATGGGCATGACAGCGCCACTTTTCGTCCCGCCCAGCGTGGCCGCCGGGGCCGCGCAGCGCCCCCTCGGCCGTCACGAGCCGCTGTGCAGCCTCCGCGACGCGCTTGAGCTATTTCTGAGATCACGCTCCCTCGCCCCACTCTCAAGGCAGCTTTATCGCAGAGCGATCCTGCGCTTCCTGGAGTGGTTCAAGGGCCAGAACCTGCACCCGGCCGCCGTGGGCGTAGCATATCGCGAGCATCTTGAAGCCAGCTACCCCAGCAAGAACCGAACCACGGCGACCTACATCGCGCCCGTCCGACAATTCTTCAAGTTCCTTCGCTCTCAGGGCGTGGTTACCACAGACCCCTTTGAGGCCGTCCGTGTCAAGGTGTTCAGCAACTCTTACGAGCGGCCGGTCCTGACCGAAGCGGAGGCGGCCGAACTGCTGGCCAGCCTCGACGGCGACGGGCTCGTCCTCTCCCGCGACCGGGCTCTGATCGCCTTGCTGCTGCACACCGGCCTGCGGATCGCCGAGGCTGTGTCCCTGAGCGCCGAGGACATCGCCAAGCGCGATGGTGTTCCGATCCTGATGGTCAAGGGCAAGGGCAGGACGGCCAAGGACGAGTATGTGGTCCTGGTCCCAGCCGTCCTCGACACCATCACCGGCTACCTGGTCACCACCGGCCGCAGCCTGGAGACGGCCGGACCGCTGTTCCTGGCCCACAACAGGGGCGGGCACGGCGGCCGGCTGTCGAAGATCGGGGCGCAGAAGGCCGTGGCGCGGCGGCTGGCGGCCGTTGGGCTCAAGCGTGCCGGGCTTGCGGCGCATAGTCTGCGCCACACGGCCGCGACGACGGCGCTACGGCACGGAGCCACGCCGTTTGCCGTGAGCAAAATGCTTCGCCACAGGTCGCTGGCCAGCACCCAAATATACCTGCACGACATGGAGCGCTTGACCGCCGGAGCAGAACTTAAAGTCCACTACGAGCACGCCCAACGCAACATGTCTTCACTCGACATCCGCCGAGAAGCATAGCCGAGGCGACTGAAGCGGGATTTTCTTGAATCGCCCAGCCGCGCCCTCGTCGTTGGTTTTGCAGGACCGGCACTACAGGGGCATCCCCGCGTGTGCCGTAGAAGGGAGGCAACGGGCAAGGGCTCTTGGTTACGGCGCAACACAACACGACGACCCTGAACGAAGCGCCGCAGGACATGGCAAGGCATGGAATGGCTCGGGAGTAGACCTCGGAGGGTGTTCCTCCGTGGCCGGTGGTGAACCCCAACGCCAGAAAGGAGCACGCCATGTCCGTGATTACAACCGAGATCCGTGGGCACAAGGTCGGCTTCGACAACGATGAGGAAGGTGACGTCTGCTCCTTCATCGTTGACAACGAAGGAAACGATGTGTTCAAGATAACCAAGGCCGACACACTCCAGAACTGCATTGAGGCAACAGAGGAAGTGCTCCGAAAGATAACCTGATGCAGCCTGGGTGAAGACCTAATCCACCAAGAGCCCTGCCCGCCTCCGCCAACGACCCAGCCAAACGAGGCCTGCCCTCCCTGGGCATATAACGGCAATTATATATACCTCCCGGTTATCGCGGAGCCTGCCCAGCCATCCGGACCGCCCGACGGTCCTGCTCGGCGCAATTCCGCGCCACGTGGGCCAACGGGCGGCCACTGGCGGGCTTCCTTCGGGCGCTCTCCGCCTTTGCGCGGACTGGCACGCGCTACGGCAATCCGGCAGGATGTCCGGCGGAGATGTGCCGCGAGGCAAGGACTCTATGTGTTGCGAATGAGGACTGCGCAGTGGATAGGCGTCCGAACCGACAACCCCTTCGAGCACAACCCCTGGATACCTTCGACGAGGGTTGCCAGCGGGTGCCCGCCCGCGTCGATCACGGACTTAGCTTTCTGTCCGGCCCCCACGACTTCGCCGATCCCAAGAGGCTGCACGTCCTCGATTTTCTCACGCCTAGTTGTGATGCTTGCCGATCCTGGCAGACGGTCTACCCTGTAGCAGTCCGGGATGCCCTGCGGGTCGAAGCCGCAGACAAGGCCGTAAACCTGATTCCCCGTACTGGTGCAGTTCTCAAGATGCTTCTTCACTTCCTCAGCAGCTTGAACCGGCGAGTTCCTGCGCTCGTAGCGCGTAAGAACATGGTGCCAGTGTTCAAGGCCACCTGCCGCGAGTACCACGATATCGAGGCCACGCTGGAGGCGGATCACCTTTGTATCGAGTAACAGACGTTTGGAGAGGTTGTTCGCGGTGGCATCCGGAAGGTCTGCCGCCGCAACGACTGGAAGGCCCCAACTGTCGGCGGCCAGATATATCCGATCACCCTTGCCATATGCTAAGCAGGCTGTCATCCTGTACTCCTCGCCCTCACTTGGCTGCCAAGTTCATCTCCAGTAGCTTCACAAGTATCTCCTCGTCGGAGAGCCCCGCCGGCCAGCCGTAGGCGGCGAAGACCGCTTCGTCCAGCCTGCGGTGGGCGTTCTTGAGCCACTCCGGGCGGGTGTTGTAGAGGGCGGTGAGCGTCCGTTTCCTGAGATCGACCGCCGCCTTGTCATCCTTGGCTACCTGGCGCGGGTAGCGGATGGTGCCAACGCCACGAGCGTCGGGACCGACGACAAATCGCGCCCAGGGGCCGGCCGTCGAGCCGGGGAACTCCAGGACCTCCTCACGTATCCAGTCCGGAGGGTTGAGCCAGTTCTGCCGGAGCGTGTCGAGCTCCTTCGCGGCGGCGGCAATCGCTGCCTTCTGGGCGTCGGTGGGCGAGGGGAACGGGAAGGTCTCGAAGCAGGTGGTGGGGGTGTAGCGGAAGCCGCTCTCCTTCTCGCGGAGCTGCGTGCCTTGAGCAAGCGCCCAGACCTCATGGAGCCGGGAGTGAAGGACGCCGAAGAAGTAGTCGTCAGCTCGACCGAAGGCCCTCGTTTGATGGTCAGCGAGGAATACCGAGTCCAGCCATGCAAAGATGCGGTGTTTGGAAACCTCTGGGGTCACGATGAACCGGGGCAGGCCTTTGAGAGACTCTCTGAGCCCCGGCCGCGACTCACCGTGTATCCACCACTTGTCCGCCAAGCGTTTGCGGCGATTGCCGATACGGACCGGCTTGACGGTTCTCTCAAGATGCTCCCAAGGAGCCTGATAGAGACAAGCCTCTTCCTTTTTCGCTTCACAACCGAAATCGACAATCCAGCCACAGTCCGCCCGCTGTAGGATGTCTTTCGCCGTGAGCCGCGGGCGCAGCACATCGCTGTTGGCTCTGCCGTGGGGGTTCGGTGCTCGGAGCATCGCCATGGCGCTTTGTTCCGTCATGTCGAACGGCCCTGCCTTCATGACTCCGAGATAGCACAAAGAGGCGTTGGCGGCGAGCACGTTTGCCCGCGTGGTATCTGCTCTTGAGGAGAGGTTCGCATTGATGGTCGGCGCAGGACTTCCGTCGAGAACGCGGGCACGTTCCTCGCCATTGTCGAAACCAACCATAGAGACGTGCACGTTGGCCCCGTCGATCACCCACGGCCGGTCACTCTCGGCGAAGAAGATGTCACCAGTTTCTTTGATACGCTTGAGGACCTCCCGGTTGACTCCGCCCCGAATGCCCTGCGTGGCCAGCAACCCGGCACGCCTGCACTTGCCCTTCTCGATTTGTTCCCGGGCTTTCTCGAACCAGTAGCAACATAGGTCAGCACCGCCGGGCACGCGCCCCTCGTAGAGCGAGCGGAGCTTCTCGACATAGGCGTCGCTCAGTTGGCCGCGCATCAGTTTGTCGCCCAGGAACGGTGGATTGCCAATGATTAAGTCCACCGCCGGCCACTCGGGCTCCTTCGGCTTCTCCGGGTCGGAAAGGTCGAGGATAGCATCCATGCACTTGAAGCTATCCATCTTCCGGAGAACTGGTTCCGAGGGCCAACCGAAACCGTTCTGCCTGGCCCACTGGAGATAGCCGATCCAGACGGTCATCTGTGCCAGGTCAAAGGCGTAGGGGCTGACCTCGATGCCGTAGAGTTGCCAGGGGCCGACCAGCGGCAGCGAAGGGGCCAGCCCCCGGTCGCCGGCGTAGAGGATGACTTCCTTCTCCAGGTCTTTCAGCTTCTGGAGCGTGACATAGAGGAAGTTCCCTGACCCGCAGGCCGAATCGAGCACCTTGACCGTCTGTAGCCGGTGAAGGAAGCGATCCACGAGCGTCTGGGCCTCGCCCCGTGCCCTGCGGAGGATGGCGGCACTCGGGGCCTTCTCCTTGCCCGTGGGGTTCTTCTTGCCGGTGGATAGCAGGTTTTCGACCAGGCCCTTGGCCTCAGCCCACTCGCGCCGGAGCGGCTGCATGACCACCGGCTCGACCACCATCTCGATATCCTGGCGGCTGGTGTAGTGTGCCCCCAGCTGCGAGCGCTTGGCCGGATCCATGCCGCGCTCGAATAGCGTGCCGAGGACCGAGGGGTCCACTGCGCTCCAGTCGAGTTTGGAGGCCATTCTGACCTTCTCAACCTCCCCGGCGGTCAGCTCCAGCACCGGGCCTTCCGAGAAGAGGTTGCCGTTGAAGTGCTTGATGGTCTCCATCCCGAAGTCGCCGCCGGTGGCCATGGCATCGAAAAGCTGGCCGACCAGTTTCGAGAATCGCACCGGATCGGCCCCGGCCTTGTCGAGCATCCGGGTGAAGAGTCCCTCTGGCAACAGGCCGATGTCCTCGGCGAAGAGGCAGAAGACCACCCGGTCGAGGTAGTGGGCCACTTGGTGGGCATCGAGGCTGCGAGCCCGTAGCGACTGCGCCACTTCGGCCAGCCGCTCGGCTACCTCGGCGGTGATGGCCTCGCTGGTCGTGCCTGGTCTAAGCTTTTCGGGCGCACGGAAGACCGCTCGGAGGATTTCTAGGCTGCGCGGATCTCCAAGCTTTTCCAGTGAGATGCTGTGGACCACCGGCGGCGTGTTGGTAAAGTTGGTGTGGATCTCGATCCGGTCCATGTCGCAGACCACGAGAATCGGCGGATTTTCCAGCGCCTCGCGGTATTGCAGGAGCTGGCCATAGGCCGCACCCAAGTCCTTGTGCTTGCCCTTGTATTCCCAGCCGAAGAAGCCACGCTTCCAGACATCGGCCCAGCCGTCGCCGCCGTCCTGCTTGGCCGCTCCACGCTCAAAGGTGAAGGACTCGCCGGTGGCGTCAACCTCCGCCGGCTTGGGGTGATCGCAAAGCTCACAGAGGTCCAGGAAATGCTGCTGGGAGGCGGATCGCTCGGTCAGTTCCATCTTCCGCCACTTGGCGATGAATGCCTGTACGTTCATCCGGCGCTCCCCGTCTCCTGTGTGTCCGAAGTAATACCGGGAACAAGACGAGCCCGCAAGGAAAGATTGCCACTGGTTCCGGCTGTCAGGGACGTACTTGGACGATGTCCGTCAGCGTGAGTTCGAGCACGGCGCGGACGGGGGCAGAGTTGACCCGGGTCAACTCCTTGTCTCCTGTTCCTAGCGTGCTATCTGTCTTATGGCTGGACGTCCACAGCGCCCACCCCGCCTTGCGAACTTCCCGCGCCGGTATGGCAAATCGGCTAGCTTGTGGCGGCCGGGGGCTATCGCTACGCGCACCCCGCAGACGGCCCCGGAAGCGTCCATGAGGGTTGCTTGGCCATCGAGGTGCGCCTGTGTCGGGTCACGCCCGCATGGGCTTCTTGTGGCTGGCGGAAGAGGATCCTGCCTGGCGCAATACATAGAGGCCACGTCCAACCCGCCTGAACAGCGCAGAGTCGCCACGTTTACTGATCTCCCTGGTGAGCACGCTGCTCACCGTGCGCTCAGGGGTTATGCCGCTAATCGCGCAAAGACCGCCGGCCCAGATGACGTCGACGATGTCCGCAACGCGGAGCGGACGGCGGGCATCTCTCAACACCATGACGATGGCGTCCCGTACCTTCATGTGCCTGGCCTCCTCACAGCCGGATGCGCTCAAGCAGATCGTTCAGGGATTGGCCATCTGACGTCTTCCAGAGATCACGACCATTAGCCGCCTCGCCTTTGCCCCCCGCCTTCTTCATGCAATGAGCGGCAGCAGCGCTTGGGGTCATTGTCTGACCGCCGATGAGAATACCGTTCGCGTGAGCCGTGCCCTCGAATGTCGTCCGCTGCTGCCCCTTCGGCCCGTACTTGAACACCAACACTTGCCCTTCATTGAGCAGGCCGGCTTGGAGCAGAGCGGACATGATTGCCGTCGGGCGGGACACGGTAACTGCGCCGTCCTTAATGGAAGTCTCCATCGTCGGCGCGGCCTCTTCTGGCAGGAGGTAAGCAATGGAGTCGTCGGTTGAGCACTGGAATTTGCGTATGACCCAGGTCTGGACTACGTTGCGGAGGGTTTTGACCCATGCCTCCCAGTCTTTGGGCTCTTCATCTATAGGAACAGCCACGATTGGAGGTTTGTCCAGGATGCTCTGGACAACGGTAGCCACGTCCAGTTTGTTAATCCCCGCTTCTTCCAGCCTTGCCGCGATCCCCCTGTCCTTCTTGACCTCGCCCATTATCGCGGCCCGCAACTTGGCACGGGTGTCCGCGCTTTGGGCAGCGGCAAGCTGTTTGTTGATCTGCGGAGCGATGTGGTCCCACGTCCCGTGCTCGGCGAGTTCCGCCTCGACGATGAACCACCGTCGCTTGAGGATATCGATGGCGAACCCATCTGGAATAGTACTCGTTCCCCCCTGAGTTTCGATCTTGGTTTTTGGAAGGAAGATGACGTCATTGCCGAAGAGGACTTGCGCGTGTTGGGCCACAACCCTCTCGATCTCTGCTTCGTCGCGGAATCCTTGTTCAAGGTAGGTCCTGGTATCCATCACTAGCACGGCTGCTCTCCTGCTCGGCCTCCTGCTGACTCACGGGATTGGCGATCACTGAAGACCGAAAAGAAGGGAGCGCCAATCCGGCCGCTCCCAGTCCGCAGGCCCGCAACGGCCCTTAGTCCAGAAACAAGCACGGACGACGCTCCCCAAGGGGAGCGTCGATCCTGTGCTTTGTCATCTCGGACTAATTGCCCGGCAAGAAGCCGGGGTTGCGGTTTGCGGACTGAGAAGCCAAAGCTCGAATCGAGCTTTATCAGAATGTCTTGACTGCTTGCGCTAGTCGCGCACCTCCTTCCCTAAGCGGGTGCTTGGTAGCCCTCGCCGCACGGCCGGGCGTCCCCACCAAGGTTCGCGCAGAATTCTATCAGCCCGGCCGTGGGGCCACAAGAAGGAAATCGTCGGCCCCTGCGCAATTCCCGTGGAACGGCCCTTGCCATTCGCGCCGAGAGCCTGTATGTCACGCGGCCGTGGAGCGCCTGGAGGCACAGGCCAGCGGAGGGCTGCTACGGATGAAGGGCTACACCGTCGTGCTGGACGCCAGCCGTGGAGGCCGCAAACGCCGACACTACATCCTGGAGTGCCGCGCCAAGGACGGCTGGTGGGCCAGGGACGCAGTGGAGGCCCGCAGCCTGGCCGAGGCGCTGCTGGCCTTTGCCCAGTTCCGCGACCAAGCCTGGTTCCGCCGGCACGCGTGGCGGGTTCAGGCAGGCAACAAGCCCTGTTGAAGGAGCCGGTCATGAAGAAGCGTAAGCCCGGCAAGGAAGCCCCCTCGCCCTGCCGCGACGAGCGGCCCGCGCCGGCCGGCGGCCCGTTCGCGCCTGGCAAGGAGACGACCGTGGCCATGGTGCTTCTGGCCCGCTGGTTCCCGCCGTTGATCACGCGCTTCGAGGCCGGGGTAAGGGAGATGGGTCTGGAGATCACCCGGCGGGTCATGGAGAGGTGTACGGACGGCACGGTGGTGCCGGTGATCCACGTGAGGAAGAAGGACAGCGACGACCGGCTGGTCCTGAAGCTGCGCAACGCCCTGGACGAATTCCTGTGCGTGGACCGCACCGCCAAGCCGGTGCAGGTGGATGCTCGCCTGACGGACGAGGTCTATGCGGAGCAGAAGCTGGCCGCCGTCCTCAACGTCCGGCTGGGGATCGTGCGGGCCATTGTGGAGTCGCGGACGCCCGAGGAACTCCAGGGCCGGGTGGAGGCTCTGGCCAGGAACTGCGACACGTTGCGGATGCTGCGAATCGAGCGGCCGGAGGGGGCGGCTCCTGGGGAGCCCGGCGCGGTTTTATAAGAATAGCCTTGACTTCCGCCCCTTCGCGGTTATATATATATCCGAATGAAGACGAAGCCCCCTGCCAACGATCGCCTCCAGCTCCGTGCCGGCGACCTGCTGGTGCGCGACGGGCGGCTGATGCAGGTGGTGCTTGGCGACGCCGGCCCCGACCTGGTCGATGTCACCGACGAGCTGGTCGGCGTGGCGGAGCTTGTCCGGCACCTGAAGCTCTCGGGGCTGATGATCGTCACCCGCTGGGTGCGGGCGGGGTGTCCGCACGTGGTCATTGGCAAGCGGCGGTTCTTCAGCCTGCCGGCGGTGCTCCACTGGCTGTCCGAGAAGGGCTACCGTCCCGGGGAGGTGGGCAAGGGCAAGGGGATGGCGGCGGCCAGGAAGCGCGGCGAGAAGGACGGCTGGCACAAGGGAACGATGAAGCCGCTGGCTGGGCAGGGGCCGGCGGCCGGAAAGGAGAAGGCCCGTGGCCGGTAGGCGCAAGCTCTCCTCGTACCGCGAAGCCCAGGAGGCCTTCGACCGGTTGATGCGGAGGCTGACCCGGAACCGGGCCTTCCGCGAGCGCCTGGCGGCGATCTCCCAGCGCCGTGTGGGGCTGGAGAAGGACGCCGAGGCGGGCGTCAGCGTCGCCCTGGAGGAAGCCGCCCGGCCGCTGGCCGACTTCCTGGAGGCCGCCTGCGGCGAGTTCGCCTACCAAGTGGCCGAAGCGGCCGGGAGTGTGCTGTTGAAGCGCACCATGCCGGTCTACCGCAAGGTCATGGGCAAACCGCCGGCCTCGCGGCCGGTTGCGTCGGAGCTGACCAGGTCGGCGCTGGCCGAGCGGCTGCGTGAGGCCACGGCCGAGCTCGCGCCGGTATCGGGGAGCATCCAGCGCCGGGAGGACGAGTGCGCGGCTGAACTGCGCCGGCTGCTCCTGCCCGGCTGGCGGATCATCATGCGGCAGATGCCCAAGGCGGTCGGGGACTGGCTGGGAACCGACAAGGACGGCTTCGACGCCGACTGGCGCTTGGGCATGGCGTTCGACTGGTGGGTGGAGCAAAGGGGTAAGCCGGACAAGAAGGCCAAGACGCGCAAGTAGACGCAACCCCGTGACTTGAGAAACCCGGCCCGGAGCCGGGGCGGGGAAAGTCTGTCCCGAGCGGTCGGCAGGGTTGAAGCCGCAGGAAGAGCCTCCTGCGGAAGGAGGTGTGCTGTGGCCTCGAAACGTCGCGGCGGACCGGCCCGGCCCGGCCCGGCCCTTCGAACCTGATCATCTACTGTTTCCCTTTCGAGGGCCACGTGCCGGAAGGGCACTAGAAGGAGGATCGAGTGGCAACCGAAGAGGCCAGAACACAGGAACGATTCCCGACGCATCTCAAAGACGTGCTTGACGCGCAGTGCGCCAAGTTGCAGCGCTACCGGCCCGACCCGGCCGCTCCGCCGCCGTTGACGGGGCTCCCCACGGGGTTCCGCAACCTCGACGAACTGCTCGGCGGGCTTCAGCCTGGCGAGCTGACCGTGATCGCGGGATATCCCGGCAGCGGCAAGACCAGCCTCGCGCTCAACATCGTGAACCACGCCGGGTGCGTCCTGGGCCTGTCCGCAGCCATCTTCAGCCTGGAGGCCCCCAACGAGGCGGTCGCCATTGTGCTGGGCGGCATTCAAGCCGGCACCAATGTGCGCGACATCTCCGGGGGCAAGCTGATCGGCCGGGAGATAGAGAGGCTTCAGCGCGAAGGCCTGACCAGGCTCAGAAAGGCCAGTATCTACCTGGATGACTGCACCGGCTATGACATCGAGCGGCTGTGTTCGAGCGCCAGGCAACTGCGGCGTGAACACCAGGCCGCCCTCGTGGTGGTCGATGAATTTGCGCTGATCAGGGACTTGCTGGACGATCCCGGATGGGGCCGGCAGCGGGAGTTGATCGAAGTCAGCCGGACACTTGCGGGGTTGGCCCGGGAGCTGGGCATCCCGGTCGTCCTCACCTGCCGGGTTCACCGTAGCGAAGACGACTGCCTCCGCCCCCGTTATTCCGATCTGCGGAAGGCCGGGTTTCAGGGTGCTGACGCGGACACCGTTATCTTCCTGCACCGGCCTGGCCTGTACGTCGACCCGCCGGACATAACTGCCCCGACGAGCCTGATCGTCGCTAAGAGCAGCGCCGGCCCGGTCGGCGAAGTGCTGCTGTCCTTCCTGGAACAGTGCCGCCGCTTCGAGGACTACGCACCGGAGGGGCTGTGAGCCCCTGGGCCGTGCGCGGGCACGTGGACGATGTGCGGCGCGAGCGCCGCCGACACGCCCCGCGAGGACACCATGACGCGGAGAGCCGCGTCGGAAGGAGGACTGTCGTGAGAAGAATGGCGTTGCTGGCGATGGTGGTGGGGCTGCTCTCCTGCTCGGGATGCTTCCTCGGGTGGAACGGATGGTATGGTTTCGAGGGAGAGCAGGGCGGCGGAAGCGTCACCTGCGCCGGTTGCGGGTCGAGGATGCATCTGCGTCGCCAGATTTCCGGTCCGGCGCTAAGCATCCTCCAGCCCGCCTTCAAGCGCGGTTACCGCTGCACCGCCTGCGGCTGCGAGTTCACCGAGCAAGGCTGGCTCTTCAACCGGAGGTAGCCCCGGGGCTGGCCGGCACCGGTCTGGTGCCGGCCTTGCCGTGGGGGCAGGAGGAGGCGATGTCCGGCGGGACGAAGATTGGCAAGGCGGTCAAGGAAGCCGACGTGCTGCTGGTCGGCCCCGGGCCGGTGGCCGTGACCATCAGGTATGACTTCGCCACCATGTGTGCCCCGATGGTGACCTGCAAGGGCCGAGGCGCGGTGGCCGGACTCATGGAGCGGCTGGCGCAAAGCCACTCCATACCCGTCCAGGACGCATCCGGCTGCGTCTGGCAATTCGAGACGCTGGAGGAAGGCGAGGAGATTCCGCACAGCCTCTTCGACTTCGTGGCAGCCGCGTTGGGGGCGGCGTTCAAGGCCGGGGCCAAGCGGCGGAGGAGGAAGACGATGGAGCGCCGGACGTCGAAGCGCAAGGGGGCGAAGAGGCCGGTCCCGTTCTCGTCCTCCGACGAGATTCTTGGGGCGGCGCTGGACATGTTCCTGGCGCGGCACGACCTGCCGGCGGGGCGGAAGAAGGTGGCGGCGATGCACACCGAGCGCTGGCACCGCTCGTTCGCCGCGACGCCGGATTCGGTCCACTTGCGTGCCGAGCTTGCCAAACACCGCCTGACCAGGCTGGAGACCGAACTGGTGGTCGGGCTCATCCTGCTCGACCTGGGCCTGGTCCCGAGCGAGATGGACAGGTATCTCATGAACCTCGCCGAGTTCGTGGCGCTCACCGGCCTGGAGAAGTTGCAGGCCCGCCGGGCGCTGGCGGAGGATGGGCGACTCCACGACCTGGGCCTGATTTGGGGCGGCGGCAGGTCCCATCACGTGTCCGCGCCGCTGCTGAAGGCGCTGTCGTGCGGAGACGGCAGCCTGAAGGCGGGGTGGCTGGTCGAGAGCGAAGCGGACCTGTACAGAAAACTGCGGCTGCTGACGGTCGCGTGTAGCCGCAAGGCTCGGGCCATGCTTAACAGCGCGGATGAGCATAGCTGTGACGACACGCCCCTGGGATCGGCGCTCCATGAAGACTTGCCCCATAGGAGCGACTTCGCCTATGACGCACATTGCGAGATCGCTTACCTCTCCACCCGGCTGAGCCTGACCCTGGCGGAGCATCCTGAGTGGCACTTGAGATCGCTCCTGGACTACAACGGCCTCGGGCAGGAGCCAGCCCAACAGGCGATGCGGTTGATCCTGCTGACGCTCCTTGGCCGGGAACTGGCGCACCTGCCCGCCGAAGCGCCGCTATTCACGGGCGGAGGGCTGGCCATGGCGGCCACGGATTTGGAGCCTATGGCCGGGGCAAGGCCGGCCGAGAGCCTTCGCCTGCTCACGACCAACGGCTTCCTGGTACAGCAGGGGCTCATCCAGCCCTGCGGCGGGAACCACATGCTCCTGAACGAGACCCCCGAGACGCTGGCCGAGGTGAAGTTCGAGCTGACCGAGAAGAGCCTGGAGATCTTGGGCCGCGAGCGGGATGCGGCTCAGCGCAGGCTGTTTCAGGCCGGCTCGGTGCGATCCGCCAAGGTCCGCATGGAGCAGCTGGTGCTCTCCGAACGGACGCGCAAGGCCCTAGACATGGCCCTGGCCCAGGCTCGGCATTCGGCGGTGCTGATGACCGCCTGGGGCTTGAACGACGTGCTGTCCTATGGCAAGGGCGTAACGCTGCTCTTCTCCGGGCCGCCGGGGGTGGGCAAAACGGCCTGCGCGGAGGCGATAGCCAGCGAGCTGGGGTGCCCGATTCTGGTGGCCGACTACTCGCGGGTGCAGAACTGCCTTGTGGGCATGACCGAGAAGAACGTTGTCAGGACGTTCCGCGAGGCCGGCATGTACAACGCCGTGCTCTTTTGGGACGAGGCCGACGCCATGTTCTACAACCGCGAGGCCGCCAGCCAGACGTGGGAGGTGCGCGAGGTCAACGTGCTCCTCCAGGAGCTGGAGAAGTTCAGCGGCGTGTGCATCCTGGCCACGAACCGGAAGGTGTCGCTGGACCCGGCGCTGGACCGCCGGATCAGCATGAAGATCGAGTTCGAGCGGCCGGATCGTGCCATGCGGCGGAGGATATGGGAGCGGATGATTCCCAGGAAGCTGCCGATGGCCACCGACGTGAGCCTGGACGCGCTGGCCGGAGAACTGCTCTCCGGCGGGGAGATCAAGAACGTGGTCCTCAACGCCGCCCGGCTGGCCC